>Ga0193717_1000821_pt1 | contig 19764 bp, 19 predicted proteins | sample U2c2metaG_FD_145900 | JGI IMG/M metagenome (GOLD analysis project Ga0193717, IMG submission 145900) | Soil microbial communities from a riparian zone of the East river system, Colorado, United States - U2c2 | ecosystem: Environmental > Terrestrial > Soil > Riparian zone | place: USA: East River...
CCCGTTCGCCACTAATCCACCCCGAAAGGCTTCATCGTTCGACTTGCATGTGTTAAGCACGCCGCCAGCGTTCGTCCTGAGCCAGGATCAAACTCTCCAAAAATGCTTTTGGAAAACATGTATCCCAGCAAAATAATACCTACCTCTAACAAATAGAGGCCAGGCACAAGCTCACTAGCATTTGAATCGGCACACTGTTGAGTTCTCAAACAACACACGCACACCCGTCCGACACTGCAAGAGTGATCTTTCAGGGGCTTATTTCTAAGCTTAGCACCGGATGGGATCTCTCTCATCCGCAGGTCGCCCACTCTATCACTACTGTGAGAGCTTGGTTCGCGACCCCCTGCCTGCGCTCCGTTCCGATCTGGCCTTTCGGCTTTCCGGCCCGTTCCGCGCTGGCAGAGAGAAAGTTACACGGGCGCGAAATCCCTGTTTCACCCACCCCCCCTTAACGGCGTTGCCGCAGGTCAGGGGGCAAATTCGACGCCTGCGGCGCTTCGCTTGCCGCGACGCACCACGAGCCACCGCCCGTGCAGGAGGTCGCTTGCGGCCGGTTGCCACTCCTCGTCGGCGGTCTTCTGGTTGTTCACGTACGCCCCGCCCTCCTTCACGACCCGACGCGCGGCCCCCCGGCTGTCCGCGAGACCGGAGGACACCAGCAGGTCGACGATGGTCGGCGCCTCCGACAGCCGCGCGGTCCCCGTCGGCACCTCGGCCATGGCGGCGGTCAGCGTCGGTTCGTCCAGGTCGCGCAGCTCTCCCCGGCCGAACAGCGCCCCGCTGGCGGCGACGACCTGCGACCTGGCGTGCGCGCCGTGCACGAGCGTCGTGAACTCCTCGGCCAACCGCTTCTGCGCGGCACGCAGGTGCGGGCGCGCCAGGGTGTCCGCCTCGAGCGCGTCGATCTCCTCGCGCGGCAGGAACGTGAACATCCGCAGGTAGCGGACCACATCGGCGTCCCCGACGTTCACGAAGTACTGGTACCAGGCGTACGGCGAGGTCAGCTCCGGATCGAGCCACACGTTGCCGCCACCGGTGGACTTGCCGAACTTGCGCCCCTCCGCGTCGGTGACCAGCGGCGTGGTCATCGCGTGCACGGCATGACCGTCGACACGCCGGATCAGCTCGACGCCGCCGATGATGTTGCCCCACTGGTCGGAGCCGCCGACCTGCAACGCACACCCGTGCCGCCGGTGCAGCCGCAGGTAGTCGTTCGACTGGAGCAGCAGGTAGCTGAACTCGGTGAACGACATGCCGTCGGTGTCGAGGCGCCGCTTCACCGTCTCGCGCGCGAGCATCACGTTGATCGAGAAGTGCTTGCCGATGTCGCGCAGGAACTCCAGCACCGGCAGGTCGCCGGTCCAGTCCAGGTTGTTCGCGACGACCGCCCCGGTCGGCGAGTCGTCGAAGTCGACGAACCGTTCGAGCTGGCCGCGGATCCGACCGGCCCACTCGGCGACCACGTCGGCGCCGTGCAGCGACCGTTCCCCCACGTCACGAGGATCGCCGACCATGCCGGTGGCACCGCCGGCGAGCACGATCGGCCGGTGTCCTGCCTGCTGGTAGCGACGCAGCATCAGCAACGGTACGAGATGGCCGGCGTGCAGGCTGGGCGCGGTCGGGTCGAAACCCGCGTAGAGAGTCAACGGGCCGGCGTCGAGGTCGCGCCGCAACGCGTCGAGGTCGGTGGACTGCGCGATCAGTCCGCGCCAGGACAGCTCGTCCAGAATGTGCTCGGTCACGGTCACCAATACTCTCTTACCGCCCGCTGACCAGTCGCGCGAGTATCGTGAACACAGGTGATGAACGCTGTCCAGGCCGATCTACGTCCCCGACTTCCGGGGCATGCAGGCACTCAACGCGTGGCTGCTCGGACATGACCACGGGTTGCTCCTCCAGGGACCGGATCCCGACGCGCCCGACCCCGTGATGCACGGCGTGGTGGTGCGACAGTCCCCAGAGCCGCGTACGCCGCTGAGCCGCTGGGACCCCGTGACGGTGTGGGTGGAGATCCCCCCGGAGGACGGTTGGCGGGTACCACGCACATCACCGCCGCCGTACGAGGACGACCTCAGCGAACCGTCCTGACCCGCCGCTTGCCGCCACGCCGGTACCCGCTCACCGCGGGCGAGCCGTCGACCCAGAACCGCCACGGCACCTCCATGGCGACCGCAACGCCCACTCGCGGGCCGGCGAGGATCGAGGCCGGCGGCACCGGATCGCCCGCGTACAGCCGCACCGGCGAGGCCGGGTCGGTCAGGTCGACGCCGTTGTCCCCGCGATCAAGACCCAGCACCGACGTCAGCCGCGCGGGCCCCTTGGCCAGCTCGGCGTCACTGCGCGCGGCCGGTCGCCGCGACCGCGCGACGTCGAGTCCGGCGACCACCTCGCCGGCACGCAGCAGCACCGCGCCGGCCACGCCGTCGGTCAGCGACACCACGTTCGCGCAGAAGTGCATGCCGTAGACGAAGTACACGTACAGGTGCCCGGCAGGCCCCCACATCACCTCGTTGCGCGGGGTCCGGCCCCGGTAGCAGTGCGACGCCGGGTCGTCGATGCCGCGATACGCCTCCACCTCGGCCAGTCGCACGCGCACGTCGCCGGCCTCGAGCACACAGCCGAGCAGCAGCTTGGCCGCGTCGATGGGGTCGATCGCCAGCTCTGCCCTGGTCAGCTGCCGAGGTGTGGACACGTGTTCGACCCTATACGGGCGCCGGCTCGCGTCGTTCCGCGCGCGCGGCCGGCAGGTACAGCGGCGCCGCGAGCGCCAGTACGACGGCGCCGACCACGATCGCGAAGCTCGTCGACACGCCGGTGGCCAGCGCGGTCAACGCGATCAGGCCGAGCGAGCCGGCGGGCTGGGCCACCATCGAGTTCATCGACATCACCGTGGCGCGGTGCTCGCCGGTGACCTCGCGGTGCAGCAGCGTGTTGTGCACGGGGTTGGCCGCGCCGTGCGTGAGGTAGCACGCGAGGAACCCGGTGAGGACGCCGATCGGACCGGCGAGCAACCCCATGCCCACGATCGTCACGCCCTGCGCGATCCGCAGCAGGATCGCCGTTCTCCCCACCCCGATCCTGGCCGTGAGCAGCGGAACGAGCGCCGCGCCGGCCGCCGACACCAGCCACGCCGCCGCGCTCGCCGGTCCGGTCAACAGGGCCGCCTGCTCGGGGCCACCGGTGAGCTCGGCGAGCCGTACCGGCATGAGCGTCTCGAACGTGACCATGCCGAAGCCCCAGAACAGCTCAACCATGATCAGCGCCAACAGGATCCTGGACCGGCGCACGAGCCGGGTCGCCTCGACGACGAACCTCGGCACGTCCCGGACCGACGCCAGCAGCGTGCGTCCGCCGGTCGGGTGCGGCGCCTCGTCGACCATCAGCGCGAGCGCGACCAACCCGGCGAGCTGCACGACGAGACCGAGCACGATCGGCTGGGCCAGCGTCGGCACGCCGGGCACGTGAGCCCACGCGACGATCCCGCCGGTCACGAGCGCGCCGGCACCCACCGCAACGCCACTGACCGTGCCACCCGCGCTGAGCCCGCGCTCCAGCTTCGCGTCCGGGTCGGCGGCCAGCGTCGCGTCGACGAACCACGCTTCCAGCGGGCCACTGTCCAGCGCCCGGTACACGCCCTGCAGCACGAACACGACCATGAACATGGCGACCGTGTCAGCGAAGGCGAGCAGCGCCATCGACACCGCGCCGACCGCGGCCGCCAGCACCAGCACCGGCCGCCTGCCCCACGAGTCGGACAGTCCGCCGGTGGGCAGCTCTAACCCCAGGACCACGAAACCCTGTAGCGAGACGGCGAGGCCGATCTCGACGAGCGAAAGGCCGCGGTCCAGCGGCAGCAGCACGGAGACCGGCACGAACAGCCCGACCGGGAACCACCGCAGCGCCAACAGGATCAGGTAGCGGCGTCTCACGGCCGGTCCGTGGGGTCGGTCGGCATCGAGTAGAGCTGGACCGCCACCTGCCGGGCGCCGGGCCTCGGCTCGTCGCCGACCCGCTCCTTGAACCGCGCCAGCTCCGACTCGAGCGTGGTCATCAGCTCGGTAAGCTCCTCGGGCGTGGCGGTGACCAGGGCGTCGGACGAGCTTGCCGCGTCCCGCCACTCGACCGGCCACCGCGGCCGCTCGTCCTCCCAGCGGGCCACCTTCTCGGAGAAGTGACTCCAGTAGTGCTGACGCAGCCAGCCGGACGCGGCCTCCGCGTCCGGGTCGCCGACGACCGACGCGTCCGACCAGCCGTGCGACTCCTGCGCGGCGGCCCAGAACCGCTGCTTGCCGGTGCCCTCCCCGGTCTCGGTCACGAGGCCGACCTCGGCGAGTTTGCGCAGGTGGTAGCTGGTCGCGCCGGTGTTGGTGGTCAGCTGGGCGGCCAGGTGGGTCGCCGTCGCAGCACCGCTCCGGCGTAGTTCGCTGAGCAGCCGCGCCCGGAGCGGGTGGGCGAGCACCCGAAGGGCGCGGCTGTCCAACTGCACGTGTTCCATGCGTGCACAATAACTGTGCACACTAGTTATGCACAACTATTGTGCACGTGACCTCAACCGGACAGCGGTTCCCCGGGACGCACCGCGAGTGAGACCATGGCACGTATGAAGATTCGCTACAGCCCGGTCGTCGGCGTCGTGTTCGTGGTGCTTGGCGCGGTCTGCACGTTCCTCGGGCTGTGGCTGCTCATGTTGGGCGAGTTCAACCCGGCGGTGATCGTCGGGCTGATCCCCCTCCTGTTGGGCATCCTGTACTTCGTGCGCCCGTACTTCCTGGTCGAGCCAGGGTCGGTCACGGTCCCCGCGGTGCTCGGCCCGGTGCGCCGGCAGTTCCCGTACGAACGCCTGGAGTTCAACGGCAGCAAGGTGATCGCCGTCCACCGCGACGGCACCCGCAAGAAGGTCCCGGTCGCGCGCTGGATGGCGCACCCCGGTGACTGGCGGACCTTCACCGGAGTGCGCTGAGAGCTACCAGTCGCGCAGGACGGCCAGCACCTCGTCGACCCGTGCGCGCTGTTCGGCCACCCGCGCGGGCGCCGTGCCGCCGTAGGAGTCGCGGGACGCGATCGAGCCGTCGACGGTCAGCACGTCCCGGACCTCCGGCGACAGCGCCGGGTTCACCCCGGCCAGCTCATCGTCGGTGAGCGACTCGAGCCCGACGTCGCGTGACTCGGCGATCCGCACGCAGTCCCCCGCCGCCTCGTGCGCGACCCGGAACGGGATGCCCTGCCGGACCAGCCACTCCGCGATGTCGGTCGCCAGCGTGAAACCGGCCGGCGCCAGCTCGGCCATGCGCGCGGTGTCGAACCGCAGCGTGCCGACCATCCCGGCGATCGCGGGCAGCAGCAGCTCGAGCTGCTCGACCGAGTCGAACAGCGGCTCCTTGTCCTCCTGCAGGTCCCGGTTGTAGGCGAGCGGCTGTGCCTTGAGCACGGACAGCAGCCCCGTGAGGTTGCCGATCAGCCGGCCGGACTTGCCCCTGGTCAGCTCCGCCACGTCCGGGTTCTTCTTCTGCGGCATGATCGAGCTGCCGGTCGCCCACGCGTCGTCCAGGACCGCGTACCGGAACTCCGCGGTCGTCCAGATGATCACCTCTTCCGCGATCCGCGACAGGTTCACCCCGAGCATGGCGAGGCAGAACCCGATCTCGGCCGCGAAGTCGCGGGACGCGACGCCGTCGATCGAGTTCTCCACCGCGGCGTCGAAGCCCAGCTCCTCGGCGACCGCCACAGGGTCGAGCCCCAGCGACGAACCCGCCAGCGCGCCGGACCCGTAGGACGACACCGCCGCCCGCTTGTCCCAGTCCCGCAACCGGTCCACGTCCCGCAGCAGCGACTGGACGTGCGCGAGCAGGTGGTGTGCGAGCAGCACCGGCTGTGCGTGCTGGAGGTGCGTGCGGCCCGGCATCACCGCGGTCGGGTGCTGGTCCACCTGGTGGAGCAGTGCTTCCACGACGTGGACCACCCCGGCCGCGACGCGCCGGGCGCCGTCCCGCAGCCACATCCGGAACAGCGTCGCCACCTGGTCGTTGCGGGACCGGCCGGCCCGCAGCTTGCCGCCGAGGTCGGCGCCGGCGCGTTCGATCAGGCCGCGCTCGAGTGCGGTGTGCACGTCCTCGTCGGCCAGCACCGGCGTGAACGTGCCTGCCACGACGTCCGCCGCGAGGGTGTCGAGCCCGGACAGCATGCCGGCCAGCTCGTCGTCGGTCAGCAGCTTCGCCTTGTGCAGCACCCTGGCGTGCGCGCGGGAGCCCGCGATGTCGTACGGCGCGAGTCGCCAGTCGAAGTGGGTCGACAGCGACAGCGCGGCCATCGCCTCGGCCGGTCCCGAGGAGAACCGGCCGCCCCACAGCGCGGCCGGCTCAGGCATGCTGGTCCCGCTTCGCGGCGATCTTCGACGGCAGGCCCCACAGCTGCACGAAACCCTTGGCCAGCGACTGGTCGAACGTGTCGCCCGCGTCGTAGGTGGCCAGGTTGAAGTCGTACAGCGACTGCTCGCTGCGCCGGCCGTTCGGCACCGCGCGGCCGCCGTGCAGCGTCATCCGGATGTCACCGGACACGTGCTCCTGCGTCTTCGCGAGGAACGTGTCCAGCGCGTCCTTCAGCGGCGAGAACCACAGGCCGTCGTACACCAGCTCGCTCCAGCGCTGCTCGACCTGCCGCTTGAAGCGGGCCAGGTCGCGCTCGACGGTGACGGTCTCCAGCTCCTGGTGCGCGGTGATCAACGCGATGGCGCCGGGCGCCTCGTAGACCTCGCGGCTCTTGATGCCGACGAGCCGGTCCTCGACCACGTCGAGCCGGCCGACACCCTGGGCGCCGGCACGCCGGTTGAGCTGCTGGATCGCCTGCAGGACGGTGACGGTCTCGCCGTCGATGGCGACCGGGACGCCCCGGTCGAAGGTGATGATCAGCTCGTCGGCGTCGCGCGGCACGGCCGGGTTGTCGGTGTACTCGTAGACCTCCTCGATCGGCGCGTTCCAGATGTCCTCGAGGAAACCTGTCTCGACCGCGCGGCCCCACACGTTCTGGTCGATGGAGTACGGCGACTTCTTCGACTGGCCGATCGGGAGGTTGCGGTCGTTGGCCCACGCGATGGCCTTCTCGCGGGTCCATGCGAAGTCGCGGACCGGGGCGATGCACTTGAGGTCGGGGGCGAGCGCGCCGATGCCGACCTCGAACCGGACCTGGTCGTTGCCCTTGCCGGTGCAGCCGTGGCTGACGGTGGTCGCGCCGTGGTACTTCGCCGCGTCGACGAGGTGTTTCACGATCACCGGCCGGGAGATGGCGGACACCAGCGGGTAGCGGTCCATGTAGAGCGCGTTCGCCTGGAGCGCCGGGAGGCAGTAGTGGTCGGCGAACTCGTCGCGCGCGTCGGTGACGACGGCCTCGACGGCGCCGCAGTCCAGTGCCCGCTTGCGGATGGTGTCGAGGTCCTCGCCGCCCTGACCGACGTCCACCGCGACGGCGACCACCTCGGCGCCGGTCTCCTCGGCGATCCACCCGATCGCCACGGAGGTGTCCAGACCGCCCGAGTAGGCGAGGACGATCCGCTCAGTCATCGTGTTCTCCTTCTTCTGCTGCGACGTGGGAGTCTGTTCGTGCCGCCAGTGCGGCGAAGCGGTCCGCCAGTTCCTTGCCGGACAAGGGTTCCCTGGCGATGACCATTACGGTGTCGTCACCGGCGATGGTGCCGACGACCTCGTGGAGTGCGGCCCGGTCGATCGCGCTGGCGAGAAACTGCGCGGCGCCGGGCGGGGTTCGCAGGACGGTCAGGTTGGCGGAGAAGTCGGCGGACACCAACAGTTCGCCGAGGAGCCGCGCGAGCCGGGAGGTGCCGCCCTGGACACCGCGCACCGGGCTGCCGTCCTCGGGGATCACGTAGATCGCGGCGCCGCCGTCGACACCACGCAGCTTGACCGCGCCGAGCTCGTCGAGGTCCCTGGACAGAGTGGCCTGCGTGACGTCGATGCCTTCGCCGGCAAGGAGTTTCGCCAGCTCGGTCTGGCTGCGGACCCCCATGGCCGCCACCAGCTCGACGATCCGCGCCTGCCGAGCCACCCGCGTCGGGTTCGTCGCAGCGGTCACTGTTCCGCCTCCCCGAAATTAAATGTTGGGGTCGCGTTGGGTTGGCACCGTCCAGTTAGGCACGTGCCGGTGGCTGGGTTGCGTCCCGTTCCCCTTAGGTGCGGTTGACAGCCATCTCGGGTTGGCACAAAAGATGTCATGACCCCACTGCCCAGGCCAGGAGCGCTTTCTGCGCGTGCAGCCGGTTCTCCGCCTCGTCCCACACGGCGCTGGACGGCCCGTCGAGCACGTCGTCGGTGATCTCCCAGCCGCGGTGGGCCGGCAGGCAGTGCAGGACGATGGCGCCGGTGGCCGCGCGGGCCAGCAGGTCGGCGTTGATCTGGTAGGGCCGGAACGGCGCGATCCGGTCCTTGCCGTCGTTCTCCTGGCCCATCGACGTCCAGGAGTCGGTGACCAGCACGTCGGCGCCGTCGACGGCGGCGCGCGGGTCGGTCAGCACGGTCACCGAGCCCCCCGTGTCCTCGCCACGCCGCTTCGCGTCGAGCAGGACATCCTGGTGCGGTGCGAAACCCTCCGGGTGCGCGACCCGGACGTGCAGGCCCGCGGTGGCGCCGCCGAGCAGCAGCGAGTGGGTCATGTTGTTGGCGCCGTCGCCCAGATAGGTGAGGGTGACGCCGGTGAGCCGGCCGAGCCGCGCACGGATGGTCTGCAGGTCGGCGAGCACCTGGCACGGGTGGAACTCGTCGGTCAGCGCGTTGACCACCGGCACCCTGGACACCGACGCCATCGCGACCATGCGCTGCTGCGCGTAGGTCCGCCACACGATGGCGTCGACGTAGCGGGACAGGACCCGCGAGGTGTCCTCGATGGTCTCCTCGCGGCCGAGCTGCATGGTGCGGCCGTCGATCACGATCGGCTGGCCGCCAAGCTGCGCGACGCCGACCTCGAACGAGAGGCGGGTACGCGTGGAGTTCTTCTCGAAGATCATCGCGACGGACCTGCCGGCCAGCACGGGGAAGCCGAGCTTGTCGGCCTTCATCGCGTCGGCGAGGTCGAGGACCGCGAGCTGCTGCTCCGGCGTCAGGTCGTCGTCGCGCAGGAAGTGGCGCACCATGTCAGGCCTCCCCGGCCTTGTCGAGGACACCCGGCAGCGCGTCGAGGAAGCCGTGCACCTGCTCGGCGGCCAGGATCAGCGGCGGCGCGAGGCGGACGGCGTCCGGCGCGACGTTGTTGACGAGGTAGCCGGCCGACAGCGCGGCGCCGGCCACCGCGGCGGCGACCGGACGGGTGAGGCCGATGCCGAGCAGCAGCCCGGTCCCCCGCACCTCGCTCACCAGCGGATGTCCGATGGCCTCGACACCGGCCACGATCTCCTTGCCCAGCGCGGCGGCGTGCTCGCACAGCCCGTCCGCGGCGATCGTGCGCAGCACGGCGAGTCCCGCGGCGCAGCACACCGGGTTGCCGCCGAAGGTGGTGCCGTGCTGACCGGGTTGGAGCAGGTCGCCAGCCGCGCCGACCCCGACGCACGCGCCGAGCGGCAGCCCGCCGCCGAGGCCCTTGGCCAGCGTGAACACGTCCGGGATGATGCCGGCCTGCTGGAACGCGAACCAGGTGCCGAGCCTGCCGATGCCGGTCTGCACCTCGTCGAGCACGAGCAGCGCGCCGGCGGCGGTGGTGAGCTCCCGCGCCGCCTGCAGGTAGCCGGCCGGCGCCGGGTGCACGCCGCCCTCGCCGAGCACCGGCTCGATGACCACCGCGGCCGTCCGGTCGTCGACCGCCGCGGCCAGTGCGGCGACGTCGCCGAACGGGACGTGCACCACGTCGGGCACGAGCGGCTCGAACGGCGCCCGCTTCGGCTGCTGGCCGGTGAGTGTGAGCGCGCCCATCGTGCGGCCGTGGAACGCGCCGTCGCAGGCGACGATCTTCGTGCGGCCGGTCAGGCGGGTCAGCTTGAGCGCCGCCTCCACCGCCTCCGCGCCGGAGTTCGTGAACAGCACCTTCGCCTGCCCGGTGAGCCCTGCGACGTGCAGCAGCTCCTCGGCCAGCGCGACGGTGACCTGGTTGACGTACAGGTTCGAGGTGTGGCCCAGCGTGGCGATCTGCTCGGTGACCGCCGCGACGACCGCCGGGTGCGTGTGGCCGAGCGCGTTGACCGCGATGCCGCCGACCAGGTCGAGGTAGCGGTTGCCGTCGGCGTCCCAGACGTACGCACCATCGCCACGCACGAGCGTCAGCTTCGGCGTGCCGTAGTTGTCCATGAGGGACGCCTGCCAGCGGGTCCGTCCCTCCACATTGGACGCGATCATGAGCTCGCCCCTTCTGGCAGCACCATCGTGCCGACGCCGCTGCCGGTGAACACCTCGAGCAGCACGGAATGCGCGAGCCGCCCGTCGATCACGTGCGCGCGCGGGACGCCGCCGCGCACGGCGGCGAGGCACGCCTCCATCTTCGGGATCATGCCGCTGGCCAGGCTCGGCAACAGCGTCGCCAACTCGTCCGCGTGGATCACGTTCAGCAGCGAGTCCCGGTTCGGCCAGTCCGCGTACAGGCCCTCGACGTCGGTGAGCATGACGAGCTTCTCCGCGCCGAGCGCGACCGCGATCGCCGCGGCCGCGGTGTCCGCGTTCACGTTGTGCGCCAAGCCGTCCGCGTCCGGCGCCACCGTCGACACCACCGGAATCCGGCCCGCGTGCACGATGTCGAGCACCGCGTCCGGGTTCACCGCGACGACCTCGCCGACGAGCCCGAGGTCGACCTCGGCGCCGTCGATCGTGGCCGTGCGGCGTTGTGCGGTGAGCAGGTTCGCGTCCTCGCCGGAGATGCCGACCGCGTACGGGCCGTGCGCGTTGATCAGTGCGACCAGCTCGCGGCTGACCTGACCGGTGAGCACCATCCGGACCACGTCCATGGTCTCCGGCGTGGTGACCCGCAGGCCGGCCTTGAACTCACCGGGAATGCCGAGCCGGTTGAGCATCGACGTGATCTGCGGGCCGCCGCCGTGCACCACCACCGGATGCAGGCCCGCGATCTTGAGGAACACCATGTCCTGCGCGAACGCGGCCTTCAGCGTCTCGTCGACCATCGCGTTGCCGCCGTACTTCACGACCACCGTCGCGCCGTGGAACCGTTGCAGCCACGGCAGTGCCTCGATGAGCACGGCCGCCTTCTCGGCCGCCTCGGCACGTTCCTGGACCTCGTCGGGGATCATGAGGAGTAGGCGCTGTTCTCTTCGACGTAGCCGTGCGACAGGTCGGTGGTGAGCACGGTCGCGGCGCCGGGGCCGGCGTGCAGGTGGACCTCGACGGCGATGTCCCGGCCACTCAGGTCCGCCTTGCCGCGGTCCTCGCCCGCGCCGCCCGCGCGGCACACCTCGACGCCGTTGATCGTGATGTCCAACAGGTTCGGGTCGAACTCGGTCGGCGCGTTGCCGACGGCCATCGCGATCCGGCCCCAGTTCGGGTCGGAGCCGAAGAACGCGGTCTTGCACAGGTTGTCGTTCGCGATCGTCTTCGCGGCGGCGTGCGCCTCGCCGTCGGTCGCCGCGCCGCGCACGACGACCGTCACGTGCTTGGTCGCGCCCTCCGCGTCGGCCAGCAGCTTGGCGACGAGGTCCGCGCAGACCGCGGTCAGCGCCGAGGTGAACTCGGCGGCGGTCGGCGTGTGCCCGGACGCGCCGGAGCACAGCAGCAGCACGGTGTCGTTGGTGGACGTGCCGCCGTCGACGTCCAGCCGGTTGAACGTGGCGTCGACCGCCGCCAGCAACGCGGTGTCCACATCGGACTGTTCGAGCACCGCGTCGGTCGTGAGGACCGACAGCATGGTCGCCATGTTGGGCGCGCACATGCCGGCGCCCTTGGCGAACCCGCCGATCGTCCAACCGTCCTGTGTGGACTTCGTGTGCTTGGGCACGGTGTCGGTGGTCATCACCGCGGCGGCGGCGTCGACCCCGGCGGCCAGTGTGTCGGAAAGCGCGGCCGCGGCTGTGTTGATGCCGGCCTTGAGCTTGTCCATCGGCAGTCGCGCGCCGATCAGGCCGGTGGAGCACACGGCGACGTCGATCGCCCCGATGCCGAGTGCCTCGGCGACGTGCTCGGCGGTCGCGTGGGTGTCCTGGAAGCCCGCCGGGCCGGTGCACGCGTTGGCGCCGCCGGAGTTGAGGACGACGGCCTTGACCCGGCCGGTCGCCAGCACCTGTTGCGACCACAGCACGGGCGCGGCCTTGACCTTGTTGCGGGTGAACACGCCGGCGGCCACGTCGAGCGGGCCGTCGTTGACGACCAGCGTGACGTCCTTGTTGCCGCTCTCCTTGATCCCCGCGGCGACGCCGGCGGCCCGGAAACCCTTGGGGGCGTTAACGGTCACGATGCCGCCTCTCCCGCTCCGTGGCGCCGGAACACTCCGCAAGCTCCGCTCATGGCGCGACTCCAACGGTCGTCAGGCCGGTCGTCTCCGGCAGCCCGAGCGCGAGGTTCATCGACTGGACGGCGGCGCCCGCCGTGCCCTTGGTGAGGTTGTCGAGGGCGGCGACCACGACCAGCCGGCCGGCGTCCGCATCGACCGTCGCACGCAGTTGCACCGCGTTCGAGCCGAGCACCGCGGCCGTCGCCGGCCACGCGTGCTCGAGCACGTGCACGAACGGCTCGTCGGCGTATGCCTTGCGGTACACCGCCTCGACGGCGTCGAGGTCCACACCGGACACCAGCGGCGCGGACGCGGTCGTGAGGATGCCGCGCGGCATGGGCGCGAGGACGGGGGTGAACGACACCGTCACGTCGGCGCCCGCCACCAACCGCAGGTTCTGGCTGATCTCCGGCGTGTGCCGGTGGGCGCCGCCGACGCCGTACGCGCTGACCGAACCCATGACCTCGGAGCCGAGCAGGTGCGGCTTGAGTGACTTGCCGGCGCCGGAGGTGCCGCTGACCGCGACCACCACGACGGCCGGCTCGACGAGGCCGGCGGCCAGCGCGGGCGCCAGCGCCAGCGACGCGCCGGTCGGGTAGCAGCCGGGGACCGCGACGCGCTTGGCGCCGGCGAGCTTCGCGCGGGCGCCCGGCAGCTCCGGCAGCCCGTAGGGCCAGGCGCCGGCGTGCGTGCCGCCGTACCAGCGGACCCAGTCCCGCTCGCTGGTCAGCCGGTGGTCGGCGCCGCAGTCGATCACGAGGGTGCCCGGGCCCAGCTCGGCCGCGATGGCGGCGGAGTGCCCGTGCGGCAGGGCGAGGAAGACGACGTCGTGGCCGGCGAGGGTGTCCTTGGTGGTGTCGGCGAGGACCCGGTCGGCGAGCGGGAGCAGGTGCGGCTGGTGCGCACCGAGCGGCGTGCCCGCGTTGCCGCCCGCGGTCAGCGCCCCGATCGCCACGTCCGGGTGCCCGAGCAGGAGCCGGAGGAGCTCGCCCCCGGCGTACCCGCTCGCACCACCCACCGCGATCCGCACCATGTGGATGATTATGCACGCTCATGCAAACTCACTCAACCTGGGTTGACACGTGACTGAATGGTCACCTATGTTGGCGTCATGACGGACGACGACCGTGTCTTCAAGGCGTTGGCCGACCGCACGCGGCGGCTGCTGCTCGACCGGCTCTTCGACCGGGACGGGCGGACGCTCAGCGACCTCGAGTCCGACGTGGACATGACGAGGTTCGGCGTGATGAAACACCTCAGGCTGCTCGAGGAGGCCGGCCTCGTCATCACCCGCAAGGCCGGCCGGGAGAAGCTCCACTTCCTGAACGTGGTGCCCATCCGGCTGATCCACGACCGTTGGATCGACAAGTACACAGAACCGCAGGTGTCGGCACTCGTCGGCCTCAAGACCGAGTTGGAGCAGAACATGGCGGCGAGCACGACCGTGCAGGTGCACCGCGTCTACATCAAGGCGCCCGCGCAGGCGATCTGGACCGCGATCGTCGATCCGGAGTGGACGAAGCGGTACGGCTACCGCGGTCTGGTCGACTACGACCTGCGGCCCGGCGGCGAGTTCACGACGCTCGCGGGCGAGAGCGCGCCCAACGGCGACCCGAGCGAGTGCCTCGTCGACGGCAAGGTCCTCGAGGTCGACCCGCCGCACCGGCTCGTGCAGACGTGGCGGTCGACGTGGCTCGACGAGCCATTCACCACGCTCACCTACGAGATCAAGGAAGGCGAGCACGGGGTGTGCTCGCTGACGCTCACCCACGACGTCCACGACGCGCCGATGACCGCCGCCCAGTGCGCCGGCACGACCGGCCTCGCGCACGCCGGCGGCGGCTGGCCCGAGGTGCTGAGTGACCTCAAGTCGTTGCTGGAGACCGGCGCCAGCCTCTATTCCTGACCACCCAGCGTCCTTTCCCGGTGCCGGCCGACGTAGTCAGCCAGTCGCCCACCGGCGATGACACGCGCCCGAAACCGGGAGACAGACATGACCATCGCGGCACCGATCCCCACCGTCACCGCCCCGCCCGACCCCCGCAGGTGGCGGATCCTCGCCCTACTGTCCGGCCTGCAGTTCATGATCCTGCTGGACATGACCGTCGTGAACGTGGCACTCCCCCGCATCCAGTCCTCCCTCGGCTTCACCGAGTCCGGGCTGGTGTGGGTCGTGAACGGCTACGTCCTGATGTCCGGCGGGCTGCTGCTGCTCGGCGGGCGGCTGGCCGACTACCTCGGCCGGCGCCGGCTGTTGCTCACCGGTGTCGCGATCTTCGCGGTGGCCTCCGCCGTGTGCGGCGCGGCCGGCTCCCCCGCGATGATGATCGCCGGCCGGGTCGGCCAGGGCGTCGCGGAGGCACTCGCCGCGCCGGCGTCGCTCGGACTGATCGCGTTGCTGTTCACCGATCCGAAGGAACGCACGAAGGCGCTCGGGGTCTGGGGCGGGCTGGTGGCGATCGGCGGGACGCTCGGCTACGTCATCTCCGGTGTGCTGACCGACCTGGCGTCCTGGCGCTGGCTGTTCTACGTCAACCTGCCGGTCGCGTTGCTGGTCCTGGCGCTGATCCCGAGGATGGTCGCGGAGAGCCGGATGGTGCGGGAGCGGGGTCGGGGACTCGACGTCCTTGGCGCGGTCACATCGACCGCGGGGCTGTTCGCGATCGTCTTCGGCCTGCTCCGCGCCGCTGAGCACCCGTGGGGCTCCGCGACCGTGGTCGTCCCGCTCGTCGCCGGTGTCGCCCTGCTCGGCGCGATGGTCGTCGTGGAGCGGCGGGCGCGGAACCCGCTCATCCCGCTGCGGTTCTTCGCGAACCGGACCAGGTCGGTCGTCAACGGCACGGCACTGTTCTTCATGGCGGCGTTCATCTCGTACACGTTCATGCTGAGCCTGTTCGAGCAGCACGTGCTGGGCTACTCGCCGCTGCGGACCGGGCTCGGGTGGCTGCCGCTCGGTCTCGCGATCGGGGCCGGCATCGGCGTCGGCACCGCGTTGACGCCACGCGTCGGGGTCCGGGCGGTGACCACCGCCGGGTTCGTCGGCGCCGGCGTCGGGTTGTTCCTGACCAGCCAGCTCGACGTGGACGCCACCTACCTCGGCGGCATCCTGCCGGGCATGGTCGTGTTCGGGCTGTTCGCCGGCGCCACCATGCCGGCCGCGACCACCGCCGCGTTGCACGGGGTCACCGGGCAGGACTCCGGGCTCGCCGCCGGTGTGCAGAGCACCATGCAGCAGATCGGCAGCGCGCTCGGCCTCGCCGTGCTCGTGACACTCGCGCTGCGGTTCGCTGGCGACGAGGTGGCACGCGGCGTCGCGCGGGACGCCGCCATGACGTCGGGCTACGCGACCGCGCTGCGGATCGGCGCCGGACTGATGGTGCTCGGCGGTGTGCTCGTCGCGGTGCTGTTCGAACGCGTCCGCCCAGAGGTGCGGGACGCGACGGCGGAACTGGTCGAGCAGACCCGCTAGATGACGCGATGGGCGCCTCGACCGCGATCGGTCGAGGCGCCCATCTCAGCGGCAGGGTGCTAGCGCGGAACCGCGAGCGCCAGCTCCTTGCGTGCGTCGGTCGTCGACGTCGACGCGGCCCGCTTGTCCGCCGCGCCGGCCGGCACCGGCTGCGGCACCGGGTCACACTGGACGTCCGAGTGGTTGCCCGGCTTGCGAGCCGGCAGGGCGCCCGTCTTCAGGTAGTCGGTGATGAGGCTGTCCGTGCACTCGACACCCGACAGCGAGCCGGAGTGGGTCGTGCCGCCGACACCCTCGATGAGCACCGAGTTCGGGAACCGCTTGCGGACCTCGAGTGCCCCGGCGTACGGCGTCGCCGAGTCCAGGGTCTCGTTGATCAGCAGCGCGCTCTGGACCTTGCGGCCGTCGACCTTCACCGGCCGGGAGACCTTGCCCGGCCAGTACACGCACGGCGCGTTGAACCACACGTTGCCCCACGTCTCGAACGGGGCGCGGATGTGGGTCAGCCAGTTGTCGACCCGCCACTTGTTCCAGTTCGTCGGCCACTGGGTGTCCGTGCAGGAGACCGCGAGGTAGATGGCGTGGCCGTTGTCGTTGAACGGCGGCATGCCGTACAGCTCCTGCAGCGTCTGCCAGTCACCGTCGTGGACGAAGCCGGCGAACGCGTTGGCGACGTCCTCCCAGCCGTACACGTAGTACGCGGCCTGCAGGAAGATGTCGGTCCACTCGTCCGGGCCGATGACACCGCCGGCCGGCTGACGCAGCAGCTCGGCCTGCTTGCGGTAGAACAGGCCCTCGACCTGACGCTCGGTCGTGCCGAGGTGGTAGACGCTGTCGTTCTCCGCGATCCAGCCGAAGTAGACCTTGATGTTGCGGTCGAACGCGATGTCCTGGTCGATGTTCGCGTCGTACCAGACCTGCTTCGGGTTCACGTTGCCGTCGAAGACGACCCGGCGGAAACGCTCCGGGAACAGCGTGCCGTAGACCTGTCCGAGATAGGTGCCATAGGAGAAACCGTAGTAGTTGATCTGCTCGGCGCCGAGCGCCTTGCGGATGCTCTCCATGTCGTTCGCCGAGTCGACGGTCGTGACGTGGTCGAGCAGCTTGCCGCCGTTCGTGCCACAGGCCTTCGCGTAGTTCTTCGAACGCTGCAGCCACGTCTGCTCGAGCTTCGGCGTGATCGGCACGAAGAAGGGCCGGTTGTAGCCGTCGTAGTCGGGAATGCACGACAGCGACGGCTGACTCGAGCCGACACCGCGCGGGTCGAACCCGATCCAGTCGTAGCCGTCCCCGCCGCCGTCCGGCACGAAGTCGCCGAAGATCGAGTAGATGAGGCCGGAGCCACCCGGGCCACCCGGGTTGACGAGCATCGGACCCTGGTAGTCCGCGTCCGAGCTCTTGTGCGTCACGCGCGACACGGCGAGCTTGATCTTCTCGCCGTTCGGCTTCGCGTAGTCGAGCGGCACCTCGAGGAACCCGCACTTGGCGCCCGCGTCGACGAGCCGAGGAATGTCGCATTCACCCCATTGGATGGCCTTTGAAGTGAACCCCGGCGCCTTCGCGGCGGCCGGGCTCGGTGCGGCATCGGCCATCGGGATGGCGAGCAACCCGCTCAGCGCGACTCCCGCGGCCGTGACCACGGCAGCGAATCTGTTCACTTTGCCCCTTTTCACTTGTTTTCCACCGATCTACGCGGATAGGTCCAGGTCACCGTGCGAGCCTGCCCCCACGGAGTTGTTCGGGGAATACCCCGATAGTCGTTTTACCGGATCGTGACGGCACGGAGCGCGACTGGCCGAACACGACAGTGTCCTATTCAAAGAGGGTGATTCACCACGGGGTGCGTGGCTGGGTTGGTGGAGGTGGTTGCGCGTCCGACCGCTCGGGCACAGTCCAAGAACTGTCGGTGGGTCGGCGTAGCTTGCCCGGCATGAGCGAATCCCAGGCACTCGTCGCGGCGGTGCGAGCCGGTCTCGCCGAGCTCGGCGACCCGCGCAAGGCGCCGGACATGCAGCGGTACATGAAGTCGGAGATGCCCTACCGCGGGGTGGCGTCCCCGGAGCGCAAGAAGCTCGCCGCGCGGCTGTTCGCCGAACATCCACTGTCCGATGTGGATACCTGGCGGTCGACCGTGCTGCGGCTGTGGCGGGCGGCGGAGTACCGGGAGGAGCGCTATGTCGCGCTCGACCTGACGGGGCGGCACGCGGCGTGGCAGACGCCCGAGCTGCTGCCGCTGTACGAGGAGCTGATCGTCACCGGCGCGTGGTGGGACTACGTCGACGAGGTGGCCAACCGGCGGGTGGGGCCGCTGTTACTCGCGTCGCCCTCGGTGCTCACGCCGGTCCTGCGGCAGTGGTCGACCGACGGCGACCTGTGGAAGCGACGGACGTCGATCATCTGTCAGCTGAGCTTCAAGGAGGCCACCGACACCGCGCTGCTGACGTCGGCCATCGAGGCGAACCTCGACGACGGGGACTTCTTCATCCGCAAGGGCATCGGGTGGGCGCTGCGGCAGTTCGCGCACGCCGAGCCGGGGTGGGTGCGCGCGTTCGTCGAGTCGCACCCCGGGTTGTCGCCACTGTCGGTACGGGAGGCGCTAAAGCACTTGTAGACGCCGGCAGGATGGTGGTCATGGTCGATCTGCCACCCACGCGCTCCTCCCTCGCCCGTGATCTGGTCTCGCTCGGCCTTCGCGCCGGCGACACGGTGGAGCTGCACGCCTCGCTGCGCGCGGTCGGGTGGGTGCCCGGTGGGCGCGTCGCGGTAGTGCAGGCGCTGCTGGACGTGGTGGGCCCCACGGGGACGGTCGTGGTGGCGACGCAGACGGCCGAGAACTCGGACCCGAGTCAGTGGTCGCGGCCGCCCGTGCCGGAACAGTGGTGGCCGGTCATCCGGGAACACACGCCGGCGTTCGAGCCGGCGCTCACACCGAGCCACGGCGTCGGCGCGGTCGCCGAGATGGTGCGCGTCTGGCCGGGTGCGGTGCGGAGCGACCATCCGCAGACGTCGTTCGCGGCGGTGGGCGCCCGCGCGGCCGAGCTGATGGCCACGCACCGGCTGGATAGTCAGCTTGGTGAGGAGTCGCCGCTGGCCGCGCTGGAGCGGGTCGGTGCGCGGGTGCTCCTACTCGGCGTGGGTTTCGAGGTGTGCACGGCGTTCCACCTGGCGGAGTACCGAGTGCCGTCGACGACGACGGAGCACGGCTGCGCGGTGCTGACGCCACGCGGCCGCGAGTGGATCACCTATACGGACCTCCCACTGGACAGCGACGACTTCGGTGCCATCGGCGCCGCCTACGAACAGACGGGAGAACTCTCGAGAGGCCAGGTGGGCGCGGCGGACTCCCGCCTGTTCCCCATGGACAAGGCGATCGCGTTCGCGGCGGAGTGGATGCGCACGAACCGCACCCCGACCTGACCGGTCGCGCATGCGTGCTGTGAAAGGCGCGTTAACGGCGCTGGCTGCCCTGAACGCGCCTTTCACAGCATGGTTGTGGGGCCGGCGCGGCCACCCGCTACGAACGTAGTGCCGCGCCGAACCTTGTGGCGGCCGCGCTCACCGCGGCGTCTCGTGCGGCCGTGGCCTCGTCCACCGTCAGCGTGCGGTCGGGGGCCCGGAAGCGCAGCGAGTACGCCAGCGACCGCTTGCCCTCGCCGACCTGCTCGCCCGTGAACACGTCGAACAGGTGCAGCTCCTCGAGAAGGTCTCCCCCGCCGCCGCTTAGCGCGTTCGCCACCTCGGCCACCGGGACGTCCTCTGCGACGACCAGCGCCACGTCGAGCAGCACGGGCGGATACGGCGACGGCGACGGCGCGGGCCTGCGGTCGACCAGCGGCAGGCCGTCGAGCTTGAGCTCCATCGCGCAGGCGACG
>Ga0193717_1000822_pt1 | contig 19730 bp, 11 predicted proteins | sample U2c2metaG_FD_145900 | JGI IMG/M metagenome (GOLD analysis project Ga0193717, IMG submission 145900) | Soil microbial communities from a riparian zone of the East river system, Colorado, United States - U2c2 | ecosystem: Environmental > Terrestrial > Soil > Riparian zone | place: USA: East River...
TGATGCTAAAGGGTGGTATCCAAAAAGACTTGTACCTGGCCCGCCTGGGTTATATGGGCACCGATGATTTCCTGGCTCTGCGCGCATTGGACTTTCAGCCTGTACCCGGCAAGTGGTATGATTTCAAGGTTCAGCTGGCAGGTAACCGGATCAGGGTATTTTTAAATAATGAAGCTTTGCCCCGCATTGATGTGACAGATAAGCTATCATACCTGTCTCCCGCCGGTAAGGTAACCCTGGGTGGCAGCTGGATCACCAATGAGTTTGATGACCTTTCTATTAAATCCATGAGTGCAAATATGCTGTCGGATACCAAAGTTGAGGAATATACCATCGTTGTTAAAAGCAAGGAAACACAACGCAAACAACAAAGGGATGCCTATCATCCGATCGAGATTAAAAGCGTTAATAATGGTCGTACCGTAATATCGTTGAATGGCAAATGGCTGTTTTCACCTGGTTATGAAACTGCTGATACAGCAAAAGCCATTTTGCCCAATGAAAGCGATAACAACTGGCATGTATTAACCGTACCCAATTTCTGGAACCCTATCCGGGTTTGGCTGCACGGTGAGAAATACAATAGCGGGAGCAAGGGTGTTGCGGATAACTATTTTCAGAAGGAAACCGACCGTTGTGAGGCTTATACCTTTGATTATAAAAAAACAAATATAGGCTGGTATCGTCAATGGATAGATCTGCCTGCCGGAATTAACGGTAAAAACCTGCAGCTTTCATTTGATGCGGTATCAAAAGTGGCCGAAGTATATGTAAATGGTAAAAAAGCAGGCAGCCATATTGGTATGTTCGGTGATTTCCAGGTTGATGCTACAGCACTGTTTAAACCCGGTAAAAACCTGGTTGTGGTAAAGGTGATAAAAGACTACGTAAAAGATATTAAGGATGCCGATAAGGTGGTTGACGTAGCCGTTACAGTAGCCGTAACCCAAAAAATGATGAAGGATCTGGCGCATGGGTTTTTCAATGATGATCCCGCCGGTATCTGGCAGCCGGTATCACTGATCATAACCGATCAGGTGCGTATCCAGGATGTATTTATCAAACCCAACCTTACCGGGGCCGATGTTGATATTACGGTAAAAAACTATGCAGACCAAGCCGTTAGTTTTTCGCTTACTACCAATATAACCGGCAGTAAGCAGGATGATATTTTATACAAAAATACCCTCCTGAAGCAATTGAAACTTAAACCGGGTGAAGAAAAAACGTTTACAAGTACTGTTGGTAATCTGAAGCCACGATTATGGTCGCCGGAGCATCCTAATTTGTATAATTTTGAATTTGCACTGGCAACTGATGATCAGAAGGGAACCGATTCAAAAACCATCCGGTCCGGGTTCCGGACTTTTAAATCTATTGGTGATTATCTGTATTTAAATGGCAAACGTTAGGGCTGGCGCCAAATGATACCTTACTGGCCAATAAATTTACCAAACTGATGAACGTGGGTAACATCATGGTTACCCGTACCCACACAGTACCCGGTACCGAAACCTGGATGGATGCTTTTGATGCCAATGGTATTGGTGTAAGTTACGAGGGGACCTGGCCATGGCTCTTTTTGAGTAGCAGTATGCCCACTCAAAACCTGATCGATCTTTGGAAGACTGAGTTTTATGACCTCCTGAAAAAGTATCGCAATCATCCGTCATTGTTATTATGGACGGTGAATAACGAGATGAAGTTCTATGATAATGACCCGAATGCCGAACGGGCAAAGGTGAAAATGAAGATCATCTCAGATGTGGTAAAACATATGCGGGAGATAGATCCTACACGGCCCGTAGTTTTTGATTCCAATTATAAGCGTAATACCAAAAGATTTGGTGCTGATTTTTATAAAGATATTGACGATGGCGATATTGACGATCCGCATGCTTACCTGAACTGGTATGACTATTCTATATTCGATTATTTCAAAGGCGAATGGCAAAAAAAGAATAAGAACGATGGCCGCCCGCTCATTAGCCAGGAAATGTCAACCGGTTATACGGACGAAACCGGTCACGCTACCCGCTTTTACAACTACGTGCATCAAAACCCGGAATCATTAGCCGGTAAATTCACCTACGAGTATAACGATCCGGTTTATTTTATGAAACCGCAGGCGTTTATCACCAAAGAGCTGGCCGAAGCGTTGAGGCGTAGTGATGATAAATCTGCCGGGATAATACATTTTGCACTTATTACGTGGTTTACCAATGTATATCTGCCCAATAGTATAAAACCATTCCCGGTGTATTATGATATGCAAAAAGCGCTGCAGCCGGTGCTGGTATCAGCCGAGTTATGGGGGAGGCATTTTTATGCAGGTACAAAACTGCCTGCAAGGTTCTGTGTGATCAATGACAAGGAAGACGGCACCGTTTTACCTGCCTCAAAATTGCAATGGCAGCTTATTGGTGATGGTGGCGCCGTGTTATCCAAAGGTACATTAGCTATACCGCAGGTAGAACACTACACCCGCCGTTGGGCTGAGCCTCAGATTGATATCCCGCAAAACCTTCCCAAACAAAAAATAGATGCAAAGCTGATATTGAAGCTTTTAGTTAACAGTAAAACGATTTCAGAAAATAGCTACGATGTATTGCTGGCAGGTAAGCAAGGCCTGAATATAACCAAACTTGAAGGCAAGAAGATAGCTGTATTTGACGCTGGTAATCATATTAGCCAATCGCTTAATTACCTGGGAATCAGGTATACAGCCTCTGCAACGTTAGCTGAAGTATTGAAACAAAAGGCTGATGTATATGTGCTTTCAGGGCTTGATTCATTAACAGCAACGGCCGATGAGATCAAACAGATCAGAAGCCTGATAGCAGGCGGCGGAAAAGCGCTGTTATCTGCTTCGGGCAGTATTGCGCATGCCCTTTACCCGGAATATATCAGGAGTTTACTAAAGGAAAATGGGGAGATCACCAACATGGATATACCGGAATCAGCTATATTTGATGGTATTGAACCGTTGGAAACCCGATATCTGAATAATAATAAACGGGAAAGCCCTTCCGTAATTTCGGGAGCCTTTCGCATCAACCGCAATCCCAGTGTGGAGGCGCTGGCATCATTTATTAAGATCCATGGTTACCTGTCTGGCAATGTAGATGAGCGCATCAGCAGGCTGGATCAGATCAAGGGATTTCCTATTATCAAAATCAAAGATCATGGTGTGGTATTGTTCTCTGAAATTCGTTTGGATAAAGCCGTAACTGATCCGGTGGCTGGTAAGTTATTGGTGAATATGTTGATAGATTTAATACATTAATGATATAAAACAATATCTATGAAAAGGAAAGTAACCATTACCTGTATTTGCTTATTAAGTACCCTGATGCTGGTTAGACATCAAGTATGGGCCACCGTTAGGTTACCGGCCGTATTTGGCGATCATATGGTTTTACAACGAAATGTAAAAGTACCGGTATGGGGATGGGCCAAACCAGGAGAGCAAGTACAGATCATCTTTAAAGGGAAACTCTTTAAAACGCAGGCCGGTACCGATGGTAAATGGGCGCTGAAAATAAATAAATACAGTGCGGGCGGTCCTTATGAAATGACCATTAAAGATGGTGATGGGCAGCTTATTGTTAAAGACATCCTGATTGGGGATGTTTGGGTAACCTCCGGGCAGTCAAACATGGAGTTTGGGATCCAGAACGAGGAACACGGCGCTGATGCCATTGCAAAAGCTACAGATAGCCTGATCCATTTTTTCTTTGTACCCTTTGCCTCCGCCCTGCAACCGCAGGACGATATTGTTAAACAATCAGCAGATTCACCAAACGGAAAATGGGTGGTTTGTTCGCCTCAACTCATGGCTGATCCTAAGTGGGCATGGCATGGTTTTTCGGCAGCGGGTTATTATTTTGCACAGCAGATCAGGAAAACCACCGGTGCACCGGTAGGCATGATCGGCACTTATAAAGGGGGGACTGCTGCACAAGCCTGGATGAGTCTTGCCGCATTACAGCAAAAACCGGAGTTTAGCGCTTATGTATCCAAATATGAAACCCTGGTAGCGCATTATGAAGAGGTGAAGGTGGCTTATCCACAATTACAGGCTAACTACCAGCAGGCGCTTAAACAATGGAACACAGAGGTGGGGGACAACTACGCCATAGCGCTTAAACAATGGGAAGCAGCCGCGGCGCTGACAAAAGCAGCTGGTGATCCAACACCAATGCGTCCAAAGCCATCACGTCCGGCGCCTCAAAACCCGGCTCCGCCCGACGGGGGTTTTAATTCGCCTACTAACCTGTACAATGCCATGATCATGCCTATCCTTCATTATGGTATAAAGGGTGTAATCTGGTACCAGGGTGAAAGCAATGGCGACAGGCTTAATGATGCCGTATTGTATAAAGATCTTTTTCCAGGGATGATAACCGATTGGCGCAATAACTGGGGGCAGGGCAATTTTCCCTTTTTATTTGTACAGTTGGCCAATTACCATGCTCCCGCTGTATCCCCGTCTGAAGGTAACTGGCCCTGGGTGCGTGATGCGCAACTTAAAACATTATCGCTGCCACAAACGGGTATGGCTGTAATAACAGATATTGGCAATGCAGATAACATCCATCCAACCAATAAGCTGGATGTAGGTTTGCGATTGTCCTTAATTGCCCGCCATATGGTATATGGCGAAAGTCTTGTTTACTCCGGTCCTGTTCTTCGCTCCATGAAAACAGAGGGCAATAAGATCAGACTCACTTTTAATGATACCGGTTCAGGACTTGCTGTAGGCAGAAATGCGCGGGATGCGGGTATAGCACTAAAAGGTTTCGGAATTGCAGGCGCAGATCAAAAATTTGTATGGGCAACGGCGGTTATAGAGGGGAATACCGTCGTTGTTTCCAGCAGTGAGGTCACCGATCCCGTGGCTGTGCGGTATAACTGGGCCGATAACCCGCCGGGAGATCTCTATAATAAAGAGAGTTTACCCGCCGGACCCTTCCGTACGGACAGCTGGGCACCACCTTTAAACGCCAAATAAAAGACTCAAAACATAAACATGATGGTTTTAATTATTGATGTTCTTAAAGTATTTCCCGGGCTAAAATATAGTCAATTATCAAATTAATTTTTTGGGGAACTATGAATATACCTCAACACAGGCTTTTTCGTTGTATATGTCTATTGCTCTTATGTCCACCGACAAACCAGGGAATGGCTCAGCAACGGCAGCACATGGTTATAACGATCAGGAACGTTACCCGCCAGAACCGGGACTCCGGGGTCGTTGCTATTCCCTTTGAAGGATTGGCCGAAAGATTGCCCTTAAACAGCCTCGGGCCGTTTAAATTAATCAACACTGCTGATCAGACAGAAGTACCCTATCAATTGGAATACAGGGGTAATCTGCATCCGGTTAATCTTTTGGTCCGCATCGGGTGTTTAGCAAATTCCGCTGTTTTAATTACGGTTAAAGCAGGAAAACAAGCCCCGGTCCGGCCTATGACCTATGCCCGTTTTGTTCCGGAACGATTTGACGATTTTGCGTGGGAAAATGACCGGGTGGCACATCGGATGTATGGGCCTGCTTTAGAGGCCAGAAAGGACAATGCCTTCGGGATCGATGTCTGGTCAAAACGAACTCCCCGGCTCATATTGAATAAATGGTATAAGATGATGGACTTTGATACCGATCACGGCGAAGGGCTCGATTATTATGGCGTCGGAAAAACCCTGGGAGCCGGCGATATAGCTCCTTATCTCCGCGATACCATTTATTTTACGCACAATTTTACGGCTTGGAAAATATTGGATAATGGGCCTTTGAGGAGTACTTTCAGGCTAAGCTATCCGGCCAGAGACCTTGCTGGTCACCTGATGAAGGTCACTAAAACCATATCGATAGACGCCGGTTCTCAGATGAGCAAGGTTGAAGCCGTCTTTGAATATGATGGTGACAGTGAATTACCTGTGGTTATTGGTATTGCTAAAAGAATGCAGCCCGGAGTCATATTATTTAACGAGCGGGAGGGGTTCATGGGATACTGGGAGCCGGAAAATCCCCTACACGGAACCACCGGCTTAGGCTGCATATTCACGAAACCTGTTAAAGAAATGAAGGTGGGCCATAATCACCTTTTAACATTTGGATCGACCATGCCGGGACAACCCTTTGTCTATTATACAGGTTCAGCCTGGAGCAAAGGTGGATTTATCAAAAACGATCAGGAGTGGTTTAGTTATCTGGCTTCTTTCTCCAACGACATAAAATTCCCTTTAGAAGTAAAACTATAACCGGTTTTTTCCCGCCATATGCTGCATTACAACAAATAATATCGCCTTCAGGGAATATTATCGGCTATGATTAATTTTTGGTTAATTATCGATTAAGCTTCCGGAATACCTTAGCTAGGGTAAATTATAAGCTATGCTGGAAGAAAATCAGCAACGGCATGTATCCAGAAAAGAAAAGAGACTTTGCCTGGATCGCCGTGCTTCAATAATTCGGCTTTTAATCAGGGATAACCAGCCTGAAGCATCCGACAGCGCCGGATTATTGAAGCGATGTGCATTCGCCCGGTTTTCTGGAACGCCAGTGGAGCCAGGTATTGTTTTTAAAGTGCGCTAACCTAAATTAACATATATATAGTTTTTTTATAGCATATCAGTATCATGAGTAAATATCAACCCTCTGCCTTCCGCTACCAATCGATGTCTTATCGCAGGTCAGGAAAAAGTGGCCTTGTCTTTCCTGCTTTATCCCTTGGTTTATGGCATAATTTCGGCTACGTCAATGTATTTGAAAATAGCAGGAATCTCATTAGAACCGCTTTTAATCATGGGATAACACATTTTGACCTGGCTAATAATTATGGTCCTCCACCGGGTTCGGCGGAGTCTGTTTTCGGGGAAATCCTTAAATTGGATTTTAGATCTTACCGGGACGAAATGATCATTTCCACCAAAGCCGGTTATACCATGTGGGATGGCCCTTACGGTGACTGGGGTTCAAAAAAATACCTGGTTTCCAGTTTGGATGCAAGCCTGCAACGAATGAAACTGGATTATGTCGATATTTTTTATCATCACCGGCCTGATCCGGGAACACCCATAGCAGAAACTATGCAAAGCCTTGATCTGATCGTACGGCAGGGCAAGGCCCTGTATGTTGGTTTATCCAATTATACTGCGGATCAGACCGCAGAGGCCCTGACGATTTTGAAACAACTGGGAACTCCCTGTCTTATTCATCAGCCCAAGTATTCCCTTTTTGAACGGGGACCTGAAAGCGGACTGCTTCACCTGCTGGAGGACAGCGGGGTTGGTTGCATCGCTTTTTCTCCCCTGGCTCAGGGTTTGCTGACCGATAAATACCTGAACGGCATTCCTGTAGATTCCCGGGTAATGACCAGCGGGCAGTTTTTAAAAGAGAGCAATATTACCACCGGTAAAATTGAAAAGGTACGCCTGTTAAACGAAATCGCTCAAAACCGTGGTCAAAAGCTGGTGCACATGGCCTTATCGTGGATCCTGAAGTATCCGGTTGTAACTTCCGTTTTAATAGGCGCAAGCCGTCCGGAACAGATCACGGATGCACTGCTTTGTCTGGAAAACCTAACATTCAGCGATGAGGAGTTGAAGGCTATAGACACGGCCTTATCCAATGAATAAAGCAGTCGATATTGAAATGAAGGAGCCGGCCGGTAAGCATATGACCAGCCGGCTCCAGATAGAAACTATTTTAGTTTGAGTGTGATGGTGGAACCGGTAAGATCACCTGTGGGAAGTTTTACAGGTACCACACGTTTATTAATAACTATATTGATGTCTCCCGCCTGTTTCGATGGATCCGCAACAGATAAGATGGGCTGGGCATCGTTTTTATAGATCATCAGACATGGCCGGTCCGCACTGATGGACATCTTTCCTGAAATAACGACGTTGCCCGGCTTATAAAAAACGATCATATACGTGTTGTGAAACGCAATTCCCTGTGCGTTTTCGGTATTGGTAATCACTTTAATGGCTGCTTTCTGCGCTTCCACTTTTGCTTCCGGCAAGCTTATATTGGGCTTGATCAGGTATGCGTACTGCGCTTTTTGGTGTTGGCTGACGAATAAGGTGATTAGTGGGGCCGCTACTGGGCTGTTACCTGAAGCATTATCGATATCTCCCCAGTTACCTGTTCTGTTGCCTGTCTGTTTTTTTATTTCCTGGCTTTTATCTAAAGAAACATAAGCGGTACTGTCCTGCCATATCCATTGTTCACCCTTATTGTTTTTGATGGAAATCAAACCTTTGTTTTTTCTGTAATAGCGCTGGTCGAGCGTGGTCACCACATGTTGGTCATTGGGCGATTTGATTCCTGCCCCAAGAGCGACCATCAGGTCATTTACAAAGAAATAGCTTTTATAGGCTTCAACACCAAGCCTGTTGTAATACATGGCACTGGCACCTTCCTTTCCGTTGGATAGCTGGCCGACGAAAGTTGATGGATCGTTACTGCTGTTAAAGATCTTTTTGTCAGCGGGGTTGAGGGTGGTATCACAGGTCGTTCCCGGTAACATGTTCCAGTTCCAAAGGGCTTCGATATTGCTGTATTCCCGGCCCGTGCGCTGGATCAGGGTTACACCATCATTCAAAAACGAACCTTTTAAATTCTCTCCGTTTATGGCCTCCACCTTTTTTACGCCATTTCCGTGCGTTTTTACACTCATCATATATTGATCACCAGACCTGTGAATCATATAATCGCTCCTCCAGAAATTTTTGTTGCCGGTTAAACCACAAGCTTGCTGATTCCCCTTAAACCCATTGATGGCATATTTGCAGGTTGCGCTGGCGGGGTCCAGAGATCGTAACAGATTAAAATCATCATACAGGTTAATTCCTCGTTTTAGTGCGCAATTTTCTCTGATCTGCCGTCCGATAGCGGTAATATCCATCGCCTTTTGATAGATGCTCCACCTGATGCCATTGGTGCAGTAGTCAAAAAAGATCTGCTGTTTATCCGCGGCAAACGCGAAGGGAGTATGGCACGTTACCTTTATCCAGAAAGCCAGGCTGTTAACAAAATGCAGCCCGTAGTTCCCAAATTGCAGCATGACACCATGTTGCTGAAAAGAATAGTCCGGCTGGATACCCTCTTTAACGGAAATCTGGATGATCTGCTGCATGTTGGCCATCGCCCGGGCAAAAGCTGCCGGATCTCCATGTATGAGGGCCACGCGGGCCTCATTGTCATATTGCCATATTGAATTTTGTCCCGTTCCCCGGTATAAAGGAATTCGTTTGATCAGCTTGGTTTCCAAATAGGCGAGTTCGTCAGGGGTTGCCGACTTACCTAACATGAGCATCAGGCTGGAATAGGAAAACGGAACATTGATCTGATTGGGCCACCAGTTGGAGCCCTGAAAATCATTTTTGATCCAGAACGCTAAAGCCTTGTGGATGGCGGCAAGGTATTGCGGGTCCATGTTTTTATCATAAGCCCGGTAAATCAGTAATAACCGGTATAAATGCCAGCCTGGTTTCCATGCATTTCGCTGGTCGGAATGATAATCGATGTCCTTCCAGCTTCCGTCAGCGGCTAAGGCCTTAAAATAACCATGAGCATCCGTCGAGTACTTAATGTCATCGGTAAACTGATAGCTTCGTTCTGTTGCATAAGCCGTATCGGACAATAACAGTTGTCTGCATTTTTGTTGAATTTCACTAAAACCTAAGGAAGAACCATCATTTTTAGGTTGGCCCGACACAAGGAGTGTCTGTAAACCAAGCAAAAAAAATACGGGAATAAATTTCAAAAATACTTTTCTCATTATTGGTGTTAGTTTAAATATTGGATGCTAATAATTCGTAATATTCAAATAAAACAATATGGCATAACGGTTAATTAATGGATTCTTAATCAACAGGCATTTTCATAAATAGGACCTCGGGAACACCATTATTTTGCAAAAACTACCGGTTAATTTTTTTTTAATATTCCGTTAAGGAGTTTGGGTTTATTTGTCCGTATAAACTTAAAAAATGTCATCAGGTCGTATCCCTGTATGACCGTTAATACCAAAATCTATGATTGTTTTTTATAAGAGAGATTTCCCGTATAGCAGGATCATCGGATTATTCGTGTTCCTGTTCATCAATCATGTCGTATTTGCCCAGCAGAAACCACCTGAAAATACCGGTAAGCAGTATTGGAATACCAATCTTGTTCTGAACGCATTGCGTCTGCCGCCCTCGCCAGTTGGCTATAAGGCCCGCTTAGTCGATCTTGACCATGATGGCGATCCGGACGTTCTTTTTACTGTTAGCAGGGATAATACCCCTGTGATGTGGATCGATGATGATGACGATATGAAATGGGGTGATCTGGAAGGTGATACGGACAGTGATTGTCTGTTGATTGACCGGAACAAGGATGGGAAGTACGGCGGTTTAGGCGACCTGATCATAGATTGGGTCGATAATAACCGGGATGGTAAGGCCGATATGCAGGTGGTGGTGGATTATCCTTTGACCAAAAGCGATAACCCATGGCCAAATGGTCATTATATGTGGGTATTGGATACGGACAAGGATAATATTTTTAATTATATTGACTGGAACACATTCCAGCTCAAGGCCTGGGATAGGAACGGGCTTTCAGATTTCGCACTGGATTACAGCGGTAACAGTCAGTTTATGAAAATTCACGTGGCAACCTATACGATGGATAATCTTTCCATGAACTGGGAGAACCCCTTCCTGTTTTACGACCCGGATAATGACGGTTTTTCGGAGATGGCTATCCGAATGGTGGACAGCCCGAAAAACCTGAAAGGTCCTGCCAGCGATACACAGCCTTACCTGGTGAAGCCAACCGGCAAAATTGACTGGGTATCTATCGCCATTGATATGGATAACGATAACGGGCCGGGAAATGAGTTTGACTACGATATGTCCCTGGGATTCCGGGGGCCGGGCTTTGATTATACTGATCAGGTACATCAGTTTAAAAACATGCGGGGCCTGGCGGCCGCGGATACATTTTTTATGGATCCCCGATGGCGTCAGATGGATAAACTGGTTTACCCTGGCCGGGATGCAGCGATAGACCTGATCTTTAACCGGGGGAAATGGGATCATGCCTTTTTTGTATATGACGAAGATGACGATTGTAACCGCTGGGAAAGGGTAGAGTTCCTGGATCCCCTGGACCCGTTCAAGGTCGGAGCGCGTAAAGCAGGTATTGATAATAACCCGCAGGCAGATGCCGCCGGTGACCGGGGAGAATGGGACCAGGATAACTCGGGGAAAGGGAAATTATACATCAGCAAGTTTGATGGCAGGTTGCACTTATACGGCGCTGAATGGGGTTGCTGGCGCATTGACCAGAATGCCACGTTTTACCAGGGCTGGGACCGAAAATGGTTAAACAAGGATCCGGAAAAATTTGCGACGATAAAATATGTGGATACAGACAATGATGGCTTTATTGATAAGATACTATACGATTTAAACGGAGATAAGGCTTTTAAGGACTCGGTCGATCTCAAGGCTTTAAAGCTGAATGATGTATGTGAACTGATTGATGTGTCAAAATTTAAATATGCCGATTACGTCAGCCTGTATACCCGGATTGCCGATGGCTTGTGGAACAATGCGCTGCTGGCCACCAAGGTGGCCAAGCGTTATGGCCTTAATCTGAGCTGGTATGCCAAACTCTACCAGGCGACATCTTCCGCCCAGAAATATAGTAACGGTTATTGGCTGCAGTTTTATATTTATCAGGATCTCAAGGACCATTTCATCAGGCAAAAAGATAAAACGATGCTGGATAAGACCATAGCGGCATATTTCAGCGCGGATTGGCAGTCGCTGTTAAAATAACCCGGGTAAATAAAATTGACCTTTATGAATAAAATCTATATATCTGTTCGCCTCATTTCAACCGGAAAAAAAACTCGGGTTAAAATCCAGTTCATCCTGTTATTACTGTCCATGTTGCTGGGATTAAACGCCTGTGCCAAGATTACCTTGCCTAATTTGGTCGGTGACAACATGGTCCTGCAGCGCAGGACAAAATTGCCCGTTTGGGGATGGAGCTTCTCGGGAGAAAAAGTACAGGTAATTTTTAAAGGCCATACCTACCAATCTGCACCCGCAGATAAAAATGGTAAATGGATGGTTACGCTTAATGCATCTGAGGCTGGTGGTCCGTACCAGATGGAGATCAGGGACAGAACAGCGGACATCATGATCAAAAATATCCTGGTAGGCGAAGTCTGGCTTTGTTCCGGGCAATCGAACATGGCCTTTGATTTCAATAACCCCAAAGCAAGGGTCCTTTATGCCCACGATATTGAAAATTCCGCGAATGATCAAATCAGGCAGATATTGGTAAACAGGACCTACAGCTCGTTGCCTGCCGCTGATTTTAAAACCTCCGGCTGGAAATCGGCGGGTCCAAAGACTTTGTCGTCTTTTACAGCTGCCGGCTATTTTTTTGCCCGTGATTTATATGAAAAGTATCACGTGCCGGTTGGGCTGATCAATTCCAGTAATGGAGGAACTGTTGCTGAAGCGTGGACAAGTGAAGCGGGCTTGAAGGAATTGCCGCAGTTTAATAATAACATTGATTTTTTGCATGACACCACAGCGGTAAAGGAAAAAATCCATCTGGCGCAAAAAGCTATGGAGGAATGGGATAGAAAACTTAGTCTGGACGATACTGGTTTTAACGCCAACCGCGAGGCCATATGGACGGGGGCTAATTTTGACGATAGTCACTGGAATACCATGGTGGAACCTGCTTTTTGGGACAGGCAAGGCTATCCCAATACTTTTGGGTCAGGCTGGTTCAGAAAAGAAATAGACATCCCCCAAAACATGGTAGGTAAGGCCGCGCTTTTACGGTTGGGACAGCTGGACGATGCGGACACCACTTATGTTAACGGACAGGTAGTAGGATCCTCATCCAACAGAGATGTCCTTCGTGAATACAAATTGCCGGCATCCATTTTAAGGCCGGGAAAAAATATCATTACCATTCGTATCCTCAATTTTAATGGCACCGGGGGAATGTTTCCATCCGATACCCTATCGCTAAAAGCCGGTACTTCCTCCATATTACTGAATGGCATCTGGAAGTACCGGCAGGGTGTAAAAATGAATACAAGGCCGGGGCAATACGATGCCAAGAATTTACCCACAGGGCTATATAACGCGATGATAGCACCACTTATTCCATACGCCATTAAAGGAGTAATTTGGTACCAGGGAGAGTACAATACCCATAAGGCGTATGAATATCGAAAGCTTTTCCCTGCCCTGATCAGTGACTGGCGAAAAAAATGGCGGCATGATTTTCCGTTTATATATCAGCAATTACCCAATTTTCAGCCCGTAGCTGATCATCCCGTTGAAAATGAATGGGCGGAATTAAGGGAGGCGCAATTGATGACCCTGTCATTGCCCCATACAGCGATGGCTGTAGCTATTGACATCGGAGGGGCTGATCTTCATCCGGTAAACAAGAAGGATATCGGATACCGATTATCACTGGCCGCACGCAAACTGGCCTACGATGAAAAGGGGGTAATCGCTTCCGGCCCGGTTTACAAGTCAATGAAGGTGGAGGGGAATCGGATTATTTTGAACTTTGAAAACGGTGGAAGCAAGCTGGCGAGCAAGGGCGGTGAGCTGAAGTATTTTGCCATCGCCGGCAAGGATAAAAAGTTCGTTTGGGCCACCGCGATTATCAGGGATAATTCCATAGAAGTATCAAGCCCGCTAATTACGGGTCCTGTCGCTGTGCGTTATGCCTGGGCGGGTAACCCGGAAGGGTGTAATCTGTTTAACACAGCGGGTTTACCGGCCTCTCCCTTCCGCACGGATGACTGGCCGGGGCTTACCATCGCTAACTGACAAGGAACTTTCCGAAACGTATAAATCAGCAACAAAATATTAACGCTCATGAAAGAGATAAGCAGATTGTTATATAGTGTAATTATTGTCGTGCTGCTGGCGCACACGGTAAGCGCGCAAACCTCAAAAGCGGTGTCGAAGCCGTTTATTCATCCCGGAATGGCACAGAACAGCCAGGATCTGGAGTATATGAAGCAGCAGGTGCTGGCAGGAAAACAGCCCTGGAAAGCAGCTTTTGAGCGGTTGAAACAGGAAACAGTGGCTGAGCATAAGCCGGTCGCTTATACACATCTGTCTCAGGGTGCCTATGGTGCAGACGATACCGGAGGCAGACAGCTTGATAAAGATGCGAAAGCAGCCTACAATAACGCTTTAATGTGGTATATCACCAAGGAGCGGATTTATGCGGACAGGGCGGTTGAAATTCTGAATACCTGGTCATACGCGCTATGGGATTTTGATGATAATAACGCGAAGCTGCTTGCAGGTCTGACAGGTCACTATTTGCTGAATGCAGCTGAGATTCTGCGGTATTCCAATTCAGGTTGGCGGGAAAAAGATATTCACCAGTTCAAAAAGCTGATGCTCTCAGTATACTACCCCTTGATCAAAGATTTCTTCCCCGAAGCTAATGGAAATTGGGATGCTGCCATGATCAATACCATGCTTTGCATTGGTGTTTTCTGTGATGATCATCAAATTTTTGAAAAAGCGGTAAATAAATTTTATCGTGGCACCGGTAATGGTGGCATTACCAAATATATCTATCCCGGCGGACAGATACAGGAAACCTCCAGGGATTGGGGGCATGTACAATTAGGTATCGGGGAGTTTGCGAAAGCCGCCCAGGTGGCCTGGACCCAGGGTGTCGATTTTTATGGCGTTGCCGGAAACCGGCTGGCGCTGGGCTTTGAGTATACAACCCAATATTTGCTGGGCGGCGCGGTTCCGGTTTACGGGGTAATATCAACCCGTGATATGAAAACCTACAGGGACATCTATGAATCAGTTTATGATCACTATCATAACCTCCTGGGTTTTGAGATGCCTTATACGTTAAAGACCATTGAATTGACCAGGCCAACATCATCGGCTGTATTATTAACCTCGCTCAGGAAACCGCCATTAAAGAATAGTCTGGCTCATGTACAACTGTCGCCAGGAAAGTTAGTAAGAAACGCAGGGGCGTTATCAGGTGCCACTGTAAATCCTCCGGCCAATGCTGTTCAGGTGAAGGAAGGCGAATCTGTACAGGCCGCGCTTGATGCCAGCTCCGCAAAAGGGGGATGGGTGGTGCTGGCAAAAGGACTACATACCATCACAGAACCGTTACGCATACCAGACCGGGTAACCCTGTCTGGTGAAGGACGGGAAAGTATATTATTTCTTGCTCCTCAGGCTAAAGCAAGCACGGTTGTTAACGGCTCCAAACGGATGCATGATGTTGTGCTGAGAGACTTCTTGATTGAGGGGGCCACCAATACCGATGAGGGAACGGATCCGAATAGTAACCGGAGGACACGTGCCAATCAGAATGCCCCCAGCAGGGAAGGGATTGTATTCTCATCTGACAACGAGAGGCAGATGAGAAACATTCGCTTACTTCACCTAACAGTGCAAAACTTCACCAAGAACGGTGTAGCTATAAAAGGAGCCTCAGGTGTGCTTATCGACAGTTGTAATTTTAGCGATAATGGTTCCGGCGTAGTTCCGGGACCCGGAATTCATCATAATTTAAATCTTACCCACGATAAAGGTATTCAAATAAGCAACAGCCGTTTTGACTCGTCTCCCTGGGGTAATGGTATCTATATTTTATCAGGTAGTGATATTAAAATCAGGAACAATGAGGCTGCGCGCAATAAGCTTGCGGGAATCCGGTGCTCAGAAGTAAATCAAATACAGGGTGTCGCCAACCTCAGCGAGGGGAATGACCAGGAGGGTATTTTAATAGACGTCTTGCTGGACGGAAATCATGACGGTTTATTAGAAAAAAATATAACGCGTAATAATGGCGGGCAGGGTATCAAAGCCAGCTTCATTAATGGATCCATCAAGAATAATATCTCAGCGGATAATGGCCACTGATCAACAATATTATCTTATTCATAAAGCACATAGAATGAAACACCAAATAATGATTGCCGGGATTTATGATTTATGGGTAATGATCTTTTCGACTTAATAAGTCCTGCATTACCGTGTCATCGATTATTCCATATATAAAACGTATGAACTGGGCGCCTGCATTAAATGTCAAACAAAAATCTAAATATACAAATATGAGAAACGGAAGAATATATTGCCTGCTTACCATCCTGATGAACTTTGGTTTTTCCTTTGTGGGCAGCGCTCAAAACCCAGGCAGCTATGTTGACCCCTATATTGGTTCAGGCGGGCATGGTCACATCTTTGTTGGCGCCAATGTGCCCTTTGGAATGGTACAACTCGGACCCCAGAATATTTTCAAAGGCTGGGACTGGGACTCCGGTTACAACTACGGTGATAGTATCCTCATCGGTTTTTCGCATACTCACCTGAGCGGTACCGGCATCGGCGATCTGGGCGATATCCTGATCATGCCTTATACTGGCCCCGTTAAAACGGACAAGGGGACACAAACCGACCCTAAATCAGGATATGCCTCTCATTACTCGCATCAAACAGAAAAAGTAAGGCCTGGTTATTATTCGGTTCTGCTAAGTGATTATGGTATCAGGGCCGAGTTAACAACCACTGAAAGGGTCGGTTTTCATCAATATCATTTCCCGCAGGGTAAAGCCGGACATATCATCATCGATCTGAAAGAAGGTAATCAGGATCAGTCCTCTGATACTTTTATAGAGCAGGTAGATGAATATACCTTTAAAGGTTACCGCTTCTCCAAAGGCTGGGCCAAAGATCAACGACTTTATTTTGCCCTGAAAAGCGATGTGCCGGTTAAGGATTTTAAGGTATACGATGATCAAAGCTTGCAATCAGGAAATAAAGCGCAGGGAAAATCGATTAAAGGTTTGATCAGTTTTGAAAACGCGCCGGGTGTTATCAAGTTAAAAGTCGGCCTCTCGCCGGTGAGTGCTGATAATGCACTGGCCAATATCGCGGCTGAAATACCTGATTGGGATTTTAAAGGCATCGTAAAAAAGGCTGAAGAAAAATGGAACAGGGAATTATCAAAAATAACCGTTGAAACTGCGTCAGTAACAGATAAACGTATTTTTTATACCGCCCTGTACCATACCATGATCCATCCATCCATTTTTAATGATGCCAATGGAGATTATCGCGGAGCAGATAAAAAAGTTTATAAAAACGCTTCCTTTACTAACTACAGCATTTTTTCAACCTGGGATACCTATCGGGCTGCGCACCCACTGTATGATCTTATTCAGCCCAGAAGGGTAGGCGATATGGTGAATACCATGCTGGCCATCGCCGATGAGCAGGGACGTTTGCCTATCTGGTATTTGATGGGTTATGATACCCGTACCATGGTAGGCATCAGCAGTATGCAGATCATTGCCGAAGCTTATCTGAAGGGCATCAAAGGCTTTGATCCGGAGCGGGCTTTCAATACGATCAAAAAAACGGCCATGGGCGATTCTTTGGGATTAAGTTATGTGAAAACATTCCGGGCCATCCCTGCCGATAAGGAGAGCCGCTCTGTAGCCAAAGGTTTGGAATACGCCGTTGGTGATGGCAGCACAGCGCTGATGGCCAAAAAATTGAATAAAACTGTGGATTATCCCTACTTCCTGAAAAGAGCAAAAAACTATCAGCTATATTTCGATCCTCAAGATCGGTTTTTCAAAGGTAAACTGTCAAACGGAAGCTGGAAGCCGGATTTTGAGCCGCTTAAGGCCGGTAATGTCATTTATGCGGAAGGCAACGCCTGGCAATACCTGTGGCTGGTACCGCAGGATGTCAGCGGACTCATGAAATTACTGGGTGGTGAACAAGTCTTTAATAATAAGCTGGATAGCCTGTTCTCCATCAAAACAGTCCCTGAAACTGGCGGCCTGGCCGATCTGACTGGTGCGATAGGGCAGTATGCTCACGGTAATGAGCCAAGCCATCATATCAGTTACCTGTATGCCTACTCGGGCCAGCAATGGAAAACCGCTGAGAAAGTGCGGCACATCCTGAAGGATATGTACCTGGATGCCCCGGATGGCATCATCGGCAATGAAGATTGCGGACAAATGTCCGCCTGGGAAGTTTTTTCGGCCATGGGATTCTACCCGGTGTTTCCGGCTTCGGGATTGTACGTTTTTGGCAGCCCGTCGGTAAATAAGGCGACCATCAATTTACCGGGTGGTAAAAAGTTTACGATGCTGGCCATTAATAACAGCAACAAGAATATTTACATCCAAAAGGTGTTGCTCAATGGCAAACCCTATTCCTACACCTACCTTAAACATACTGATATTATAAGGGGCGGGACACTCCAGTTCATGATGGGCAATAAACCTAATAATGAATTTGGCAAGGCGGCAAAATTCAGACCATTCGGTATAGAATAATGAGCAGCACTGATTATTGTTATTTTATCACCAACCATAAGGAAACGGCAAATGAGTATTCCTGAAAAAGGGTCCCGGCAATTCAGAGAAAAGTCGGTAACGATAAAAGATATAGCGCAATATCTCGGAATTTCGGCGTCTTCCGTGTCCAGGGCGCTTAGCGATAGCTTTGAAATAGCGCAAGGTACCAAAGTCCGTGTGCTGGAAGCTGCCGGCTATCTTGGATATAAGCCCAATACCCTGGCACAAGGCCTGAAAAATGGGAAAAGCAGATCCGTCGGTGTTATCATTCCAACGATAGACAACCCATTTTTCTGCCAGGTCATTAATGGCATTGACTCGGTCACCAATAGCAGAGGATATCATCTGATCATTGCCCAGTCCCATGGATTTGATGAATTAGAAGTCTTAAATTTGAAGCAACTGACTTTTCCCGCTATTGATGGCCTGTTAATTTCTATTGCTGCGGAATCAGATGACTTAAGTTATCTGAAAGAATTGCATGATAAAGGATTGCCTATTGTCTGTTTCGACCGGGTGACTGACCGCATAGGGACACATCAGGTTGTTGCTGATAATTATTACGGAGCCTATGAAGCCACCATGTGTTTAATAAAGGCCGGCTATACTAAAATAGCGCATATAACCACCTCAAAAAATGTATCTAATATGGCCGAACGGCTACAGGGATATGAATCGGCCTTGAACGAAAGCCATATTGAAATCAATACCAGTTATATTAAATACTGCAAGCGAGAGGGAAAGGATCCCGAAGAAGTGAAGCATGCCTTAAAGGAGTTATTTGCGGAATCAGTCCCGCCTGAAGCCATATTAACGGCATCTGATACTATAACCACTGTAGTTTTGAGGTTATTGCACCATTTGCAATATGCCATTCCGCAGGATATTGCCTTAATAGGTTTTTCCAACACGGAGATGGCTGATGTATTAGCGCCTTCCTTAAGTACAATTTACCAGCCGGGATTTGAAATGGGGGAAAAAGCGGCTGAATTACTCATAGATCTGATTAAAGGAAAAGCGGTGTTTAGGGAAATATCAAAAATGGTATTGCGTCCTCAAATTTTCGTTCGGGATTCCGTACAGCGGAAACAATCAGGTAATCCTCCTGCTGATATGCGCTGAATTTAATGTTTAGCCCATACATCATGATCTGTCTGTAGTAAAATATTTCAGTAAAAGAGGCCGTATCAAATTTCAAAAGATGCGGCCTCTACTTTTGGTGACTATTAGTTGAATGTGCGTCCATTTTATGACGCTAATGTAAAAAGCAACCCTATTGGGATAAAAAAAGGTCAAAAAGGG
>Ga0193717_1000823_pt1 | contig 19711 bp, 15 predicted proteins | sample U2c2metaG_FD_145900 | JGI IMG/M metagenome (GOLD analysis project Ga0193717, IMG submission 145900) | Soil microbial communities from a riparian zone of the East river system, Colorado, United States - U2c2 | ecosystem: Environmental > Terrestrial > Soil > Riparian zone | place: USA: East River...
GAGCCTCACGTCGACGCCCTGCCTGCGCGCGAACTCCGCTACAGGAGTGAAGAACTCGCTGAGTGGTGCTGCCGGGATGCCGAGGCGGCCTGCCTCCGGGGAGCGGAGGAAGGACTCGTGGAAGACTTTGCCGGCGTATTTCACGGAGCAGCGGTCGAAGCTGTCGTTGAGAGCACCGACGACGACCGGCTCCCAGAAGTGACGGATGGCACGCTCGGTCTGCCCGGTGCGCTGGAGCCAGTTGGCGAAGCTCTCGGTGTCGTGGGCTGGGTATCCGCGGAGGAAGCGAGCGAGGCCGGTGGCGATGCCAACCTTGTCGCGCAGGCTGAGCATGGGGGCGCGAAGGAAGCTCAACGCCTGGTGTGCCGGGGCGGGAAGGCCGCTGGAGCGCAGGGGGCTGCGGCGACCGCTGGGCTCGATAAAGACCAGCTCTTCGTACCAGCGGATGGTATCGGCCATGCCTGCCTGCTGGCAGAGATCGAGGATGTTGGTACAGCAGCCGAGGACTACGTGCTGCGAGTCGATGGTCTCGTCGAGGGCGGGGTGATCGTAGGAGTAGGCGCGGCCACCGATGTAGGGGCGGCGTTCGAGCAGGGTGACGCTTGCGCCCGCTCCAGCAAGGGCTGTGGCAGCTGCGAGGCCAGCTACGCCTCCGCCTACTACGATTGCGTCGCGAGGCTCCGTCACCGTGATGCTCCGCGGTTGCGCAGGCCCATCACAGCACCCTGAGCGAGGATGAGCAGCTTCTCCGGTGTGGGGACGCGGGCGCGCTTGCTGAAGACATCGCTGTCGGCGGCACTGATTTTATGGAGGAGGCGGTGGTAGATGGTGACGAGCACCCAGAGCGCGGCACGGCTGTCGGCATCGATCAGACGCAGAAGACGGTCGGCGGAGGCGTAGTATTGCTCGGCACCTGAGCCGACGACATAGAGAGCGGCGCGCTCGTTGGGCTGGAGGCTAGCGCCCTTGGCCAGTGCGTGGATGCGGTCGAGGGTAACACCGAACTCGTTCAGGAGATCCAGGGGAAGATAGATGCGTCCGCGCTCGGCGTCTTCCTTCACATCGCGCAGGATGTTGGTTAGCTGGAAGGCTATTCCTGTCTCTTCGGCGAGCTTTTCTGCCTGCGGATCGGTGTAGCCGAAGATGCGGATGCAGACCAGGCCGACGACCGAGGCTACGAGGTAGCAGTAGCGGTAGAGATCGTCGAAGGTGGCGAAGGTCTGGAGCTGGTTCGCCGGAGTGGACTGAGGGTCGAGGTCCATGGTGGTTCCCTGCACCAATTCTTCGAGCAGGACGTCGGGGATTGCGAATTGTCTCTGGGTGTCGTTCAGGGCGAGGAAGACGGGGTCGTCCGAGGCGCCGGAGATGCGAGCAACACGCCAGGCCGCAACCCAGTTAGCCATGACGGTGCGGCGCTCGGGGATGGGCATCGATTCGTCATCGGCGATGTCGTCGGCGCGACGCATGAAGGCGTAGACCGCGCACATGGCGTTTCGCTTGTGCTCTGGCAGGACGCGGAAGGCGTAGTAGAAGTTCTTTGCTTCGCGTTGGGCTATGGCACGGCAGACGGCGTAGGCTTCGGCAGTTGTCACCGTGGCAGCCCCGCGCGCAGCTTGCTCATGAATGCTCCTGCCAGCAGGCTTAACTTCTTCGTCTTCGAGACTACGGGCCTTCCCCGCAGGACATCGAAGTCCTCTACGGTGATGCCATCGAGGATGGCGTCTCCGCCTTTGCGGAAGAGATCGAGCGTTACGGCTAGATCCCTGTCGACGTGGGCGCTGATAGCGCCGCCTTCATGCAGCATCTCGCGGGTGCGGACGACCAGACTTTGAATCATGGCGCGGAACTCGGGCGTGAAGACTCGCCCCTCAATCTGGCCCTCGTCTATGCCGAATCGGAGCATAGATTCGGCGGGTATGTAGCGTCTGCCGCGTTCGGCGTCTTCGACTACATCCTGCCAGAAGTTGGCGAGTTGCAGCGCCGTGCATACCTTGTCGGACAGCAGGGCTATTGACTCTTCCTTGTACCCGGAGACCCATAGGACCAGGCGTCCGACGGGGTTGGCCGAGTAGTGCGAGTATTCGAGGAGTTCTTCCCAGGTGTTGTACTCGGTCTTGACCTGGTCCATGCGGAAGGCGTGCAGAAGATCGGCGAACAGCTCGCGAGGGACGCCACACTCGCGAATGGTCTCGTGCAAGGCGACAAATACCGGGTGCATCGACCGTTCCGGGGTGTCATAGCACTCGTCGAGCATGGAGCCCCAGGCATCGAGCAGGCGCATGGCGATGGCCGGGTCGGGAACCTCGTCGCCGAGGTCGTCCGCCACTCTGGAGTAGGCATAGATGCTCTCGAAGTGGGGCCTTACCTTTCGGGGCAGAAACCAGGTGGCTACGTGAAAGTTCTCGTAGTGCGATGTCGCCAGTTGGCGGCACCATGCCTGCGCCTCCTGAAGGGTTGGCCGCTCCAAAGGGGTCAGGTAATCCGGTGGGGCTCCCAAAAGGGCGTGGTGGGACGTAGTAATTTCGCTCACCGCGGCACTCCGTCCGGAAAGACCGCGGTTTTGATGTCGTGTGAGCCATTATTCCGGTTCATCATGCGGGCGAAGACCTCAGGAACCTGCTCCAGACCTACGCGGCCTGTGATGTACTCGGCGCATTTGAACCGGCCGCTGGTGACCAATTCAAAGGCCGTTCTGGAGGTTGCCGGAGTGTGATGGAAGCTGGCCTTCAAGGTGATGTCGCCGTAGTGGATACGGTTGGTATCGAGCTGAACTTTGGTTCCGCTGGGAGGTCCACCGAAGAAGTTGACGACGCCGCCCTTGCGCACCATATCGACGGCCCACTCCCAGGTGGCGGGGATGGCTACGGCCTCGATCACAATATCGGCTCCCCTGCTCTGCGGGGTCAGCGCACGAGTTGCCGCGACTACATCCTCCATCGCGCCGATCTGAACGGTGCTGGTCGCGCCGAATAGTCTGGCCGTGGCGATCTGATCCTCGCGCTTGACGATTGCGATTACGTTGACGCCGGCCAGCTCTGCCACATGCATGAACATCAGGCCGATGGGACCTGCTCCGATGACGACCATCGTATCGTCGGGCTGGGCTCCGCTCTCCTCTAGGCCTCGGACGACGCAGGCCAGAGGCTCTGTAAGGGCGGCGTGCTCGAACGGAATGCCATCAGGAATCAGCAGGGTGTTTTTTTCGACGATTCTTGCTGGGATACGGATGTATTCGGCGTAGGCTCCGTTGTTGAACAGCAGCTTCTCGCATAGATTCTGCTGGCCGTGCGTGCAGAAGAAGCAGCGGTCGCAGGGCGCGGAGTTCAAGGCTACAACCCGGTCGCCCTCGCGGAAGGCGGTGACTCCGGCACCAACCTCTGCGACGACCCCGGCAAGCTCGTGTCCGAAGAGAATCGGCGGCTTCAGCATCATGGCGTGGTAACCGCGCCGGTAGACCTTCAGGTCAGTCCCGCAGGTGAGCGCGGCGCCTACACGGATCACAAGCTCGCCAGCCGCAGCCTGCGGTATGGCTACTTGCTCCAGACGGAGGTCTTCTTTGCCATAGAGCACCGCCGCTGTCATCTGGGAGATCATCCCTATTATCTTCTCATTCTTGGCTACAGGTTCGCATCCCCGGGGCGCCAGCAATCTTCTCAACAAGATGCAATCGTCAGACTTGCTCGCGCATCTGATACATTGAGCCAGATACATGTCCTTCGTCTCCCCAGAGGTCTTCGCCAAGCAGAAGATTGCCGCCGTCCAGGACTACTCCGTCCTTTCGTGGCGTGCGATCTCCAATATCTTTTCCGGTCCACGCTATTGGGCGGACGTCTTCACCCAGATGGATTCGATTGGCGTGGGTTCGATGCCGATCGTGGTGCTTACAGGTTTTTTCACAGGCTGCGTTCTTGCCCTGCAATCGGCTACCTCGCTGCAAGCGTTCGGTTCGGTCAGTTTGACCGGGAACCTGGTTGCGCTCTCGATGGTGAAGGAGCTGGGACCCGTGCTTACGGGCCTTATGGTCTCCGGACGAAATGCCTCGGGCATGGCCTCTGAGCTGGGTTCGATGAAGGTGACTGAGCAGATCGACGCGATGCGAGCGCTGGGCACGGATCCGGTGCGCAAGCTCGTCACTCCGCGACTTTATGCGACTGTCTTCATGCTGTTCTTTCTCACGATCGTAGCGGACGCAGTCGGCATCGCGGGGGGTGCGCTGGTGAGCATTACGCTGCTCGGACTGAATGGATCCTCTTACTTTCACAATTCGTATAGAGCACTTGCCTATGGCGATATCGTTCAGGGGCTCACAAAGCCGCTCTTCTCCGGGTTCATCATCGCCACCGTGGGCTGCTACTTCGGCATGAACACGAAGGGCGGCACCCAGGGTGTTGGACGAGCTACAACCCAGGCGGTGGTCGTTTCGTCAGTATTCATTATCATCGTCGACTTTATCGTCAGCCGTGCCATGATCGGCATCTTTGGCAAGTGAACCAAACCATGCCCGAAGACCTAGCCAGCAACGACGTCCAGCAAGACAGCCAGAGCTCCAACCCGGCGGGGCCGGTGGTTGCGTTCGACGATGTCTCCATCAGCTTCGACGAAAAGAGGGTGCTGCAGAACGTCTCGTTTAACGTCCAGCGCGGCGAGACCCGTATCATTCTTGGGCCTGCCGGCGGAGGGAAGTCGGTTCTGATGAAGCTTACCAATGGGCTGATGCGACCTGACTCCGGGACGATTCATGTCTTCGGCGAGGACGTGACCGCCATGAGCGAGACGGATCTCTTCAAACTCCGCGCACGCATCGGTATGGTCTTTCAGGAGTCGGCGCTGTTTGACTCGCTCTCGGTTGAGGACAACGTCGCCTATCGTCTGCACGAAGAACACGTTCCTGAAGAGGAGGCGCACAGACGCGTGGTAGAAGTACTTCAGTTCGTCGAACTGGAACAGGCGATCTCGAAGTTTCCGTCCGAACTATCGGGTGGGATGCGCCGCCGTGTCTCCATCGCGCGCGCCATTATCAGCAAGCCCGATCTGATTCTCTACGACTCGGCGACTGCCGGGCTCGATCCCATTACCTCGACGACGATCGTCGAGCTAATAATCAAGCAACGTGACGTATCGCATACGACTTCGCTGCTGATCACGCATCGTATCCAGGATGCCTTCCTGCTCGCGATGAGCCGCTTCAACGCGCAGACCGGCAAGATTGAGCCTATCCCGAATGGCGGCATCGACGACAGTACGAAGTTTCTTGTCCTTAACGAAGGCAAGATCGTTTTTGATGGCACTACGCTGGAGCTGGTTCGGTCCACCGATCCATGGCTGAAGGAGTATCTGGCCTGACGGCGCTCAGCGCTTCCCTTTTTCCCACTCCGCGTAGGGAATGCGGGGTATGGTCAGGAAGGAATCTCTGGTCTTGACGTACGATCCCAGACCATTCATCCGGCCAATGGCGTGCAACTCCTCAGCCCGCACGTATGGGCCTGCTGGATCGACAAACTTATCTTCGATATAGATTGCGACGACTCTGCCGAGGATGATTCGCGATCTGCCGATCTCCATGGTGGTGTGCTCCCTACACTCCAGCGCAGCGTGAGCCTGTTGGATGCGCGGCACCTTCACCACCTGCGAGGGCGTAGTAGTCAGGCTGGCCATCTCCAGTTCATCGATCTCCGCCGGGAAGTCCGTAGCGCAGATATTCATCTGCTGCGCCAGATCCTCGGTCACGACATTAACGACGAACTCACCGGTACGACGGATATTCCTGGCCGTGTCCTTCGGGACGAATCCCCCGGTGGGGCGGTTGGTCACGCCTATTCCAATAATCGGCGGGTCGGTGCAGAGATAGTTGTAGGCGCTGAACGGGGCGGCGTTCAGCTGGCCATCCTCATTCATGCTCGTCACCAGAGCTATGGGTCTTGGCGCAACCAGACCGATTAACAGATTGTAGGTCTCGCGTGCCGTAGCCTTTTCAAGATCGAATTTCATCGCTGCTTTCCTCTGCCCTCAGCAGCCTATCTTACCGATAACGAAGCCATGGTACCCAAATTGTGTAGCCTCAGGGCTTTGGGAGGACCTGGTTCGCTGCGTCTTTGGAGGGTGCAACTGCCGGCAGCGTATAGATCACCTCGCCCGGGCGGGTATAGTGCAGTTCCTCCCGAGCCTGATGCTCGATGGCACTCGGATCGTTTTGCAGCCGCTCCACATGACCTTTCAGCAGATCGTTTTCCTTCCGCAGGCTCTGCAGTTGACCTTGCAGCGTCTGCGTATCCTGCCGCTTCTGCTGATAGACAGTAAGCCCATTTTGTCCGAAGACGACGTGATAGCCCAGCCCGATTGCGAGTACGGCAGCAGCCGCTGTGGCGAGTTTTCGCCAGCCACGGTGAGCCCGCTCGTACAGACGTACGACGACGGACTGCTTTGCCTCACGCGTTGAACTCGGACTAGTCATATCTCTACCAAGTACAAATTTCGCTGTGCATGCCGTCAAGTGGAAAACTGCCTTGCCGCACGAGCGTACCAAGTTCGTACTGACGGACCGCTAACCTCCTTGGCTTAAAAGTTGAACAATTTTCGAGGCATTCTTGGCCAATTGCTGAATCTTCCATGATTTTGTGCAAATTGCCGAGAGCGTTCGAATAAGGTGCACGAAGTCTTTGCACCTTGGTATCCTTGCTAAACGCTATGCAGATTCTCCTTGCGCTTTCGACGCTCTACTTCTTCGCTCTCGTCTGGGCGGGAGTGGCGATCGCTCGTCATATTTCTATCAGCCGCAAGGGCGGTCGAGTTTATATCGGCCGCAAGGGCGGTCAAGCACCAGTTCCATCGCAGGGTAATTTTGCGCAATATCTCTTTGCGGCAATCGAAGATGGAAGCATGGCTTACTCCAATAACGGTTCAGGCGATCTGTCCGACCCTTCTCAGCCCAGGCGCCTTCAGGCCAGCCTCAGCGCCAAGGCAACTTCATCGAAGCGCTCTTAGCGCGAAAGGACCTGCACGATGCAATCCGTTATCAGCTCTCCCTCCGGTTTCACGCATAGTTCAAAGTCGCTCCTGGAATCTTTACCGGAGTCGCTGCCGGGCAAGATTGCAGTCGCAGTTGCCGCGAGTGGCCTGGTCGCCGTATGCGCCCATGTTTCGCTGCCGCTTCCCTTCACTCCGGTGCCGCTGACGCTCCAGAACTTCGCCGTCATCCTTGTCGGTATGGTCCTTGGACCTGTCGCTGGCTTCTCGGCGATGGTTCTGTACCTTGCCGAGGGCGCGATGGGGATGCCGGTATTTACTCCTCAGGGTCCCGGAGGCGTGGCGCAACTGCTGGGACCCACTGCCGGCTACCTCTTCTCCTTTCCGCTGGCCGCAGCATCTGCCGGCTGGGTAGTACGTGCCATGCGGCAGATAGAGTCCCGGTTCACACGCGGGATCCTGGCCGCCTCCATTGCCACGGTCTTTATCCTCACGCTTGGCGCAGGTTGGCTGGGATACCTCCTGCATCTAGGAGCTGGTGCCACGTGGCATGTGGGTGTCGCTCCTTTTCTGTTGGGAGAGGTTATCAAGGTGACCGCTGCCGCAGCTATTTTCAGCACGATGCAACGCTGGCGCCGTTCGTAGACCAGCTTCCCCCCGGGCACCTCTTTCCTTTGTTCGCAACACTGGCAATCGCGCTGGGTCGCGCATCCAATCACTTTCACCTCTCCCAAGGATTATCGAATCATGACAGCTGCAAATACCGCAATTCAAGAGATCAGCATTGCCCACAGCCCGGACTCCGATGACGCCTTCATGTTCTACGGACTGGCGACGAACAAGGTCCGCGTCCCCGGCTTCAAGTTCAACCACACCCTCACCGACATCGAAACGCTGAACCACCGGGCCATCAATGAAGCTTTCTACGATGTGACGGCGATCTCGTTTCATGCATACCCGTACCTGCAGGAGAAGTACACCCTGATGGCTTGTGGCGGCAGCGTTGGCGAGGGCTACGGCCCGATGATCGTCTCAAGCCGCAAGCAGACACTGGACGAGGTCAAGAAGATCCGCATTGCCGTTCCGGGCACGCTCACGACGGCTTATCTGGCGCTCAAGCTGTTTGCACCGGAGATCGAGACTGCTGTCGTACCGTTCGACAAGATCATCCCCGCGGTCGTCGCGGGCGAGTTCGAGGCCGGTCTCATCATTCACGAGGGCCAGCTCACGTATGCAAACGACGGCCTGGTCAAGCTGCTGGACCTGGGTCAGTGGTGGCGCGAGGAGACGGGTCTGCCGCTGCCGCTTGGCGGCAATGCTATCCGCCGGTCGCTGGGCGCGGAGACGCTGCTCATCACAACGAATGCGCTTCGCGACAGTATTCAGCACGCACTCGATAACCGCGATGAAGCACTCGCGTATGCCATGCAGTTCGCGCGGGATCTCGACCCTACGCTGGCGAATCGCTTCGTAGGAATGTATGTCAATGAGCGCACACTCAACTACGGAGAAGATGGCAGAGTTGCCATTAAGAAGCTGCTCGATATGGGTTTTGAGCGCGGCATCATTCCGTTCAAAGCGAATGTGGATTTCGTTGGCTAAGAAGTTGGCTAAGAAACAGCTTGCAGAGCGATTCCGTCTCTGCAAGCTGTGTTATTCTTGACGAGTTGGTTGATTGCAGTCAGGCTGGCTTTACAGCGTGTCATGGCTCTCAAATGACTTCCCTTCTCCTTACCCGAGGAGATAAAAATCTGGACGCGTAGCTCAGCTGGTAGAGCATTCGACTCTTAATCGACTGGTCGTAGGTTCGATCCCTACCGCGTCCACCATTCATTTTTCCTTCAGAATCTTATAGTCAACGCGAGAATTGCTAATTTCGTGCTACCCATTCAGGGCAATCTTCTGAAAGCACAAGGCTTAGCACAATGACGTCCCAACTGTCTTCGTAACCGCCATCCCTACAGTCACAATTTTGTCCGGCATGAAGGGAACTGTCCCCGTGGCAGCCTTGGCTTTGCAGGTCGTGTAAGTGGCGCGTGCTGATCAAGAACCGAGGAGGGCGAAGAAGAAAGAGCCAATCTCCAGAAGTGTTCGAGCCTTATTTCGAAGCCCGTGATCACTTCTTTAAACAACGAAATGTTCGTCTCTTCTGAAGGCCTCAGTAACTCTTAGTACCTTCCACACACGCGATAATGGCAGTGGACTCGGTCGCTATCCTCAGCGTGTTCAAAAGCTCTCGGCCTCTTTAGCTTTTGCTCTCAATAGCTTCGATGATTTCGCGGAATAGTTGGATGAAGGCGTGACGTGGCTCAGGGTAGCAGAGCGGAGGTGGCGTGATGTCACGCGCGAACCCAAGGACAACTTGCCCACAGGCTTCGCCATCAAAACAAATAACTGCGATTGTAAGACCGAGGATTCAATCGACTCGCGTCACCGGCCAGCAGCTAGGAAATTTCGCTTTCCACGAAAGGCTTCTCGATATGAATTTACCGCGTTTTCCCATCGTAGCTTCGGCTGCGCTCGCTCTCTCATGCTGTGCCGCAATTTCGGGCACACCTACAAGGGTTTTGGCACAATCGAGCACGGCGCAAACCGCCCCAGATAACTCGAAGCAGAACAAAGAGCAGATGCAGACTGCTGATAACCAGCCGGATGCTAAAGCGGATCGCATGACGACTGCAAATATCCGTAAGGCGATCGTCGCCGATAAGGATCTGTCGACATACGCTCACAATGTCAAGATCATCACGAAGAACGGCGAAGTCACGCTCAAGGGGCCCGTCAAATCAGAGGACGAAAAGCAAAAGGTCGCCTCCTACGCGGCTGGTGTCGTCCCTACCGACAAGGTCAAGAACGCACTCACCGTGAAGCAGTAAAACAAATTATCCCCAACATTAGGCCGTAACAAGTAGCACAGGAGAACATTATGTCGAGCAAAAATACCGCAGTATTTGGGATTTACGCAACACCGGGCTCAGCTGAGGCAGCGGTAGATTACTTGACCGCCAGAGGTTTTACAAACGCCTCAATTTCGGTCCTTCTCCCGGATGATGAGAGCACGAAAGCGTTTGCCCATGAAAAGAGCACAAAAGCACCCGAGGGGACAACTACCGGCGCTACCACCGGAGGAGTGATCGGAGGCACTCTCGGCCTACTCGCTGGCATCGGCGCATTAGCTATACCCGGCGTTGGACCTCTGATAGCCGCCGGCCCAATTATGGCCACATTGGCAGGTGCAGGCGTCGGAGGAGCCGTGGGCGGCCTTGTCGGAGCATTGGTTGGCATGGGTATTCCCGAGTATGAAGCCAAGCGTTACGAAGGGGCGGTTAAGGATGGTGGAACGTTGCTGTCCGTCCATTGTGATACTTCCGACCAAGTCGATGCGGCGAAAAACGCACTCAAGGAAACCGGCGCTCGGGACATCGCTTCTACGAGTGAGGCGGGATCTGACAAGACCACTGGGGCGCGCGGGACATTTGGCAATATCTCAGAGGGGAAGGCCGTCACACCCCTTGCTTCGCAGGAGGACATCTCTACGACGAAGCGTGCCCCTTTTACAGGGACAAATCGCTAACTTCTTACACAATCTACGCAAACTAATAAGAGGCCTTCTCACACGGAGAGGGCCTCTTATTTGGAGCATAACTAATAACAATGTCACTTTCGGAAGGTCATTCGGGCATGACGCATTGCGGCAAGGTTGGCGATCAGATTTCGCCAGTAAGCGCGGGGCGTTTGAACGCTTAGATTATTCCCAAAGTAGCTTTCAAAGATTTCATGTTAGTCGCTTTCGGCATCCTACTTGCAAAGGACGACATTACCTCTCAGGAGATTCCATATGCCCGACTACCGCGTAACCACAGGTGAAGCTCAAGAAGATCAAGTCACCGCTGCTGTCGAGAAATTTACCTCTCAGGTCCCATCTAGCGTCTACCTTGGCCTTGCCCTTGGTTCCATGGCCGTGTCTCTCGCCTTGCAGTTCTCGAAGAGACAGCATGAAGCACTCTTTGTTGGCCAATGGGCTGCACCCTTTCTCATCCTCGGCATCTATAACAAACTTGTTAAGATTCACGGCTCCGACAGTACTAGCAAGGCCTAAGACCTCGCATAGCATTTCAAACTACTTCTGCGCGTATGCCCACCCATGCCGCCGCTCGCTAGCGTCGCCTAGCATGGCTTTCCGCCGGTTCAGCGCGAGTTGAGAGATGTGATCGATTCTAAGTATAACTAGTCCTCCCCATATCAGGGCGCAAGCCAAAGCACAGAAGAGGGTTGTAAAAACTTCACTCCGTACTTCGGCTTGCGGGATGATTAACATTCTGTTGTAGCTGTTCTCTGCCAGTTTTGTTTACCACGGCCTACTGCTCCTTCGCAGTCTGTAGAAAAGTGAAAGTGAATCCCTTTGTACGGTCTATGCTGACGGCGGCATATGTGTCCATTGCTTCCTTCGGATTGTTGCCGGAAGACGGTCCACATCCTTATCCCTGGGAAGATCACGCGAAGAATGGGTTCCTGTCCCCCTACAGCTCTCATGTAAATAGCGCATCCCGTTCGAATAAGTGGCCTTGCGATGGGCGAGCAGAGTAGCATCCAGGAGTTGTTTGTAGTCGCTTTGACCGCAAGCCAGAAGTGGAGACGCTGGGTTTTGTGTACGCATCTTCCAGGCTTTCCAGAAGAAAAAATGCGAAGTCGGTACAGCTAGGCGAATGCCAGATTCAGATTCTGGATTGCTTCATCGATCTCTGCCGTGTTCTTGTAGCCGACCGTAACGCAATCCACACTCGCGTTCCTGAAGGCGAACCTCATTGCGGCCTGGCGATCCGCACGGTTGAACATACCCTCGCCCACGAGCTTCATACTGATGACGCCCATTCCCTGCTTGCGGACCTGCTTTACATGGGTGACAACTTCGCCCACATTTCCCAGTCCGTCGGTGTTGTAGTCCTCGGCGTCCATCCTTGTGCCTTTGTGATTCATCCGGATCATCGCGATATCCAGCCACTTGTTTGCCGGCACCTGGCGTAGCGCGGGGAGTCCGTGCACGGACGCGCCGTGGCTCACCACAGCCTGCTTCGACTGAGCTTCCAGAATTCCGTCCTGCCACCTGCTGCTGTCCGCTGGCCATGTCGAAGTATGCTGCCAGTGCAGCAGCATCACATCGAAGTACGGGGTATTCGCAAGTCTGCGCAACTCATCGATTTTCTTTTGCGGGTCCACGCCCTGACGCGTGGTCAACTTCGACATAAGCCGATAGTTCTCGCGGGGAATGCCCTTGAGAGCCACGCCGAGCATCTTGTGCATCTCGCCATACGTCTCTGCGGTTTCGAAGAAGCGAATGCCGCGTTCATACGCGTAACGCACCAGTCTCGTAAACTGCTCCTGTCCGAGGTCTCGCTGTACCTGCCCGCTGAAACTTCCCGTTCCGAACGCGAGTCGCGTCACCTTGACGCCGGACCTTCCAAGGGCGACCCAATCAGTGGCTGTCTCGCGCTCCGCTCTCAGCGGCAGGTTTCCGGTACCCGCAAGCGCACCAATGGCAAGTCCCTTCTTTAGCAAATCACGTCTGGAATAGAGGGCCATCGTCATCCTCCGATGCCCCGAATGCTACCACACGTCATCGATCAGATTTCTGCCGCGCTGGATCTCAATTAGGTGACATCCTTCGGCGGCTACATAAGTCCATCGACTGAGAGACGAGTCTTTTCTTTGTGGTTGGACTATCTGGTTGGCAGTTCGATCAGCAGACTAACGTAAGATATCCGCGTGGCCTGTCTGCATAAACGGTCTTCTCGACGACGGTGATGCAGCGTACCGAGAATGCAAAATTTTGTATTCTCGTCGATCACATCTATCAGGTGTGAGGGCGACTCTTGCGACTCCGCAGTCGCACGTCATCTTTGCGGGGTATTCATACGGTGTGTTCACAGGAGTGCGGTAATCTCGTAGACCTCTATGACTGTTAAGACGAAATTGGCTGCAAAGGCGACAAAGCGAAGTGCGGGTAAAAGCGCTGAGGCAAAAAAGACCCCGGTAAAGGCTGTCGAGAACCGGTTTCTCAGCCGGGACGAGTCTTGGCTGAAATTCAACCGGCGGGTACTGGAAGAGGCTGAAGACCCGACGAATCCGCTGCTGGAGCGAGTGAAGTTCCTTGCGATTACGGCCAGTAATCTGGACGAGTTTGTAGAGATTCGAGTAGCGGGTATGCTGCAACGGATTGAGGATGGGTATAACCAGGCGCAGCCGCTGGATGAGGGGGGGCTCACTCCGCAGGAACGTCTGGACCGGTTGAGCGAGCTACTGGCGACCTTCGTAGAAGCGCAATACCGGTGTTGGAATGAGCAACTGCTGCCGGCGATGCATGCGGAGAAGATTCGTGTGTTGCCGTGGCGGGAGTTGAGCGATGAGGCACGGACTTATGCACTGGCGTTCTATGAGAGCGAGGTCGATCCTCTGCTGACACCGGTGACAATCGATCCGTCACATCCCTTTCCTCGGGTGTTGAATAAGGCGCTCTGTCTGGCGTTGCTGCTAAGGCATAAACGAAAGGGAACGACTGGAATAAGGCCGACGACGGTGTTGGGGGTTGTAACGGTGCCGCGTTCGCTGCCCCGGTTGGTAGCTCTGCCGGGAGCGGAGGGTTACAGCGACTTCATCTTGCTGCATGAGTTGATTGAGTCGCAGGTGGAGCGGATGTTCCGCGGGTATGAGGTGCTGTCGCGGGCTGCGTTCCGTGTAACCCGCAACAGCAATCTGTATATGCAGGAGGAAGAGTCGCGATCGGTCCTGGAGAGTGTGCGGGCTGAGTTACATAATCGGCGCAAGGGCGATGCGGTGCGACTGGAGATTGAAAGCTCTGCCACGGAAGAGATCGTTGAGAGGCTAGGGACGAACTTTGAGCTCGAGCCCTGGCAGGTGTTCAGGACGGATGGACCAGTGAACCTGTCGCGGCTGATGAATCTCTACTCAGAGGCGAAGCGGCCGGGCCTGAAGTATCCTCCATTTGCAAGTAAGGAGTTTAGACTCAGCGCAAAGTCTATCGACCTGTTCGACGAGTTGAGGAGGAGAGATGTGATGCTGCATCATCCTTTTGACTCGTATCAGACCGTGGAGGGATTTATCGAAGCGGGGGCGGTAGACCCGGGTGTGATTTCGATGAAGCAGACACTTTATCGAACTAGCAAAGATTCGCCCATCTTCCGGGCGCTGATTGAGGCGGCGCAGAGCAAGGATGTGACAGTCGTCGTAGAGTTGATGGCGCGGTTCGATGAGGACTCGAATATCCGGTGGGCTCGTGAGCTCGAGGATGCAGGCGTAGGGGTCTTTCACGGCATCTTTGGGCTGAAGACACATTGCAAGTTGTCCCTGCTGGTAAGACGCGACCCGGATGGGGTCGTGCGGCGGTATGCGCACCTGGGGACGGGCAACTACAATCCCGTGACGGCGCGGTTCTACACAGATATCAGCTTGCTGACCTCGCGGCTGGACCTGACCGAAGCAGTCCAGAAGGTATTCAACTATCTGACGGCGGAGACGGAGGCGGCATCCTATCTGCCGCTGAAGGTGGCTCCTCTGACGCTGTGGGATGGTCTGGTTGGGCTGATCGAGCGGGAGGCCACTCACGCGAAGGCAGGACATCCGGCGGCAATTGTGGCGAAGATGAATGGATTGTTGGACAGGCGGATCGTAGAGGCTCTGTACGCAGCGTCGCAAGCCGGTGTGGAGATCGACTTGATTATCCGGGGAATGTGTTCGCTGCGGCCCGGCGTGAAGGGCTTGAGCGAACGTATACGGGTGCGGAGTATTGTGGGGCGGTTTCTGGAGCACAGCCGGATCTTCAGCTTTGCGAATGGTGGAGATGAGGCGATCTATTGCGGGAGTGCGGACTGGATGCCGCGAAATCTGGTCGAGCGATGCGAGGTGGTGTTTCCAGTGACGCAGCCGGATCTACAGCGGCGGCTGCGGGAGGAGATTCTGGCAGCCTACCTTGTGGACAACACCAAGGCGCGGTTGCTGCACCCCGATGGCGAGTATGTGCGAGCCCCGCAGGTAGAGCCCGCGTTTAACGCGCAGGATTTTTTGATGAAAGTGGCCGAGGGGTCTTCGGAGAAGGTACCTCGACCAACAAAGATTTAGTCGTCGTTATTCTGAAACGATAGAGCTACTGAACGGTAAAGACCACTGTAGCGCTATGCACTACATTGCCTGCACTCGTGGAAGCGACTCCAGTGACCGTGATGTTGTATGTGCCAGGAGCCGCGTTGGTAGTCGTGGGAGTGGTGGTAGGGGTGGTAGGGGTTCCGCTGCTTGAGCTACTGCTACCGCAACCGGCAGCGGTGAAGGCCGCAATAGAAAGGACTGCGGCAAACAGGGCTCCCCATCGACGGCGGCGTGGAAGTGTGAGCAGCATCATGCAAGCAAGCGTAGCTCCAGAGCCGGCAGCGTACCACCGTCCGCGGCCAGGGGGTGGAATGTTCGAGGCAAGCTTGACCATACCCGTCGCTGTCGTCGAGTTCTGCTGGAAGGCGGTGAGAACAAAGCTGGTCGTAACCCCGGTGGTCGAGTTGATAACGACAGGTGTCACAGAGAAGGAGTAACTCGCAGCCACCGCAGAGTCGGCGACGGCACTGAGGGCGATAGAGCCTTTGAAGCCGTTGAAGGGCGTTATGGTAAAGGTTACGCCGGGTGCGGTTCCACCGGATTTGACGGCAGTCGGCGCCGTACAAGGGGTCATAGAGAAGTCGGGCTGGGTCGCGGAGACGACGTCGATTGGAGCGATAGAGCCGCTGGACGCAAGGAGAGTTCCCTTGGAACCAGTGTAGGTTGCATCGCCGGAGTAGGTGGCGCTGATGTTGTGGCCGCCGGAGGGAAGGGTTGAAGTGTCGAGGGTGTAGGTGGCGGTGCCGTTCGTGAGGGCAACGGGGGAGCCTACGGCTACGTTATCGACGAGGAACTGGACTGTTCCCGTTGGGGTGGGAGGAGCAGCAGAGCCCGTGCTCAGTATGGTTCCGTTCTTGACCGTGACGCTGAGTGCCAGGCTTCCACTGGACGCGGCACAGAGAGAGCTGCTGGTCGAGAGAGTCGTGGCAGAGATGAGAGCTCCAATGGGGCTCCCGGCTCCTGCGGGAGTGACAAGCTTCCAGCTGTTCGCGAGGTTGAAGACATCGATGCTCCCCCAGCCGGTGGCCAGATCGTAACCAGGGTTGGCGGTATAGCCGATGCTGCCGCCGTTCGGGCAGTTGGGCGTGCCGACATCGCAGGGACTGTTGTTGTTTCCAGTCGTGATGTCGTGGAAGACATTGTTGTAGTAAGTGCTGTTGGCCAAGCCGTAAATAGTGGGATTCGCGTTGCCGATACGCGAGCCGATCTTCTGTTGCACGAGGGCGAAGATGCCAGCCATCGTCGGTGCGGCTACAGAGGTGCCCCCAACGACGCTGAGATTACCGGCGGAGTCGCGGTAGCCATTCACGCAGGAGCCACCGGTGCAATAGAGATAGCCGTCATGACTAGAGGCAGCGTTGAGCGAGATATCGGGGACGTCGCGGGAGGAGTCCGCCGGGACGCCGGTGCCGATCTGCCAGGCTGGTTTGGAGAAGAAGGCACTTGCTCCCCCACCGCTCGCGCCGAGCCCGTTGGTGCTGCTGGACTCGTTCCAGACTGTCTCGGGAATATACGAGATGGCCGAACCGGAGGTGGTACCGTTGCTCGCGCTCCAGTATGTAGTCGCACCGGTGGCGCTGCCTTCGTTGAACATGGTACCGCCGGCGGCGGTGACAAATGGGGAACTGGCAGGAAAGTCGACCGCAAAGCCCTGGCTGGCGGTGGCGGACTGGTAGTCGCAGTCGGTAGCGCCTGAGTCTCCGGAAGGCCCGACAATGGTGATGCCCTGAGCATTGGCCTGCTGGAAGAGCTGGTTGTAGGAGTCGAGCCCCGCAAGCCCGGCGGCACTCTCGCACAGGCCATAGCTAATGCTCACGATGGGCGCGAGATTGTCTTCGATGGCATTGGCGAGCGACGTGTTGATGACGTCCTTTGAATTGACGTAAAGGATGTTAGCGGAAGGGGCTACTGCGCCGGACCACTCCACGTCGAGCTGAGCCTCGGGAAGATCGGAGGCGTTTGTGCCGGGGTCTGCCCCGTACAGCTTAATCGTGGGAGCGTTGACGGAGAGCCCGGAGGCGGCACGGAACGCAGCGACATCGGCAAGGCTGATATCCGTCTGCCCCATGACCGCGATGGTGATGCCGCTGCCATTGATGGAGGTGGTGAGCAGCGGGTTGACATCGTAGATGGTGTAGAAGTCACCTGGAGCGATGAAGTGATTTCCTGAAACTGATGAGGTGTACTGGGGACGAACCGCGGAGGCGTTGACCGTTCTGGTGCGGGCACGCGATTTTAGCCTGAAGTCGTTCAGGCCGGTGATGTTGCTGACGACGCCGGCGATGGCTGCAGGAAGCACGGGATCGGTGAGGTTGGCGATATGCTGTTCGCCATCAATCGTGAGTGCATGAATGCTTGTTCCGAAGGCTTGCGCGACCTGCGCGACGGTTCCCGTGAAGGTGACCGACGTGGAACTGAGCGCAGTACGGGTAACAGTGAAGCCCTGACTGCTCAGCCAGCCGGTCACCTTGGCGAGGTCGGCTGCACTAAGGCCAAAGCGGGCCCCAAACTGCGCCGGGGTGAGCCACTGGTGGTAGCTGGGAGAACTAGGGTTTTGCAGGTCAAGTAGAAGCTGGGTGAGCGCAGCCTGCTGCGCCGAGGTCATATTAAAGCGCAGCGTGAGCGCGCTGAGAGTCTGGCCGGCGGGTGTGGGGCCGTTATCGGTCGCCAGACGGGCGCGTGCCGGCACCGTGTGCTGCACAGGAACACGGCTGCTCTCATCGATGTTGGAGACGATGCGGTTCTGCACAGCACCATGCGCGCCCAGGGTAAATGCAGTGAGGAGCCCAATGGCAAGGAGGACGAAGCGGGGGAATAAACGACTGCGCATGACGATTTTTCCTGCCTTACCTGACGGTTACAGCGTGCTTGGTATTCCATATCTGTCGAATGGGAGACCCAACGACATAGAAGAAGAGGCGATGTGTCTGTTTAGACAGACAATTGCCGAAAATGTTTCGCTTTGATGCAATAACAGTCTTACGGAAGATTTTAAAGGCTTTTGGCAGTTTATAGAGGGTCAATTAAAAGGCAATTGAGAGGACCAGCCAAAATGGGAATTTGGCTGGTCCTTTTGTGGTATTCCGTAAGGCAAACATGGTGTGTGACATGCTGTCTAGATGGCGTACTTGCCAGCCTTGATGACATGCTGCGCTACCTGCCGGCGGAGGGCTATGGTGTCCGTCGAATCGTGTTTGGCGAGGCGGCGAAGGATGGTGAGCTGCGTTCGGAGCGTGTCGCCCTCCGCTACGGCGGCGATGATCTTGCGAGCGGAGAGTTCAATCTTGTCGAGTGCATCGGCGGCGTAGATGCGGGCCAGGGCCACGGGAATGTCGGCGCTTCCCTTCCTGGCCAGCTTCTCGGCGCGGAGGATGGCGGATTCCATGGCGAAGACCTCGATGATCATATCGGCGATGGCCCCCATGACCTCCTGCTCATCGGCGATCTTGGCCATGTACTTTTGCGTAGCAGCACCGGCGGCGAAGAGAGTCAGCTTCTTCGCGCTGGCAAGGAGGTTATGCTCCTCTGCGAGTGGGCCTTCGCGGTCCTCTTTCGGCGTGGGACCAGCCATGACCTCGTCCATGAGTTGCTTGATGGCAGGCATCAGGGCCAGCTTGCCGCTCATCGCGGACTTCATCAGCCAGCCCGTGATAATGAGGCGATTGATCTCGTTAGTCCCCTCAAAGATGCGGTTGATGCGGGAGTCGCGGTAGGCTCGCTCGGCGGGATACTCTTCAACATAGCCGTAACCGGCATAGATCTGCAGGATCTCGTCGACGACCTTGTCGAGCATCTCCGAGTCCCAGACCTTCACGATGCTGCACTCGACGGCATAGTCCTCAATGGCCTTCTGGATCGCGGCAGTGTCGTGTTTGTCGATCCCGGCTAGTGCGGCATCGATCATGCCAACCGTGCGATAGCTGAGGGCCTCGCCCACGAAGACGCCCACGGCGCAGTCAGCGAGCTTCTCCTGGATCAGGCCGAAGTCAGAGATGGGCTTGCCGAAGGCCTTGCGCTCCTTGGCATAGCGAATACCGTTGCCTAAACACATGCGGGCTGCCCCTACGGCAGCATTGCCCAGCTTGTAGCGCCCGACATTCAGAATGTTGAAGGCGATGTGGTGTCCTTTGCCGACCTCTCCGAGCAGGTTCGCGGCGGGAATCTTGCAGTCGGCGAGGATAAGCGGGCAGGTGCTGCTACCCCGGATACCGAGCTTGTGCTCCTCTTTGCCGACCGTAAAGCCGGGAGTGCCTTTCTCGACCAGGAATGCGGTGAGCCGCTCTTTACCGGCGTCCTTGCCCTCCTTCACCTCGCACTTGGCGAAGATCGTGAAGATATCCGCGAAACCAGCGTTGGTGATCCACATCTTCTCGCCGTCGAGCGTGTAGGTCGAGCCATCCTCCGATAGAACCGCCCGCGTGCGAGCATTCACGGCATCGGAGCCCGAGGTCGACTCCGAGAGCGCATAGGCTCCGATGAACTCTCCCGAGGCGAGCTTTGGCAGGTACTTCTTCTTCTGTTCAACCGTGCCGTACCAGACGATAGGCAGTGTGCCGATGCCGACGTGCGCGGAAAACGCGACGGAGAAGCT
>Ga0193717_1000824_pt1 | contig 19710 bp, 16 predicted proteins | sample U2c2metaG_FD_145900 | JGI IMG/M metagenome (GOLD analysis project Ga0193717, IMG submission 145900) | Soil microbial communities from a riparian zone of the East river system, Colorado, United States - U2c2 | ecosystem: Environmental > Terrestrial > Soil > Riparian zone | place: USA: East River...
GGCGAAGACCCGGCGAAGACCCGGCGAGACAGAGCGAAGACCCGGCGAAGACTCGAACACAGCGAGCTTCCAACGGACTGCTATCCGTGACCGTATGGCGAGGACATCGGCAGCTTTAGGTCACCGATTTTACTTAACCTCGCTAACCAACTCAACGCGAAGTGCGTGGGTGATTACCGCGAGAGGTTATTGCCGTTTTCCCGTTTGATCTGACAATTGGGCTAATCAGAAGTCAGGCAGCGGCGGGGGTCGGGGCCAAAGCGGCGAGGCCGGCGTCGGTCAGAGCGGCCGGCACGAGCGAGCCGACGGCACCCCGATAGGCCGGCTCGATGAAGCCGTCATGGGCGAGTGTGTGCGCCAGATACTGGTCACAACAGGGCACACCGTCGATGAACAGGTCCGGCTCGCTGCTGCAGCTGATCTGCGCTCGACCTGCGACAACAGCGCGCAGCATCGATAGAGCTCTGTGGTTCAGACCATCTTGCAGGGCGGACATGGTGTTCCCCGTGAAGTTCGGTGTTCCTGTGGCGCTATGTCTGGTATTCGGCACTGACAATTCGTTGGATGGGTCGACGTCCCCTATCGGTTCCATCGATTTTCCTAACAGATTGTTACCAACAAAGAGTGCCCAGAGTCCAGTCAGATACGCACATTGCCCGAAGGGGCTACTCGGAGAGACCGAGCGACGCCATGGGGTTGCCCTCGAGCAACTGGGCGAGCGTGTCGTCACTGACACGCGGTAGCCCGGACCCGCCGGAGCGAGCCAGCTCACGCAGCCCGTCGACGGCCTCGCGCGGCGTCCACATCGGGTAGTCGGACCCGAACAGCAGCCGGTCGACGATGCCCCACTCCTGCGCCCGCACCAGCGCCAGGTACCCGTCCAGGGGCCTGGCCCACGACGCCGACACGTCGGTGAACACCCGCCGGTTCTTCCGGCACGTCACGATGCTCTCCCGCTGCCACGGGTGGCCGAGGTGGGCGATGATCTGCACGAGGTCCGGGTGCCGCGTCGCCACGTCGTCCACCAGCAGCGGGTTGGACAGCGTGAGGTCCCCGGCCGGCGACGGGGTGGCGCCCATGTGCCACAGCACCACCAGCCCCAGCCGCGTGGCCTCGACGTAGAACGGGTCGTGCGCGGTGTCGCGGGGGTCGAAGCCCGCGAGCACCGGGTACAGCTTGACGCCGCGCAGCCCGTTCGCCACGCCGTCGGCGAGCTGCGTCATCACGTCCGGGTCCGACAGGTCGAGCGACATGAACCCGACCGTCGGCGTCGACGTCTCGCGGCAGAACCGCGCGACGAACTCGTTGGGCGTCTTGACGCCCTGCTTGGTGGCGCGCATGCCGAACACGAACGCGAGCTCGACGCCGCCATCGGCCATCGCCTCGTCGTACACGTCCGGCCGGACGTCCACCCACTCCCGCTGGTACACCGGTTTCCAGTTGGTGTCCCACTCCGGACCCCAGTGGGTGTGCTGCAGGCAGTGCGTGTGGACGTCGAACATCGGCCCTACTTCCTCGCGGTGGGCGGTTCGCCCATCGACTCGTGCATGCGGCGGAGCACGGCCACCACGTCGTAGTCCGCGGCCAGTGCGTCCGCGGACGTGCGCAGCAGCTCCAGGTACTCCTTCTGCTTCTTCGGGGTGAACTCGCCGGTCGGCCCGGACACCGACAGCGCGGCCACCTGCTGCCCGCCGACCGACAGCGGCACGGCGACGCACTTGAGGCCGAGGCTGTGCTCGTTGTCGTCGATGGCGTGGCCGCGGCGCTGGGTCCGCTTGACCTCTTTCGCCATCTCGTCGACCGTGGTGATCGTCCGGTCGGTGCGCGCGTCGAACGGCTCGTTCGGCAGGTGCGCGGCCAACTGCTCCGCCGCGACACCGGCGAGCAGCATCTTGCCGAGACCGGTGCAGTGCGTGCTGTCCCGCGCGCCGGGGCTGGTCTCGAACCGCAGCGGCCGGTCGGGCTGGCGCACACACACGTGCACGACCTCGCGGCCGTCCAGCAGGCCGAGGTTCGACGTCTGCTGCGTCTCCCTGGACAGGATGTCCAGGTAGGAACCGGCGGCCGCGGACAGGTCCAAACTGGACACGTACGCGTCCGCGAGCGCCATCACCTTGTGGCCGAGCCGGTAGGCGGGCCGCTCATCCACCCGCACCACGAACCGCATCTCGGTGAGCGCGGCGAGCAGGCGCACCAGCGTGCTCTTCGGCAGCCCGGTGTGCTCGTGCATGCCGGTCAGCGTCATGGGCGGCGGCACGGAGGCGAGCAGGTCGAGCAGCACGAGCCCCCTGGTGAGCGCGTGTGTGTGGTAGTTCGCGCTCTTCGGACCGAGCTGGTCGTCCGACCTCGTCGGCCGCGCCCCACGTGTCTTGGTGGCCATCTACGTCTACCTCTCACTCGCCCGAATCACGGTGCCCGGTCGCGAACCGGTGTGCTGTCCTGCCGCCACAACCATTGTCCCGGCGACGAACACTAGATCGACGCCGGCGGGAAAACGTTGCGGTCGGGTGAAGGTAGCGCGATCGGCAAGCCGTTCCACGTCCAGCACGACCAGATCGGCGAGTTGCCCCGGCGCGACCGTGCCGCGGTCGGTGAGTCCGACCCGGCGCGCGGGCGCCTGTGTGGATTTGTGGACGACGGCGGCCAGGTCGGTCCCGAAGTCGGTGATGGCACGGGGGAACGTGCCGAAGGAGCGCGGGTGCGGGAAGCCGCGGCCGGTCGGGCCGTCGGGGTCCAGCGCCATCCCGTCGGACGCGACGACGGCCGCCGGATGGGCCAGTACGGTGCGCAGGTCGCGTTCGCTGCGCCCGCCCGCTGTCATGATCACGTTGTGGCCGTGCTCGGCGATCAGGTCCATGGCGACGGCGCTGGCGTCGCGGGAACCGTCGGCGAGTGAGGCGATCGTGCGGCCGAGTACCGCGTCGGCGGCGCCGCCGGCGACGGTGATCTCCGTCCACGGCACCGGGTTGTGAGTCCACGCGTGCTCGACCCGTTCGCGGGTAACGGGATCGGTGAGCGCGCCGACACCGACCAGCTCCGGCAGGAGCTGGGAGAGTGGGGCGTTGCCGTGAAGGTAGGGGTAGATGTCGACGCCGACCTCCCCGGACGCCATGGCCAGCACCGCGTCCACCCGGCCCCAGTTGCGCTCGCCGATCGACGACAGGTGCGAGATCTGCGTGCGGCAGCCGGTGACCGACGCGATCTGGACGGCCTCGGTCGCGGACGCGAGCAGGTCGTCGCCGTAGTCCCGCAGGTGCCAGGCGAACAGGGCGTCGTGGTCGGCGACGACCTCGGCGAATGCGCGCAGCTCGTCGGTGCGCGCGGCCCGCAGCGGCGGGTAGACGAGGCCGGTGGACAGCCCGAGCGCGCCGTCCGCGAATGCCCCGGCGACCAGACGGCACATGGCGTCGATCTCCGCGGTCGTGGCCGGCCGGTCGTCGAAGCCGACCACCGCGGCCCGGATCGGGATGTGCCCGACGAGCGTCGCGACGTGCACGCTCGTGCCGGCCACCGTGTCGAGGTACTCACCGATGGACCGCCAGGTGAACTCGACCGACGGGTCGAGGTCCAGGTAGGCGACCGACGACCGCAGCGCGGCCAGGTCGGTCGTCGGGCCGATGGGCGCCACGCCGAGGCCGCAGTTGCCGACGACCTCGGTCGTGACGCCCTGCCGGACCTTGCTGTGCGCGAGGGCGCTGGACAGCAGTGTCAGGTCGGAGTGGGTGTGGATGTCGACGAAACCGGGGCACACCACGCGTCCGGTCACGTCGACCCGCTGGCTCGCGGACCCGGTGCCCGGCTCGAGCACGGCGGCGATGTGTGCGCCACGGACGAGGACGTCGGCCGCTCTGGGGTTCGCGCCGGTTCCGTCGACCACTGTGCCGCCGGCCAGCAGGAACTCCGTCACCTGGCCACCATGCGGTTCGTCAGTGTGCCGAGACCGCCGATGGTCACCGACATCTCGTCGCCCTCGCTCAGGTACTCGCCGGTGGCCGCGCCGACGCCCGACGGCGTGCCGGTCAGGATCACGTCGCCGGGTTCGAGGGTCATGAGCGTGGAGGCGAACGACACCAGCTCGGCGACCGAGAAGATCATGTCCTTGGTGCTGCCGTGCTGACGGCGCTTGCCGTTGACGTCGAGGATGATCTCCAGGTCCTGCGGGTCGGGCACCTCGTCCGGCGTGACCAGCCACGGGCCCATCGGCGCGAAGCCGTCGAGCCACTTGCCGGCCAGCCAGTCGAAGAACCACACCGCCTTGTCGTCGGTGTCGCGCTCGAACCCGAAGTCCATCGACCGCGCCGACACGTCGTTGGACGTGAGGTAGCCGCCGACGATGTCGAGAGCCCTGCTCACCGACACGTCCCGCGCGGTCGCGCCGATGACCACCCCCAGTTCGGCCTCCCAGTCGACCTGCCTGGTCACCGACGGCATCGGGATGCCGGCGCCCGGCCCGACGATGCTCGTCGGCGGCTTCAGAAACAGGCGCGGCGACAGCCGCGACTTGTCGAGCGGGTCGCCGCCCGCCTCGGTCACGTGGTCCTGGTAGTTCGCGGCCGCGGCCAGCAGCTTGCCGGGCCGCAGCAGCGGCGACAGCACCTCGACGTCGGCCAGCGGCAGCGCGGGGCCGGATGCGGTCAGCGTGGCGTCGTCGAGCCGGTGAACCAGCGACCCGAGGTCGCCGTCGCCGAGCGGCTGGATGACTGTGCCGTCCTCGATCAGGTAACCGTGGCGGATCTCGTCGTCGTGGCGGAAGGTGATCAACTTCATGCGGGTGCTCCGTTTGTGGCGACTGGGACGCCGTCGGCCAGGGATCGGCGTGCGGCGTCCAGCACGCCCGCGGTGCGTACGGCTTCGTCGAGTCCGGCGGCCGACGGCCGGCCGCCGCTGACGGTCGCGTGCAGGTCGTCGAGCAGGCGCGCGACCGTGTCGATCGGCAGCCACTGCCGGTCGAGGCCCGCCGAGGTGGTCACGGTGACCGACGGCTTCGTCGCGTCGAGCACCAGCACCCCGTGCGAGCCGCTGACCCGGTAGCGGTGGTGCGCGAGCCGCCCGGCCGCGATGCCGGCCCTCGGTGCGGTCCGGCCGACGACGATCGTGCTGGTCAGGCCGTGTTCGTGGTCCAGCGCGAGCACCGTCAGCTCACCGGCGCCGGTCGCGTGCACCCGGTGGACGGGCAGCCCGGTGAGCGCGGCGACCGCGTCGACCGGGTAGCAGCCGAAGTTCAGCAGCTCGTCAGGACACGGGTTGCCGCCCGCGACCACGAAGTCGACCTGCACGTTCCACGGCAGGCCCACCTTGCCGCCACGCAGCGCGCCAGCGCCGGCGACGATCATCGGGTGGAACCGGTGGTGGTGGGCGACGACCACGTGGGTGCCGGCGCGGCGGGCCTCCTCGGCCACCCGCTCCGCCTCGGCGCGCGTCGGGGTGAACGGCTTGTCGGCCAGCACGTGCCGACCGGCCCGCAACACGGTCGTGAGCGCGTCGGCTCGCACCCCCGCCGGCGCGGCGACCGACACCACCGGCGCGGCCACAGTGGACAGTGCGCCGTCGAGATCCGCGTGGTAGGGCACCGAGTACCGCAGCGCCGCCTCCTGCGCGCGGACCACGTCGGACGGGTGCGTCGCCGCGACGCCGACGACCCGGAAGCCCGGGTGCGCGGCGAACGCCGGCAGGTACATGGCGGACTGGTGGTCCTGCTCACCGAGCCCGCCGAACCCGACGGCCAATACGTCGATGGCGGTCATCGGCCCGCCCCCACTCGCACGCCGGGTAGGGCGACCGGTTGGCCGGTCGCCATGGACAGCTCGGCGGCCTCCGCCATCGCGACCGCGGCGAGCCCCTCGTCGCCGCCGGCGACCGGGGCGCCGTCGAGCCACGCGTCGAGCTGGCGGGCGAACGCGCTGCCGCTGACCGGCAGCAACCCGGACACGCCCTGCTCGCCGAACACCAGGCTCTGCTCGCCGTCCCACGGCAGCGCGACCGTGCCCTGGGTGCCGATGACCAGCACGTCGCGGTGGTTGACGTTGCCGGGCCGGTGCGCACGGCTCATCTCGCAGTGGGCGACCCGCCCGCCGGGGAACCGCAGCACCATCTCCAGGTAGTCGTAGATCGGCAGCTCGGTCGCGGTCTGCCGGCGGCCGCGCGCGTACACGCTGTCCGGTTGCGCGCCCATCCACCACGTGACGAGGTCGAGCAGGTGGACGCCGTTGTGCAACTGGTGACCGCCGGACCGCTTCGGGTCGAGCACCCAGGCGCTCCAGTCACCCCAGATCCAGCCGCCGAGCAGCGACGCGCGGATGACCTGCGGCTCGCCGACCTGGCCGGAGTCGAGCGCGGCCTTGACGGCCATCGAGTAGTCGTAGACGCGGTGGGTGTGCGCGGTGGCCAGCACGAGCCCGCGCGCCCGGAACGCCTCGACCACCGCCAGCCCCTCCTCGGTGGTCGTGGCCAGCGGCTTCTCGATCATGAGGTGCTTGCCGGCCGCCGCGACCGCCTTGGCGATCACGCCGTGACTGCCGTTGGGCGTGCACACGATGGCGCCGTCCACCCCCGGCCAGGCGAGCGCCTCGGCGAGGTCGGTCGTGGCCGGCACGCCGCCGTTGGCCAGCGACGCGGCGGCGGCCCGCGCCGGGTCGGTGTCGACCAGTCCGACGAGCCGGGCCCGCCCGCTCGCGCGCAGCGCCGCGACGTGCAGTTCGGCGATCATGCCGGTGCCGACGATCACGACACCGAACGCATTCGCGAAATCGCGTTCCATGTCGGGGATGTTATGGCAGTCGTTGGTACCGTGCAACGGTCCGGCGCGCGAGACTTCCCTTGGACTTGAAAGGACGTTTCATGTCACGCTCCCAACAGTGGTACTCCGGGGACTCCCGCAACGCCTACATCCACCGCGCGTGGATGCGTCGCGGCCTGCCGAGGGACGCGTTCGACGGCAGGCCACACATCGCGATCGCCAACACCGCCTCGGACCTGACGCCCTGCAACGCGCACCTGACCGAGGTCGCGAAGAGCGTGTCGGACGGTGTCTGGGCGGCCGGCGGCGTGCCGCTGCACCTGCCGGTGGTGTCGTTGGGGGAGACGTTGCTGCGCCCGACGGCGATGCTGTTCCGCAACCTCGCGGCCATGGCCACCGAGGAGATGCTGCGCGGCAACCCGATCGACGGCGTCGTGCTGCTCGGCGGCTGTGACAAGACCATCCCGGCGCTGTTGATGGCGGCGTCCTCGGTGGACCTGCCGGCGCTCGTCGTGCCCGGCGGTCCCATGCTCACCGGCCATTTCCGCGGTCAGCCGCTCGGTTGCGGCACCGATGTGTGGCGACTGTCCGAAGAGGTCCGTGCCGGCACACTGTCGCAGGAGGAGTTCGTGGCCTCGGAGTCGTCGATGATCCGCAGCCGGGGGCACTGCAACACGATGGGCACCGCGTCGACGATGGCGGTCGTGACCGAGGCGCTCGGCATGACGATCCCCGGTCTCGCCGGCACGCCCGCGCCGGACAGCGGGCTGCTGGAAATGGCGCACCGGTCCGGGCGGCTCGCGGTGTCGCTGGTCGCCGAGGACCGCAGGCCGAGCACGGTCATGACGCGTGCCGCGTTCCTCAACGCGATCGTCGCGCTGGCCGCGGTCGGCGGGTCCACCAACGCGGTCGTCCACCTGCTCGCGATCGCCGGCCGGCTCGGCGTCGACCTGACGCTGGCGGACTTCGACCGGACCGGGTCGGGCGTGCCGCTGCTCGTGGACCTGCAGCCGGCGGGCAAGCACCTGATGGACGACCTGCACCGGGCCGGCGGGCTGCTGGCCGTGCTGCGTGAGGTGGCGGACCTGCTGTCCGCCGACGCGATCACGGTGACCGGCGAGCCGCTGACCGCGTACCTGTCCGACGCCCGCATCCACGACGAGACGGTCATCCGGCCGCGTTCGGCGCCGCTGCGGTCGTCGGCGGGAATCGCGGTGCTGCGGGGGAACCTCGCGCCGAACGGCGCGGTGATCAAGCCGGCGGCGGCGACACAGTCACTGTTGACGCACCGCGGCCGGGCAGTCGTGTTCGACTCGATCGAGCACCTGCACGCGACGATCGACACCGTCGACGCGGACGAGGACTCGGTGCTCGTGCTGCGCGGGTGCGGACCGAAGGGCTACCCGGGCATGCCCGAGGTGGGCAACTTCCCGCTGCCGGCGTCGGTGCTGGCAAAGGGGGTGCGGGACATGGTCCGGATCAGCGACGCGCGGATGAGCGGCACCGCGTACGGCACGGTCGTGCTGCACGTCGCCCCGGAGGCGGCGGCCGGCGGCCCGCTCGGTCGTGTGCGGACCGGTGACCCGATCGTGCTGGACGTGCCGAACCGGACGCTGATGGTGGACGTGCCGGGCCTGGAGTCCCGCCCGGTCGCGCCCGCGGCCGTCGAGGCGTACGCCGCACCGACGCGCGGTTGGCAGCGGCTCTACGTCGACCACGTGCTGCAGGCCGACCGCGGAGTGGATCTCGATTTCCTCACGGGCGCCCACGGCGCGGCCCCGACACGGGAGTCGCACTGATACCGGGGGCCGGAGGCCAGCCGCGTGTCCAACACTCAGAACCCGCGTGTCCAACGCTCGTGACCGGTGAGTTGAACACTCACGACTGGCCATGCCAGGGGTTCGGTCAACGTCGTGGCTGCTGACGTGCGGTGGCCACCCAGGTGCGGGGCCGTGTCCGGGACCATTGCCCCGTTGCTGGCCGCGAACGGCACGTTTGGGACATCGGTTGTGCCATTAGGCGCGTTGAGGGCGGCCAGTGCCCTGAACGCGCCTTTCACGGCATCCCGCCATGTCCCGAACGCGCCTTTCGCGGCGCGGAACCACCAGGTTCACTCCCAAACGGACTTCGACAGAGCCCTGCCGGCCCCACGTATCCATCGGCTCGCACTGACAGCGAGACTCACGACCGCAGACAGCCAATCCATCCACAACCAACCCCGCGCGCGACCCGTTTCTGTCGGTGCTCGGCGGTAGGCTGAAATTGGGGCCGGAGGCCAAGCCGGCTAGTCCGGCAGTACCACTTGCCGTAGCGCCGTCGCGTCCGCCAGGTCGTCCATCGCCTCGTTCAGGTCCGCGAGCTTGATGCGGGCACTGACCAGGCGCTCGACCGGCAACCGCCCCTGCTGCCACAGTTCGACGAACCTCGGCACGTCCCTCGCCGGGACCGAGTTGCCCATGTAGCTGCCCACGATGCTGCGTCCGCCCGCGACGAGGTCCAGCGGCGAGATCGACACCCGCGCGTCCGGGTGGGTGAGGCCCGCGATGATGGTCCGGCCGCCGGGGCCGGTGGCCGCCACAGCGGTCGCTACCGCCGTGGCCGCGCCCGCCGCCTCGACCACGCAGTCGACCGCGAGGCCCTCGGTGTCGGCCGGGTCCAGCACCCGGGTCGCGCCCAACGCGGCCGCCGTCTCGCGTTTCGCCGGGACCGGGTCGATGGCCACGATCTCGCGGGCACCGACCGCGGCGGCCGTCAGCACCGCGGCGAGGCCGACGCCGCCGAGGCCGACCACGGCCACCGACTCGCCCTCGTGCAGGTCAGCGGCATTGAGCAGCGCGCCGCCACCCGTCAGGACGGCACAGCCCAGCAGCGCGGCGACCGCCGCGGGCACCGAGTCGGGGACCCGCACGATCGACCGCCGGTCCACCACCGCGTGCGTGGCGAACGCCGACACACCCAGGTGGTGGTGGACGGGCACCCCGTCGTACGACAGTCGCCGACCGCCGCCGAACAGCTCGCCCGCGCCGTTCGCCGCGCTGCCCGGCACGCACGGGAACCGGCCGTCCGACGCGCACCCGGCACACGCGCCGCAGCGCGGCAGGTACGACAGCACCACGCGGTCACCGACAGAGACGTCCGCGACGCCGGCGCCCAGCGACACGACCCGTCCGGCGGCCTCGTGTCCGAGCAGCATCGGCACCGGGCGCTGCCGGTTGCCGTCGATCACCGACAGGTCCGAGTGGCAGACGCCGGCCGCCTCGATCTCGACCAGCACCTCGCCGTCCTCCGGCGCGGCCAGCTCCAGGTCCACAACGGACAGCGGCGCCGTCTCCCGGTACGGCCGCGCAAGGCCCGACTCGTGCAGCACCGCACCCTTGATCAGCACGGGTACTCCGCCCGCAGGTTGATCCGCGAGTAGTCGACGTGCCGCGTGACCGGGTCGACGTTCAGCGCGGCATCGGTCACCGGCAGGTGCGCGTGCGTCTCGTTGTAGTACCGGCAGAACGCCTCCGCGTAGTTCACGCCGGCCGCCCGCCCGCACTCGCCGTTCCACGACTCGATCAGCTTGCGCGCGAACAGCCCGTGGTAGGCCTGGCTCACGAACTCGTCCATGGCCTCGACCTTGCGACCGACCACGGGCGTGATGTCCACATAGGTGTCGTTGCGAATGCCCTGCAGCGACAACAGCTCGGTCACCGTCACCGGCAGCCCGGAGAAGAAGATCTGCTTTACCCAGAACTCCTCGCGGCCGTCCAGGTTCCGCATGAACGTCGCCGCGCGGTTGACGCCGTTGAGCGCCATCACGCTGGCCGTGGTGTGCGGATCGGGCACCACCGGGTTCTTCGGGTAGTCCATGATCACCACGTCCGGCGCGAAGTCCGCGACGTGGGCGGCGATCTGGTCGACCATGTCCTCGTCGACCGTGCACCGCGCGTCGTCGTGGTCCAGCGTGATGACCCTGCTGATGCCGAGGATCGCCGCGGCCCGCGCGAGCTCCGCCTTCTTGGTGGCGATGATGTCCTCGAGCCCGGCGGCCGTGACCGACTCGTCGGGCGCGTCCTTGCGCCACTCCTCGACGTACTTGTTCGCGTGGATGCGCCCACCGTGGGTCAGGATGAGCGCGACGACCTCGTCCCCCCGCTCCGCGTGCAGTGCGAGCGTGCCGCCGCAGTTCGTGATCGTGTCGGCCGGATGGGCGAAGATTGTCATGATCTTCACGGGTTCGCTCCCGAGCTGGTGGGCTGGCGGTCAATGTGAAATAACGTTCCACGAGCATAGGGACGGGACAGCGAAGTGACAACGGGTCGGCGTGAAATGCCGTTCCAGGAGGTGTCGGATGTTGCGACTCGGTGTGGTCGGCTGGCGGCGGGGTGCGAGCCTCGCGGCCAACTGTGCGGAGACGACCGGAGCGCGGGTGGTCGCACTGTGCGACCGGGTGCCACCGGAGGAGGACGTCGGCATCCCGGTGTGCCGGGATCTCGACGAGCTGCTGGCGCTGGACGTGGACGCCGTGCTGCTCGCGAACCACTTCCACGAGCACGCGCCGATGGCGATCCGGTGTCTCGACGCCGGCAAGCACGTGCTCAGTGAGACCACCGCGTGCTTCACGATGGCGGAGGGCGTCGCGCTCGTCGAGGCCGTCGAACGCAGCGGCCGCACCTACATGCTCGCCGAGAACTACCCGTACATGGCGCACAACCAGGAGATGCGCCGCCTGTACCGCGCCGGCACCGTCGGCAACTTCCGGTACGGCGAGGGCGAGTACGTGCACCCGATGAGCGCCGAGGTGCTCAACTGGATCTCGCCCGGCGCGGACCACTGGCGCAACTGGCTGCCGGTCACCTACTACTCGACGCACTCGCTCGCGCCGCTGATGTACATCGCCGAGTGCGAACCGGTCAGCGTGTCCGGTTTCGCGATCCCGGACGACGGCACCGACGCCAACCGCAACGCGACACAGCGCAGGATGGATCTGGCGAGCGCGATCATGGTGACGATGGCCGACGGCGCACTCGTCAAGCTCCTGCAGTACGACCTGCGCGGCGACGGCGTGTGGACCAGGGTGCACGGCACGGCCGGCCTGATGGAGAACGCGCGCGGCGGGCGCCGCGAGGTCGTGCGAGTGCGCCGCGAACGGTTCGACAAGCCGGCCGACGTGCCGGCGGAGCTGACCTACCTGCCCGACTTCCCACGCCACCACGACGCGGCCGCCGCGACCGGGCACGGCGGCTCGGACTACTTCGTACTGCTGGAGTTCGCGGACGCGATCCGCGCCGGCGAGCGGCCGTTCTTCGACGTGCACCGCGCCGTCGCCATGTCGGCGGTCGGCATCCAGGCGTGGCGCTCCTGCCTCGCCGGCGGCGTCCCGCAACCCGTGCCGGACCTGCGGGACCGGGTGGTCCGGGAGTCCTTTCGGGACGATCACTTCTCGCCCGACCCGACCGCGCCGGACCCGGCGCCGGTGCGGGTCGGCCCGACCTTCCGGAGTGGACAGTGAGCCTGCTCGACCCGACCAGGGTGATCGTGTTCGACGGCCCGACCGCCGCGTCGCCGAGGTTCGTCGGGCCGCCGGTCCTGCGGTGGGCGCCGGTCGCGCTCGCCACCCGGTTCGAGGTGGCGGTCGCGGACGTCGACCAGGTGGTGTGGACCACCACGGTGCGCGGCCGCGAGGTCGATCTCGCGGCCGCGTGGCCGGAGCTCAAGCTCGGGCCGGTCGACGTGCTGGTGCGTGGTTTCGACGACGCCGGCACGGAGGTCAGCGTCCGCGCGCACCGCAGGTTCTGGCGCGTCCCGGGGTTCGACGGCCGCAGGCCCGCGCAGAAGGACTGGGCACGCGCCGCCCGCGAGGCGGTCGCGTACCTGCTCGACCCGGCCCGCGATCCGGTGGCCGACTACGAGCACGACGAGCCACGCAACACGTGGCGTTCGTTCGAGGACAGCGTCACCGGCCTGCGTGGCCGCGTCGGTTTCCCTGCCCTGCATCACCCGAGCCACATCCTCGCACTGCTGGCGTTCGCCGACCGGTTCCCCGACGATCCACTTGCGACACAGGCGCGCCGGCAAGCGCTTGCGTACGGCAGGTGGCTGCTCGATCACCCGCTGCCGGCGGGCTGGCGGTGCGCGGGGCTCGCGCCGTCCACCGTCGAGGACGGCGCGGTCGGCGGGTGGGTCGAGGGCGACGCGATCACGCTGTTCCGTGCCGCGCGGGTCGGCGAGGCGTTGCTGCGGCTGCACACGCACACCGGCGACGAGGCGTTCCTCGCCCGAGCGCGGCGGATCGCCGACGTGTTGCTGGACCTCCAGTCCGAGGACGGCTCGTGGCCGTTCCGGGTGGACCCGCGCGACGGCACGGTCGTCGAGCGGTACACCTCCGCCGTCGTCACACCCATGCGGCTGCTGGCGATGCTCGAGCACGACAACACGGCGTACCGGGACGCGCGGCTGCGTGCCGAGGTGTGGCTCGTCGCAGGCCCGATCGCCGACGGTCGCTGGGAGGGCATGTACGAGGACATTCCGGGCACGCCGCCGTGGACGAACCTCGAGAACTGGGACGTCCTCGAGACGATCAGGTATCTGTTGAGCGAGGTCTGCGTGCTGCCGGACCGGATCGCCTACGCCGAACGGCTCAACGCGTTCGTCGAGGACCAGTTCGTGGTGTGGGGTCCTGAGCAGTCGCCGGTGACCGTGCGCTGCCCGACGCCCGCGGTGCTGGAGCAGTTCCGCTGCTACCACCCGATGGAGGTGCACACCGGCAACTGGCTGGTGTCGCTGCTCGCGCTGCACCAGACCACCGGAGCCGACCACTACCTCGCCAAGGGCGTCGCCGCGGCGAACGCGATCATCGCGGGCCAGCACGAGCTCGGCGCGCTGTCCACGTGGGGTCTCGACACCCGGTTCGGCACGCCGCTGATCACGCTGGAATGGCCGGGGTGCAACGCGGTCGCCGTGAGCGCGTTGCTGCACTGGCAGAACTACCACGACGCGCCGGAGTCGTTCCGCCTCGGCCACTGGGCCGTCTAGCCGCGGGAGAGCGGGCCGGCCCCGCTCTCCCGCGCCTCTCAGGAGATCAGTTCCTTGAGCACTTCCCGCGCCGCGTCGAGCGTGCGGTCGACGTCCTCCTCCGTGTGGGCGAAGGAGACGTGGTTGCGCTTGAGCGACATCGGCAGCATCAGGAACCCCCGGTCGGTCATGCCGCGGTGGAAGTCGCGGTAGCGCGTGTCGTCGTTGCGCATCAGGTCGCGGTAGCCGTTGATGTCGCCCTCGATGAAGTACAGGCAGAACACCGACCCGTAGCCACGCACCTGCGCTGGCACACCGAGCTCCGCGATGATCGACGTGAGCCCGTCGCGCATCCGCTGGCCGAGCTCCGCGGTGCGCTCGAACACCTTCGCGTCCCGCAGCTTGTTGATCGTCGCGACGGCCGCCGCGCACGACGACGGGTGACCGGTGAACGTGCCGGCGAGCAGCACCGAGCCGCCCGCCGAGTTGAACTGCTGCATGTACTCGAGCTTGCCGGCGAGGCCGGCGATCGGGTGGCCGTTGCCCATGGCCTTGCCGAAGCTGGTGAGGTCCGGGGTGACACCGGAGATCTCCTGCCAGCCGCCGAGCGCGTGCCGGAAGCCGGTGATGACCTCGTCGAAGATCAGCAGGCTGCCCTGCGCCTCGGTGGCCTTGCGCAGGCCCTCGAGGTAGCCGGGGTTGGGCAGCAGCGCGCCGACGTTGTGCGGGATCGGCTCCACGATCACCGCGGCGATCTGGTCCGGGTAGCGGCTGTACAGCTCCTCGAGCGAGGTCAGGTCGTTGAACTCGGCGATCAACGTCGAGTCGAGCGTCTCGGACAGGATGCCGGAGCTCATCGGGTCCATGCCGTACGCGAGGTCCGGCGGCGAGATCACGTTGCGTGCGACGGCGTCGTGCCAGCCGTGGTAGCCGCCCTGGACCTTCACGATCATCCGGCGGCCGGTGACCGCACGGGACAGCCGCACGGCGTGGAAGGTGGCCTCGCTGCCACTCGTGCAGCAGATCATCTGGTCGGCCGACGGGATCACCGAACAGATCAGCTCGGCGACCTCGACCTCGGGCCGGGTGATCCCGACGCCGATCAGGTCGACCGGGTTCAGCGCCTCGGACACGGCCTGGTCCACGTCCGGGTCGTTGTGCCCGAGCACGATGGCCCCGAAGGCGGCGTGGTAGTCGACGTAGCGGTTCCCGTCGAAGTCCCACACGTGGGCGCCGGCGGACCTGGCGAAGCCGTAGGGCTCGCCGAGGTAACGACTGAACGAGTTGAGACCGCCGGGGATCACCCGTTCGGCCCGTCGGGCCCAGTCGGCACCCTTCGGAAACGACGACTCGGCCATGGGCGGCATCACTCCTGTTGATAGCGGGGACTCGGGTGCGATGGTGCTACATGTGGAATCACGTTTCAAGTACTTCCACCCGGATTGACATGGAACACTGTTCTAAGTACCGGAGCTGGGGTTCTACTTGGTCCTCAGCCGCCCGTGAGCAGCGAGAGACCGCCGTCCGCGGTGAGCGTCGTGCCCGTCAGGTGCCGGGCCGCCGGGCTCACCAGGAACTCCACCAGCGCGGCGACGTCGGCCGCGGTGGACAGCTCGCCCAGCGGCACCTGTGCCGTCGCCGTCGCGCGACGGCCCGGGTTCGCGTCGAAGATCTGCTTGCTCAGCCCGGCGTCCACGTAGCCCGGCGCGACCTCGTTGACCCGAATGCCGTGCGGCGCCAGCTCCAGCGCGAGGCACTGGCACAGCATCCGCACCCCGGCCTTCGCGACGCTGTACCCCATGATCGAGGGATGCGGCCGGTGCGCGGCCCACGAGCCGACGAACACGATGCTGCCGCGCATGCCCGCCGCGACCATCCGCCGGGCCGCCGCGGTCGCCAGCAGGTAGGGGCCGGTCAGGTCCACGTCCAGCTCACGACGCCACGCGGCGGCGTCGAGCGGTCCGGTGGTCACGGTCGCCGCGGCCGGGACCACCACCGTCGGCGTGCCGACCTCGTCGAGCCAGCGCTCGATCGCGGCCTCGTCGGTGACGTCGACCTGGTGGTAGCTGCCCGGTGTCGCGCCGTGCGGCGCCAGGTCCGCGACCGACACCGGCATGGTCCCGGCCAGCCGGTTGGCGATCGCCGCGCCGATGTCACCGAGGCCCCCACTGACCACCGCAGTCATGGCGCCCCCTCACCCGCTGCGCGGCGCCGGAACGCTCCGCAAGCTCCGCTCCACCGGCACCCTTCGCGGGCTCGGTCGCGACCTGGATATCGATGATTCGCTCCGCAAGCTCCGCTCATGACAGTGCCTCGGACACCTTGTCCGCCAACAGTTCCAGCCCGCCGGGCCGGACTTCGGTCTGCCACACCTGGTACACCTCGCGCTCGTAGGTCTGTTCCGGTGGCAGGTAGATGAAACCGGGGCCGTTGGTGCAGTTCAGCACGAAGACCGACAGGTCGGGGTGCCGGCGCCGCAGCTCGGTCTGCAGCCACGAGTACGCCTCGCCCGGTTGTGCCACGATCGCCGCGTCGCCGAGGCGCCACACCCAGATCGGGTGCCGCGCGACGTCGTTCTCGACGTACCCGGCACGCAGCCCCATGGCGCGCCGCAGGCGCTCGTCGGCGGCGCCGGGGGACAGGTCGGCGAACCGGGCCCGTAGCTCGTCGGCGGTCGTCGCGGGGCGGGCCGGCAGCGCGACCTCGAGTCGCCGGGTGTCCACATGCGACGATGGGGTCGCCCGGACCGGTTGCCACAGCCCGAGTGTCGCCCCCGACTCCACCACGCCGGCGAGCCGCAGGTCGCTGCCGGCCGGCGGCATGGACTCCAACGTGGACAGTGCGGCATGTCCGATCGCCGCGCCGACCCGGTCGGTCAGGAACCGGTCGCCGTACTGCTCGCGCGGGCTCAGCTCACCGGACGCGCCCTGCAGCACCAGGCACTCCGCGCCGGTGCGTTTCGCCACCAGCTCGCGGCACCGGCCGATCCAGTCCGGCGACAGCATCGGCGGCTGCCAGCCCAGTGTCGTGGGGTGGCAGGCGTAGTTGACGAGCGTGGCCACGGTGCGCCCGCCCCTGTCGGAGAACCGGCCGACCAGCAGCGTGTCGTCCGCGGCGGTGGCCGGGTCGAACGCGACGACCTCCCGGCCGGCCACCGTGAGGTCGCGGTGCACGGCGACCCCGCAGCGCCCGGTCGCGAACGTGGCCGTGACCTGCGTCGACTCGGTCACCGCCTGCCGGCAGGCGTCGACGATCTGGCCGGCGAGAGTATCGAGGTAGGGCGCGACCAGGTCGCCGCCGGGCAGGTCGGTGTGCGCGGTGGACAGCGTCGGCCCGGAATGCGTGTGCACCAGGTGGATCAGCAGGTCCTGCTCCGCGCAGCCCAGCGCGGTCAGCACCCGGTGGCGCACCGACCACTCGTCGGCCGCGTTGCGCCACCAGCCGAGGTCGGCGCTGACGAGATAGCGCGTCGGCCCGTCCGCCGACGACAGCGCGAGCACGGTGACCAGCAGGTTGCGGTGCACCTCGGCCGCGGTGTCGCGGTCAGCGGCGCCCCAGTTGCGGGCGAGGATGTCCAGCGTCGGGGTGATGTTCCGCCACGCCGCGCCGGCCCGGCCCGCGAACGCGGCGGGGCGCCAGGTCAGTTCTGTCACCCCGGCAGCCTTCGTGGAACAGTGTTTCGTGTCAAGCCGCCGAGGTGGACGGGCCGTTCAGTCCCGGTACACGGCGTAGCTGAAGCTGTCCATGTGCAACTGCCCGTCCTCGACCGTTGCGCCACGGCCAAGGACCAGCTCGCCGGACACGAGGACCTCCGGCGTCGCCGGGGTGAAGGACGGGTTGACGGCCACCGTGAACTCGTCGCCCCTGCGGTAGACGAACGGGTAGCCCGGGTTGAGGATCTCCACCGCACCGGACGTGCCGAGGGCGGGCGACGACTTCCGGAGCGCGATCAGCGAGCGCACCAGGTTGAGTGTCGACTCCGGGTCTGCCTGCTGCGCGGCAACGTTCGGACGCTCCGGCGACGGGTGCGGCGGCAGGTAGGTGACCTCCGGATCGTCCGCGTCCCACTGCATCGGGGTCCGCGATCCGGCACGGTTGTAGCCGACGCGGGGCGGGCCGAGCACGCTGCCCTCGAAGTCGGGCAACCCGGGCTGGAACTGCATGCCGATCTCGTCGCCGTAGTAGATCGCCGGCAGGGTCGGCCACGTCAGGATGAACACGAGCGCGGCCCTTGCCTGCTCCTCGGTGCGCGAACCCGCCACCAGCCTTGGGAAGTCGTGGTTCGCCGTCGGCAGCACGATGTGTCCACTGTGGCCGATCACGCTGGTCGCGGTCGCCCACTCCGCCAGGAAGTCCGCGCCCGTCCCCGCGCCGGACGGGTCGAAGAAGCACGGCCGCGGCCGGTACGTGTCGTCGTAGACGGCGCCGTTGTGGAACAGCGACCGGAATGCCTGGCTGTTTCCGAAGTGCAGGAAGAAGTCCGCGTGGAACCCGGACGGCACCGACACCTGCGGCTGCGCCCACTCGCTGAGCAGCGCCGCCTTGGGGTGCGCGTGGTCCAGCCATCCGCGCAGGTCCGTCCACAGCGCCGCGGTCTCATTCTTGCCTGGATCGTCCTTCACGAGCGACGACGCCATGTCCACGCGGAAACCCGCGACCCCGGTCTGTAGCCAGTAGTCCATGATGTCGCGCAGCGCCTGGCGGTTCTCGCGCGGCCCTGCCGCGTCGACGGACTGGCGCCACGGCTCGGACGGATCCATGCGCGCGTAACCGAAGTTCAGCGCGGGCTGCACGGGGAAGAAGTTCGGGAGGTAGAAGCCGTCCCGGGTGCCTGGCGACGGCTGAAAACCGGGATCCTGGCGGTCCGCCCAGATGTAGCGGTGGTCGTTCGGGTCGTCGGCCGAGCGGACGAACCACTCGTGCTGGTCGGACGTGTGTCCGGCCACCAGGTCTAGCAGAATCCGGATTCCCTTGCGGGACGCGGAATCGACGAGCTTCGAGAGGTCGTCCCTGCTGCCGTAGCGCGGGTCGATCGCGTAGTAGTCGCTGACGTCGTAGCCCGCGTCGCGCATCGGGGAGGCGAAGCACGGGTTGAGCCACACCGTGTTGACCCCGAGCCAGGCCAGATAGTCCAGTTTGGACTCGATGCCGTTCAGATCGCCGATCCCATCACCGTTGCTGTCCGCATAGCTCTGGGGGTAGATCTGGTACAGCACGGCGTCAGCCAACCAGGCGGGCAGGGCCATAAACACTCCTCGCGTGTCGATCTCGTCAGGCGCGCCGGGTCAGCCGCAGCGACCGAATCCCCGGCATGGGCAGCTCGGCAGCGACGGCCGCGATGCCGTCGTCGCCGACCGTCACCTCTGCAAGGTACTCGATCGGCAGGGTGTCGGTGGCGCGTAACGCGGTCCATTGTTCCGCACTCGGCCATTCGCCGCCGCCGAGCTCCGTCCACACCCGCTGGATGTTCGCGTGCGTCTCGTCCACCCTGGCCGACTCGACGGTGTACGTGCCGGCCGCAAGACCGGACACCGACACGGTCACCGTGCGGCCGAGCTCGGCCGCACCGTCTATTTTGGACTGGTCGAGGGTTCCGTTCCACACCAGCACGTCCACCGTGGTGTCGGCCCGCGTGGCGAGTGCCTCCACCATCGACTCGCCGCCGTCGCCCGCACACACCGCCGGCACCCGGCCACCGGAAAGCTGGGACAGTAGGTAGAGCGCCCAGAACCGTGGCTTGCGCAGGTTTCCCACTGTCAGCAGGCCGAACCCGCCGTGCAGCAGCCGTGGCGCCCAGCCGAGCTCCTCGAACTGGTCCGAACAGACCCAGTACGCGAGACAGTCGGTCGACGCGAGCGCGCTCTTCATGCCCCGCAACACGAACGGCGCCGCGAACACCGTGTCGTTGACGCGGTGGAAGTGCGTCGGCGTGACACCCCACTCGGTCCACAGGATCTCCGGCTCCGGCTGCCCGG
>Ga0193717_1000826_pt1 | contig 19693 bp, 18 predicted proteins | sample U2c2metaG_FD_145900 | JGI IMG/M metagenome (GOLD analysis project Ga0193717, IMG submission 145900) | Soil microbial communities from a riparian zone of the East river system, Colorado, United States - U2c2 | ecosystem: Environmental > Terrestrial > Soil > Riparian zone | place: USA: East River...
CGGCCAACACGATTACGCGGAACTTGGTCATCAGCACCCTTCCGGAGACGAACCCCCATTGTGACGCTTCACCCGGTAACTCGTCGACGGTCATTGGGCGTGTCCGGGTTACCGATCGGAGAATGCCCGCAAGATCCGCTGCGCGGCGAGCGTTGGGGTCAGTTCACCGTCGCGGACGGCTTGCTCGACCTCCGGCACGAGCGCGCGGACGTCGGGGTGCGCGGACAGCCGTCCCAGCAGCTGTTCCCGCACCATCGCCCAGGTCCAGTCCACTTGCTGGCGCCGTCGCCGTTCCTCCAGCTCGCCCGACTCCGACAGCGTCGTGTGGTGGCGCCCGATCTCCTGCCACACCGTGTCGAGGCCGACGTCGTTGAGCGCGCTGCAGGTCAGCACGGGCGGGGTCCACGGCGCGTCGTGGCCGTAGATCATCCGCAGCGCGCCCGCCAGCTCACGGGCCGCCCGCTTGGCTTCGGTTTCGTGGTCGCCGTCGGCCTTGTTGACCGCGATGACGTCGGCGAGTTCGAGCACACCCTTCTTGATCCCCTGCAGCTGGTCGCCCGTTCTCGCCAGCGTCAGGAACAAAAAGCAGTCCACCATGTTCGCGACGGTCACTTCGGACTGTCCGACCCCGACGGTCTCGACGAGCACGATGTCGTACCCGGCGGCCTCCATCAGCACGATCGTCTCGCGGGTCGCGCGGGCGACACCGCCGAGCGTGCCGGACGTCGGCGACGGCCGGATGAACGCCTTCGGGTCGACCGCGAGCCGGGCCATCCGGGTCTTGTCGCCGAGGATGCTGCCGCCGGTGCGCGTCGACGACGGGTCGACGGCCAGCACCGCGACCTTGTGCCCGTCTTGGGTCAGGTCGGTGCCCAGCTGGTCGATGAAGGTCGACTTGCCGACACCCGGCACGCCGGTGATGCCGACCCGCCGCGCGCCACCGGCATGCGGCAGCAGCTCGACCAACAGCTCCTGCGCCTGCTCCCGATGGTCCTCACGCTGGGATTCCACCAGCGTGATCGCCTTGGACAGGATCCCGCGGTCGCCCGCGAGCACGCCCTTGGCGTAGGCGGCGACCTCGACTTTGCGCGGCAACTACGACTCCTGGGCGCTGAGCTGCTCCAGCAGGTCGATCGCCGCGTCCGCGATCACCGTGCCCGGCCCGAAGATCGCCGCCGCGCCCGCCGCGCGCAGCTCGTCGTAGTCCTGCGGCGGGATCACGCCGCCGACCACGACCATGATGTCGGCGCGGTCGAGTTCGGCCAGCTCCGCACGCAACGCGGGCACCAGCGAAAGATGTCCGGCCGCCAGCGAAGACACGCCGACGACGTGCACGTCCGCCTCGACGGCCTGCCGCGCGACCTCGCCGGGCGTGGAGAACAGCGGGCCGACGTCGACGTCGAAGCCGATATCCGCGAACGCCGTCGCGATCACCTTCTGGCCGCGGTCATGCCCGTCCTGGCCCATCTTGGCGACCAGGATCCGGGGACGACGGCCTTCCGCCTCGGAGAACGCTTCGACCAGCTCACGGGCCTTGTCCAAGTTCTTCGACTTCCCGACCTCGTCGCGGTACACCCCGGAAATGGTACGAATCTGACCGGCGTGCCGCCCCCACGGCTTCTCCAGCGCGTCGGAGATCTCGCCGACGGTCGCCTTCGCGCGCGCCGCGTCGATCGCCAGTTCCAGGAGATTGCCGTTGGCCTCGGCGCCCGCCGTCAGCCGCCGCAACGCGTCCTCGGTGGCGTCCGAATCGCGTTCTTCCTTGAGGCGCCGCAGTTTCTCCAGCTGTTGCGTGCGCGCCCCGGCGTTGTCGACCTTGCGGACGTCGATCGCCTCGTCCTCTGCGCCCTGGTACTTGTTGACGCCGATGACGGCCTGCCGCCCGGAATCGATCCGCGCCTGCGTGCGCGCGGCGGCTTCCTCGATGCGCAGCTTCGGGATCCCGGCGTCGATCGCCTTCGCCATCCCGCCCGCGGCCTCGACCTCGCTGATGTGGCCCCACGCCTTGCGCGCGAGGTCGTAGGTCAACTTTTCGATGAAGGCGCTGCCGCCCCACGGATCGATGACCCGGTTGGTGCCGGATTCCTGCTGCAGCAACAATTGTGTGTTCCGCGCGATGCGGGCGGAAAAGTCCGTCGGCAGCGCGAGCGCCTCGTCGAGGGCGTTGGTGTGCAACGACTGCGTGTGCCCCTGGGTGGCGGCCATCGCCTCGACACAGGTGCGCACGACGTTGTTGTAGACGTCCTGCGCGGTCAGCGACCAGCCCGAAGTCTGGCAGTGCGTCCGCAGCGACAAGGACTTCGAACTCTTCGGCTCGAACTGCTTGACCAGCTTGGCCCAGATCATCCTGGCCGCGCGCAGCTTCGCGACCTCCATGAAGAAGTTCATCCCGATCGCCCAGAAGAACGACAGGCGCGGCGCGAACTTGTCGATGTCCAGCCCGCCGTCCATGCCAGCGCGGATGTACTCGACACCGTCGGCGAGGGTGTACGCCAGCTCGAGATCGGCGGTCGCCCCGGCCTCCTGCATGTGATAGCCGGAGATCGAGATCGAGTTGTACCGCGGCATGTTCCGCGAGGTGAACGAGAAGATGTCCGAGATGATCCGCATCGACGGCTGCGGCGGGTAGATGTAGGTGTTACGGACCATGAACTCTTTGAGGATGTCGTTCTGGATCGTCCCGGCGAGCTTGTCCGGCGTGACGCCCTGTTCCTCGGCCGCGACGACGTAGAGCGCCAGCACCGGCAGCACGGCGCCGTTCATCGTCATCGACACGCTCATCTTGTCCAGCGGGATGCCGTCGAAGAGCTGGCGCATGTCGTAGATCGAGTCGATGGCGACCCCGGCCATGCCGACGTCCCCGGCCACGCGCGGGTGGTCCGAGTCGTAGCCGCGGTGGGTGGCCAGGTCGAAGGCGACGGACAGTCCTTTTTGGCCGGCGGCGAGATTGCGGCGGTAGAAGGCGTTCGACTCCTCGGCGGTGGAGAACCCGGCGTACTGCCGGATCGTCCACGGCTGGTTGACATACATCGTCGGGTACGGCCCGCGCAGGTAAGGCGCGATCCCCGGGTACGTGCCGAGGAAGTCCACATTGGACAGATCATCCGCGGTGTAGACGGGCTTGATCCCAATGCCTTCAGGGGTTTCCCACGCCAGCGCGTCGGGCCCCTTGCCGGTGGCGTCGTGCAGCGCGTCGGCCCAGGCGGCTTGCGCGCCGGGCTCGATCGAGCCGAGTTCGACGTTCGAGAAGTCCGGGATGGCCATCACTGAACTCCCAGTGTTTCAAGGGTTCCGGTCAGTACTTCGAGTGCGTCGCATCCGGTGAAGAGGAAACCGGTGACGTCGGCGTAGGCGTCGGTGGGCTTGCCCGCGAGCAGCACGGCTTGGGCGCCGGCCTTCTTCAACGCCGTCGCCACCTCGCCCGCCTGCTCGCCGTAGGACCGGTCGCTCCCGCAGAGACAGGCGAAGGTCGCGCCGCTCTCGGTGAACGCCTTGACGACGTCGTCGGTCACGCCCGGGTTGATCACTTCAATCCCGCCTGCCTGGAACAGGTTCGCCGCGAACCCCGCGCGCCCGGTGTGCGACGCGAGCGAGCCGAGCGTGGCGAGGAAGACCTTCGGGCGCTCACCGTGTTCCGCGAGGTAGGCGTCCGAGCGGTCCCGTAGTTCCTCGTACTCCTGCGCGTATCGCACCCGCGGCAGCCCACCATGAGAGTCCACTGTGTCTACAACGGACGGGACGGCAGGTCTTTCGACCTTCTTCTCGGTCAGGTTCGCGAACTCGCTGACACCGGTGATCGGGTCCTCGCGGGTCGCGATCCGCTTCGACCGCGCCGCCCAGGTAGCCGCGAGACGTTCGGCGAGCGCGCCGGAGTCCAGCACCGCCTCGATGCCGCCGTCACGCTCGATCCCGGTGAACTCCTGCCAGGCCACGCGGGCCAGCTCTTCGGTCAGGTTCTCGACGTACCAGGAGCCGCCCGCCGGGTCGATCACCCCGGCCAGCTTGGACTCCTCGAGCAGGATCGCGTGGGTGTTGCGGGCGATCCGGCGGGAGAACGCGTCCGGCAGGCCGATCGCGCCGTCGAACGGGACCACGGTGATCGCGTCCGCGCCGCCGATCCCGGCACCGAAGCACGCCAACGTCGTGCGCAGCATGTTCACCCACGGGTCGCGCTTGGTCAGCATCGCCGACGACGTGACGGCGTGCTGACGCATGCCGCGCGCCTTGGCGCTCACCCCGGCCACCTCGGTGACCCGGGCCCAGAGTCGCCGCGCGGCGCGGAACTTCGCGATGGTCAGGAACTGGTCGGCGCTCGCGGCGAGCCGGAACTCGAGCTGCGAAGCGGCCGCGTCGACGCTGAGTCCGTCGGCACCGGGCCCCGCGTCGGTGAGCGCCCGCAGGTACGCGACGCCTGCCGCCATGACCGCGCCGAGTTCCTGCGCGTCCGAACCGCCTGCCTCGTGGAACACCGTCCCGTCGACGACGATCGTGCGCACCTTCGGGTACTTCGCGGCCACGCGCGCGGCGAGCGCGGCGGCCGGGGCGACGTCGTGAGGTTCACCCGTACGGGCCCGCAGCCCGATGGGATCGGCGCCGAGGGTGCCGATCGCCTCGCTGGCGGGGATCTCACGTTCGGTGAAGACGTCGAAGAGCGCTTCCGCCGCGGCTTCGTACTCGGCGCCGGCGTCCAGCGTGACGGACGCGAGATCGACGTAGACCTCGTTCAGCGCGTCGGCCAGCGACTCCACCGGCAGCGCGTCACCGCCGAGGCGCAGCCAGATCGAACTGACGCCGCCTTCGAGGTCGGCGAGCACGGCCTTGTTCGTGGCGCGCGGGTCGGCCTCGGCGTGCTGCGCGCGGATGTCCCAGCCGGTGGCGACCGAACCTTCCGGCCGCGAGCCCCGGACGAACGGCGGCAGACCCGGGAAGCCAGGCGCGGTGACAGTGTCTTCAGCCGTGTACAACGGCTGTACAGCGATACCGTCGTAAGTGGTGCTGACCAGCAAACTTTCCGGTTCGACGGCACTGCCCTCGGCCAGCGCGCCGCTCTTGCGCAGCACACCGGCGACGAGCTCTTGCCAGTCCGCGCGACTCGGTGTCGCGAATTCGGCGGCGAGCTTCAGCTCGTCCGGCACAGACGCCTTCGTCCCAGCCTCAGTCATACCTAGTGATGTTAGAGCCAACATTCAATGGTTCGCTGTGACACTAGTCGCCACTGGCGAGGACTAACCGGGTGCTCGACCGCACCGAACTCTCCGTAGTCCGACAGAATGGGGGGCGTGTCCACCTCCAGCGAAGAGACGCGCGTAGTCGCCGGGCGATACCGGCTGCGTTCCGTGCTCGGCTCCGGGTCCATGGGCACCGTGTGGTCCGCCTACGACGAGTTCTTGCACCGGCCCGTCGCGGTCAAGGAAGTCCGGCTGCCGCCCGGGGTCCCCGCCGCGCAGGCCGACGAGCTGCGCGAACGGACCCTGCGTGAAGCCAGGGCGATCGCGGTGCTCTCCCATCCGAACGTGATCATCCTGCACGACGTCGCCCGCGAAGGCGGCGAACCGTTCGTGGTGATGGAGCTCCTGCCGTCCCGCAGCCTCGCCCACCTGCTCCGCGACCACGGCCCGCTGAGTGTCGAACAGGCCGCCGCCGTCGGCAACGCCGTCGCCGCCGCGCTCGAAGCCGCGCACGCCGCCGGTATCACCCACCGTGACGTCAAGCCCGGTAACGTGCTGGTCGCGGCGGACGGCCGGATCAAGCTCACCGACTTCGGCATCGCGCGCAATGTGTCGGAAGCGACGATGACCCGCACCGGGATGATGCTGGGCTCCCCCGCCTACATCGCGCCGGAAGTGGCTTCGGGCGGCGCCGTCACCACGGGCGCCGACCTCTGGGGCCTCGGCGCGACGTTGTTCGCCTCAATCGAGGGCCATCCGCCCTACGACGCCGACGGCGACCCGCTCGAAACCGTCGGCAAGGTCGTCCACGGTGACGTGCCGAAGCCGACGCCGGGCCCGATAGCCGACGTCATCACCGAGCTGATGGACAAGGACCCGACCGCGCGGATCTCGCTGCGCGAGGTGCGGCAGCGGCTGCACCGGCTGCAGCCGAAGACCCCGCACGACCTGTTCCCGTCCGAGCTGTTCCACACCCCGGACGGCAAGCGGACCACCGCGCAGCTCGACGCGACCGACACCCAGATCATCAAGACGGTCTCGCCTGCTCCGGCTCCCGCGAAACCTTCGTCCGAGACGAGTTCGCAGCTGGCGGTGGATCCCGGTCCGCTGCCGTTCCTGAGCGCGCCGAGGGCACCTGTCGCCGAGTCGGACGACCCACTGACGGTGTTCTCGCCGCGCCCGGAGCTGCCCAACCGCGGGACCACGGGCAAGCTCGCGCTGGCGCTGGTGGCCATGCTGTTGTTCCTCGCCGCGGCCTTCGGCGGGTTCGCGCTGGCCAGGACCGTCGGCGGCCAGTCGATCATGCCGCCGAAGAAGGAAACGCGGCAGGCGGCGCCCTCGATGGCCCCGCTCCCGCCGCCGACACTCGTCAGCGATGGTGGCGACGCCTCCAACGTCAACGGCATCAGCGCCAAGTTCAGCATCGAAGTACCGGAGAAGTGGGCCAAGTTCGTCACCCAGCAGGCAGGCCGCCCGAAGCTGCTGCCGGTGAGCACCCTCGTGCAGTACGTGTCGCCGGACGGCAAACAGGCCGTCAGCGTCCAGCGGTTCGCCGACTACTTCCCCGCGCACATCTCCGAGCACGAGTACCTCATCGCGCTCGGCACGATCCTGGGCCCGAGCAACTTCGTCCAGGCCCCATCCACCCCGAACGGGGAACACAGCCTCAACGTGACCTACCGGACGCTGGAGAACAGTCCCGGAGCGCGTGCCAACACCGACGACGGCGCCGGGCCTGCCTGGCGCTCGACGTTCGCCAACGTGTTCAAGCGCGGCAACAGCCTGTGGGTGGTTTCGGCGACGGTGCCCGTCGAGCAGGAGACCAGCGGCAGGGGCGACCTGTTCGACCGCGTCGCGGGGACCTTCAAGATCCTCGAATAGGCTCGCCGAACTTCCTGGCCGAAGCGTTCTGGTGGGCGAGCCGGCGCAGGACGACGAACAGTGCCTCGCCAAGAACTGTACTGACCACGGCAGTCTCCACAATGGACTCCGCGGTGGGCAGGCCGTCGACGACCTCGAGATCCCGTTCCCCGATCTGGTCGGCCATCTCCACGTAGTACCGCTCGAAACGGTCGAGCAGCTCGACGCGCCCCACGTCGCGAAACGAGCACAGGACACCGACGAGCGCCTCGATCACGACGTCGTCCGGCTTGACCTCCCAGTTCCGTGGCTCCGCCATGGTTTTGATCCGCGCCATCGCCCACGCCCTGCCCTCGGCATCGACGGTCGCCTTGGGCACCTTGAGGCCGTGCTGCGCGGCACCGAGCACCCGATGCGTCGACTTCTTTTCGTCGATCGCGTCGAGCACCTCGCGGACGTCGGCGACCGACAGCCCGCCGGTGTCGATGAGCGCGCGGACCAGCTTCAACCGCCGGACGTGGACATCGTCGTAACGCGCCTGGTTCGGGCTGGTCCGCCGCCCTGGCGGCAGGAGCCCTTCGCGCAGGTAGTACTTGATCGTGGCGACCGGCGCGCCGGACTCTTCGCTCAGCTCGGCCATGCGCATGCCGGGCCTCCTCGTGGTTCGCTGGGAAACTCTCAGTATGGATAGTCTAGCTTTCCGAAATGGAGACAGTGGTATCTATTTTGGGAGGAAACATGAAGATGTTGACCGAGTTGAGAGGCTGGCACCGGCCGTCTGTGGTGTTCGCCGGGGTGATGGCCGTGCTGGCCGTCGTCTCGATCGGTGGCCTGATCTTCGACGATCGCATGCTGACCGGCGTACCCATCTGGCAGAAACCGTTCAAGTTCGCCGTTTCGATGACGATCTACGCCTTGACCTGGGCGTGGATGACGTCGTTGCTGACCAGGGGCAAACGGCTGGCTGGGCACCTCGCCACCGCGCTGGCGGCGATGCTGGCCGTGGAATACGTGATCATCGTGACGCAGGTGGTTCGTGGCAAGGCCAGCCATTTCAACTACGAGACCCCGTTCGACGCGCTGCTGTACCAGATCATGACCGGGTCGATCGCCGTGTTGTGGGTCGGCACGCTCGCCATCACGGTGGTGCTGTTCCGGGCGCCGATCGAGGACGCCGCCAGCCGGTGGGCCATCCGGCTCGGCGGCGCGATCTCGCTGGTCGGCATCAGCCTCGGCATGCTGATGGTCAGTCCGACGGCCGAGCAAAGCGCGGGCGTGGTGCAGGACATGGTCGGTGCCCACAGCGTCGGCGTCGCGGACGGCGGCCCGGCCATGGCGATCACCGGCTGGAGCACCACCGGCGGCGATCTCCGCATCCCGCATTTCGTCGGGATGCACGCCCTGCAGGCGTTGCCGCTGTTCCTGATGCTGCTGGGAATGCTGGCGACGAGGTTCCCGCGCCTGCGTGACGGCGTTGTCCGTGGACGGCTCGTGCTGGTCGCGGCCGCCGGGTACGCGGGCCTGGTCGGGCTCGTCACCTGGCAGGCGCTTCGCGGGCAGTCGCTGATCCGTCCCGACCTGCTGACGCTCACCGCGGCCGGTCTGCTGGCGGGAGTCATCACCCTCGGCACGCTGTTCGTGCTCCGGGCACGTGGCCAGGAGGCTCCAGCTCCGCTCGGCGCATGAGTGAGATCGAAGCCAACGAAGCAGCGGAGGCCGCTGCTGTCATCGCCGAGCGCACCGGGGTCGAGAAGCACGACATCGCCGTGGTGCTGGGTTCCGGCTGGCGGCCCGCCGCCGACGTCATCGGCGAACCGGAGACGGAGATCGGCCTCGGCGAGCTGCCCGGTTTCGTGGCCCCCAGCGCCGTCGGGCACGGCGGCACGGTCCGCTCGGTGAAGGTCGGCGACAAGCGCGCCCTGATCCTGCTCGGCCGCACGCATTTCTACGAGGGCAAGGGCATCGGCCCGGCCGTGCACAACGTGCGCACCGCGGCCGCCACCGGCGCGAAGACCGTGCTGCTCACCAACGCCGCCGGTGGGCTGCGGCAAGGCTTCCAGGTCGGGCAGCCGGTGCTGATCTCCGACCACCTGAACCTGACCGCGCGCTCCCCCATCGTCGGCGCGAACTTCATCGACCTGACCGACCTGTACTCGGCACGGCTGCGCGACATCGCCCGCGAGATCGACCCGTCGCTCGAGGAAGGCGTCTACGCGGGGCTGACCGGCCCGCATTTCGAGACCCCCGCCGAGATCCGCATGCTCCGCACCATGGGCGCGGACCTCGTCGGCATGTCGACCGTGCTGGAAGCCATCGCCGCGCGGGCCGCCGGGGTCGAGGTGTTCGGCTTGTCGCTGGTCACCAACCTGGCGGCCGGGATGACCGGAGAACCGCTGAATCACACCGAAGTCCTCGAAGCGGGCCGCGCCGCGGCCCAGAAGATGGGGACATTGCTGCGGGAGCTGGTCGCGCGGGCTTAACTCTTGTCTTTTTAATCTTTACCGAGCTGATTCAGCCAGCTTGGGCAGGCGCGCGACGATCGATTCGGGCGAAGGCATCTCGGCGATTTCGTCGCGGAAGCGGTGGGCGACGGCTTGCATGGCCTCGTCGGCCAGCAGGCGGCGCGCGAGTTCGGTGACGGCGTCGGCGTTCAGGTCCCCTGGCAGGAGCACCGCGCCGGCGCCGGCGGCCACGAGCGCTTCGGCGTTGGTGAACTGGTCCGCGCCCTGGGGAATGCACAGCTGTACCTTCCCCGCAGCCAGCGCGCCGAGCGTGGTGCCGCTGCCGCCGTGGTGCACCACGAGATCGACGTGCGGCAGCAGGTCGCCCTGTGGCACCCAGGTTTCGACGCGGACGTTGCCGGGCATCTCGCCGAGGTCCACGTCCGTCAGGCTGGGGCCCGAGGCGACGAGCACGTCGACGGGAAGCTTCGCCAGGCCCTCGATCGCCTGGCGCAGCACGAGCGCGTTGCCCATCGCGGTGCCGAGGGTCAGGTAGACCAGGGGGCGCTTGCGGTAGCGGACGCCCGACGGCAGCTCGCCCGGTTCGTTCCACGCGACAGGTCGCAGTTCGACGCGGTCGACAGCGGCCTTGAACTCCGGCGTCTGCCACGACGGCGGGCAGATGTCGAGATACCGGTTGCCCGCCGCGGCCGGGTAGTCACCGGACAGGTCGAGGCCCTGCTCAGCGGCGAAAGCTCGCATCCGGTCGCCGATCATGGCAACCACCGGACTTGTCGACTCGCGGCCGAAACCGTGGCACAGCCCGGGAATCCCGGCCTTCCAGGCGGCGACGGCGGCGCCGGGATTGCCGGCTTCGTGCACCACCAGATCAGGCCGGATGACGTCCAGCAGCGGTTTGAGGTCCTGCATGGCCTGGCGCGGCATGATCTCACCGAAGACCGCCGAGATCGTGCCGCTGAGCTGCTCCGGGTCGAGGTCTTGCGGGGTGCCGCCGTGCAGCTTGCCGAACGCCGCGCGTATCGGCAGACCGGCCGCCGCGACTTCGAGCCCGGCTTTGCGCAACGGCGCGAGAAACTCTTCGGCGGTCGCGAAAACGACGTCATGTCCCGCTTCCTTGGCGGCGAGCGCCAACGGGATCAGCGGATAGATATGTCCGTGGGAGGCCACTGAGGCGAAGATCAGGCGCACCGCCCCGACCCTACCCCCGTAGGCTGACCCGGTGACGATCTCCTTGACACCCGCATTGCGCGACAAGGCCTTTCGCTGGATAGCCGATGACGTCGACGTGGATTCGCGGGCCGAGCTGCAGAACGTGCTCGCCAACGCGATGGGCGGCGCGCCAGGGGCCACCGAAGAGCTCGCCGACCGGATGGCCGGGCCGCTGGAGTTCGGCACCGCGGGGCTGCGCGGGCCGGTGCGCGCGGGCCCGAACGGGATGAACGTCGCGGTGGTCACGCGGACCACGGCCGGGGTCGCCACCTGGTTGAACGCACAAGGCAAAAGTGGCGGCGTGGTCGTCGTCGGCCGGGACGCCCGGCACGGCTCGGAGGCGTTCGCCAAGGCGGTCGCCGAGGTCCTCACGGCCGCGAAGTTCCAGGTGAAGGTGCTTCCCGGGCCGCTGCCGACACCGGTGCTGGCCTTCGCGGTCAAGCAGCTGGGCGCGGTGGCCGGAATCCAGATCACCGCGTCGCACAACCCGCCCGCGGACAACGGGTACAAGCTCTACGACGAGACGGGCGCCCAGATCGTGCCGCCCGCCGACGGCCAGATCGAGCAGGCCATCGAAGCCGCTCCGGCCGCGGTGAGCGTGCCGCGCGAGCCGGGCGCGACGACGTTGGGCGACGGGCTGCGCGACGCGTACCTGGCGAAGGTCGCCGCCTTGCCGCGCACGGCCGAGCGCACGCTGAAGGTCGCCGCCACCGCGCTGCACGGCGTCGGCGCGGAGACCCTCGGCAAGGCCTTCGAGCTGGCCGGTTTCCGTGACCTGCACCAGGTTTCCGCGCAATCCACGCCGGACCCGGACTTCCCGACGGTGTCGTTCCCGAACCCGGAAGAGCCCGGCGCCACCGATCTCCTGCTGGCTCTGGCGTCCGAAGTGGACGCCGATCTGGCCATCGCGCTGGACCCGGACGCGGACCGCTGCGCACTCGGCCTCCGCGACCGCGACGGTTCCTGGCGGATGCTGCGCGGCGACGAGACGGGCGTACTGCTCGGCGAGCATATTCTGTCTACTTTGGACGCTATGAAGTCGCCGAATCCCTTGGTGGCCACGACTATCGTCTCGTCGTCCATGCTCGGCGAGATCGCCAAAACCCACGGCGCCCAGTACACCGAGACGCTCACCGGGTTCAAATGGCTCGCCCGATCCGGTGAAAATCTCGTGTTCGCCTACGAAGAGGCGCTCGGCGTCTGTGTGAACCCCGATTTCGTGCGGGACAAGGACGGCATCGCCGCGTCGGTACTGGCGTGCGGATTCGTCGCCGCGCTGAAGGCCGCCGGGAAGTCACCGCTCGACGTGCTCGACGAGCTGGCCGTGCGCCACGGCGTGTACGTGACGGACCAGGTTTCGTTGCGGGTCACCGATCTCAGCGTCCGCTCACGGCTGATGGACGGACTGCGCGCCACCCCGCCGACGGCGCTGGCGGGCACCGACGTCGATCTCGAAGACCTCATGCCCGAGGCCGACGTCCTGCGCCTGCGGGGCGAGGGCCTGCGCGTGGTGGTCCGCCCGTCGGGCACCGAGCCGAAGCTGAAGGCGTACCTACAGGTCATCGAGACGGTCGCGGACGCCGCCGGACTCGCGCAGGCCCGCGCCGCCGCGAAAGACCGCCTCGCGGCAGTACGAGGCGAGCTGGAAGCTCTGCTGGCTGCCGAGGGGTAGTCGCAGCTAGGGTCCGAAGCGTGCCCACGTTGCTGATCGTTCATCACACGCCGTCGCCGTCGATGCAGGCGATGTTCGAGGCCACCGTGTCCGGCGCGACCGATCCGGAGATCGTGGGGGTCGACGTCGTCCGGCGGCCCGCGCTGGCCGCGACGGTCGCCGACGTGCTCGCGGCGGACGGGTATCTGCTCGGTACGCCGGCGAACCTCGGGTACATGAGCGGGGCGTTGAAGTTCTTCTTCGACACTGTCTACTACCCGTGCCTCGACACGACCCGCGGCCGCCCGTTCGGCTATTACGTGCACGGCAACAGTGATCTGTCCGGCACCACACGCGGCATCGACGCGATCACCACGGGGCTGGGCTGGGAACAGGTTTCGGCGCCGGTCGGGGTGACGGGCGAACCGGACAAGGACGATCTCGCCGCTTGCTGGGAACTCGGCGCGACACTGGCGGCCGGTCTGTCCGAATAACCGGGCCCCTACAGAGTAGCCCCTAAAAGTAAGGGGGCCTGTCACCGGAAGCCCTGGGGGTCGACCTCCGGCGACAGGCCGAGTCGAGGGTTCGTCGCGAAGACGATCAACCTCAACAACCAAAGCGTACTACAACTCCAGAGTTTTCGGCGGGCGAGCGGCCGTTAAAAATGCACGGGTTCCCTACACACCGGTTCACCAGGCCCGCTGAGCGGCTCTACTGTAAACCTCTGCATACGTCAGCTGTCAACATTTGCGTACATGTCACTGCGGGCTACACTTCGGCTACTGCAGTGGGGAGACGGACGTGAGCCAGACACGGACGTTCGCGGAGAAGCTGAGCGCGCTGATCGAGGGGTCGCGCGCCAACGAAGAGGCGCCGCACAGTTATCGGGAGATGTCCTCGGCGATCGACCGCGCGGGTGGACCGGCGATGTCGTCGGCGTACATCCAGCAGCTCGCCACCGGTAAGCGGATCAACCCGAAAATCCACTACGTCGAGGCGCTGGCCAGGCTGTTCGGCGTACCGGTGAATCACTTCTTTGAAGAAGAAGAGGAACCAGCGGAAGCCCAAGCGGGCGAAGCGAAGCTCATGGCGATGCGCGCGCAGGAGCTCTCGCCCGAAGGCCGTCGCCAGGTCATGGACCTCCTCGATCTGGTCGAGCGCTACGAACGTGCCGAGCGGCGGAGGTCCGGCGAGTGAAGGAACGCGAACTGCGCAAACGCTGTCGCCGGTTGCTGAACGAGCTCGGCATCGAGCCGCCGCTGGACGTCGCCGTGCTCTGCGAACGCCTCGGTGAGCGGCGCGGGAAACCGATCCGGTTGATGCCGTATCCGCTGGAGGTGCCCGGCCCGTTCGGCTGCTGGATCGCGACGCCGTCCGCCGATTACCTCTTCTACCAGCAGGAAACGACCAAAACGCATCAGGATCACATCGTCGCGCACGAGCTCGGGCATATGCTCGCCGATCACCACCCGAACGGGGACGCCCAGCCGGACGACTTCCTGCCCGGCCTGCCCGCCGACATCGACAGCGACGCGTGCGGGCTCAGTGCACTGCGCCGCAGTTCCTATGACGAAGCCCACGAGTGGGAAGCCGAAACCGTGGCCACCATCATCCTCGAATGGGCGGCGGTCCTGAACTACACGATCCCGCGGCGTGCCGAGGACAAGGATCTTCGCCGGATCCAAGGCACCCTGCGCGACCATCAAGGGTGGTTGTGAGCAAATTCTTCACGCCTTCGATACTGGCCATGATCGTCCTGTTCGGCGTGGCCCTGGGCTGGCGGATCTACCAGCTGCAACGCGCGCCGAGACAGTTGCCGCTCTGGGCCCTCACGATGACTGTCGCCGGGATCTTCGGTTCCTCCCTGTCCCAGCAGAAAGTCGTCTCCGACGCGCTCGACGAGCTCATCGTCCCCGGCGCGGGACGGTTGTTGAACAACGTTCTGCTGACCGTCGCGCTCTGCTCGCTGCTGATTTTCTTCCTCGGTTCGGCACAGGGACCCGGAAAGTACCGGCGCGCGGCCTGGGAACTGGTCCCGCTGGGCGCGGTGATCACGCTCATGTGCGTGGCGCTCGCGATCACGCCACCGGACGTCCGCGGTCTCAGCCTCGGCCCAGACGTCGTGCACGTCCCCGGGGTCGCGCTGTTCTACCTCGGCGCCGGGCTCTACTTGATCTACGGCCTGATCGCCTGCGTCGTCTGGATCTTCCGCTATCTCCGCACGGCTGACCGGCAGTTACGCATCGGCCTCCGCATCGGCGGGTACAGCCTCGCGCTCGCCGCGGCGGGAAGTGTGCTGCGCGCGTTGTACATCGTGATCGCGTGGGCCGGCGGCCCGACACTGCCCGTGCTGCTGACGATCGCCATCCCGCTGGTGATCCTCGGGACCGTGGGGTTCCTGGTGGGCATCAGCTATCCGGGTGTCCACGCCAGGATCGCCGCGCTCCGCCGACGTCAGCGCCACGGCCGGTACTACCGTGAGCTCAATCCACTGTGGACATTGCTGGCGACGGCGTATCCGAACATCGTCCTGCGCGCGGCACCGGCGAAACCGCTCGAAGCACTCCGCCCCCGCAACGTCCATCGCCGCTACTACCGGCGGGTGATCGAGATCCGGGACGGCTTGGTGCAGCTCAGTCCCTATCTCGGGTCCGATCTCGCCTCGGTGGCCGAAGTGGACGCGGCTAGCGCGGCGACCGAGCTGAAGTCTGCGCTCCGCAAGCACGCCGCTGGCGAGGACACCGGCCGCCAGGCGCATCTCGTCCTGCCCGCCGCGAACGACATCGAAGCCGACGTGCGGCCGCTGCTGGCGCTGTCCCGCGCGATCGACGCCTGAAGAGGAGCCCCAATGGACACCGTGATCACCGCCGCCCAGGTGCTGCCCGAGCCCGGCTCACCGCTGCCGAACGGCGCGGTGCTCGTCCGTGACGACAAGATCGTCGCCGTCGGCGCCCGCGAAGACGTCGTGCGGCAGGCCGCGCCCGGCTTCGCACAACGCGACTTCCCCGCGTCGACGGTCATGGCGGGGTTGTTCAACTCCCATGTGCACCTGGCGTTCGATGCCGGGAAGGACCTGCTGGGCCCACTGGAAAGCAGCACGGCCGACGAAATTCAAGCGGCGGCAAAAGAACGCACCCGGCAATTACTGAGCACCGGCGTCACCACCATCCGCGACCTCGGTGACCGCGACCATCTCGCGATCGCCGTCCGCGACGCCCTCGACAAGGAAGGTGTTGCCGCGCCCCGGCTTCTGTCCGCGGCGGCACCGCTGACCGTCCCGGGTGGACACTGCCACTTCTTCGGCGGCGCCGCGGCGGACGACAACGAGATCCGCGCGCTCATCGACGCCAACGCCGAAGCCGGCGCCGACGTCATCAAGGTGATGGCCAGCGGCGGCCAGATCACCCCGGGCGGCGCGGACATGTGGGAGTCGCAGTTCGACGCGCGCCAACTCGGCGTCATCGTCGAGCACGCCCGGCGCCACGGCCTGCCGGTGGCCGCGCACGCCCACGGCGCCGACGCGATCGAGTCCTGTGTGGACGCCGGGGTCAACACGATCGAGCACTGCACGTGGATGGTCGGCCCACAGCAGTCCGACATGCGGGAGCCGGTCGCGAAACGCATGGCGGACCAGGGAATCGCCGCGTGCTCCACGAGCAGCCGGAACTGGCGGATGATGGTCGAGCGGATGGGCGACGAGGTCGCGCAGCGCATCTACGGCCGGCTGACCTGGATGGAAGGGCTCGGCGTCCCGCTCATCGCGGGGACCGACGCGGGCCTGCCCGGCTCGGTCTTCGACGACCCCGTCGGCGCGCTCGAACTGTACGAATGGCTCGGTTTTTCCCGCACTCGGATCCTCGAGATCGCGACGACCGACAGTGCCCGCGCGCTCGGCCTCGGCGAGGTCACCGGACGGCTCGCGCCCGGCTACAGCGCCGATCTCCTCGTCATCGCCGGTGACCCGTTGAAAGACCTCGGCGCGCTCGGTGACGTCGAAGTCGTCCTGGCGGCTGGTCGCGCCGGCTGATGCCGAGCTCTACCATGCACGCATGTTCACGCGCCGAATTCTGCTCGGAGCGCTCGCACTGACGGCGGCGCTGGTCACCGGCTGCTCGTCGAGCGGCTCCTCGCCCACCCCAGCGGGCCCGTCGCTTCCGGACGCCGCGGGCCTGCTCAAGGACGCCGCCGCCGCGACGGGCGCGATCACCAGCGCGCATTTCACGGTCAAGACGAACGGCACCGTGCCCGGCCTGAGCGTGCAGGATCTCGACGGTGACCTCAGCAAGTCCGGTGGTCCGTCGGGTTCGGCGAAGGGCACCGGGAAGCTGTCCGTCGGCGGGCAGCTCGTCGAGGTCGAATTCGTGCTCGTGGACTCCTCGCTCTACATCAAGGGCCCGACGGCCGGGTTCCAGAAGATCCCCGCCGCGCTCGGCGCGTCGATCTACGACCCGTCAGCGGTCCTGGATCCGAATCGCGGCATCAGCAAGGTGCTCCTCAGCATCCAGAACCCGAAGACCGAGGCCAAAGAAGACGTCAACGGCGAGTCGACGTACAAGGTGAGCGGCAAGATCGCCAAGGACGTCCTCGCCGGACTGCTTCCCGGTCTCGAGTCCGACGCGGACATCACCTTCTGGCTGCAGGAAAGCGGAAAGCACCTGCCGGTCAAGGCTTCCGCGAAACTCCCGGGTGACGCCTCCGTGGACGTGACACTGTCCGATGTGGACAAGCCGGTCACGGTGACCGCGCCCGCGTGAGCACCACCGAAGTCCGCGGCCGCCACATAGCGATCGGCGCGGGCGGGCTCGCCGTCCTGCTCGGCGCGCTCGACACCTACGTGGTCATCGGCCTGCTTCGCGAAATCATCGGCGACCTGCGGATCCCGGTGAACCGGCTGGAACAGGTGACGCCGATCGTCACCGGCTACCTGCTCGGGTACGTCGCCGCGATGCCGCTGCTCGGCCAGGCGTCCGACCGCTTCGGCCGCAAACTGCTGCTGCAGGTCTGTCTCGTCGGGTTCATCGCGGGCTCGGTGGTGACGGCGCTCGCCGACAACGTGCCCGTGCTCGTCGCCGGGCGGCTCGTGCAGGGCGTCGCCAGCGGTGCGCTGCTCCCAGTCACGATGGCTTTGGCGGCGGATCTTTGGGCGCAGCACAAACGCGCGTCAGTGCTGGGCGCGGTCGGCGCGGCCCAGGAACTCGGCAGCGTGCTCGGCCCGATCTACGGGATCGCGCTCGCCGCGGCGGCGGGCTGGCGCAGCGTGTTCTGGGTCAACGTGCCGCTCGCGCTGATCGCGATTGTGGCGATCCAGTTCGCGCTCCCGGCGGGCAAACGCTTGCGGGAGGCGAAGGTCGACGTCGTCGGCGGGGTGCTGCTCGCGGTGACACTGGGGCTGCTGGTCGTCGGCCTGTACAACCCGAACCCGCGTGAGCAGGTGCTCCCGAGCTGGGGCGTGCCGACGCTGATCGGCGCGGCTGTCGCGCTGATCGCGTTCGTCGGCTGGGAGAAGCGGGCTCGGACGCGCCTGATCGACCCGAGCGGGGTGCGGCTGCGGCCGTTCCTCGCCGCGCTCGGCGTCAGTGTCGCAGCGGGCGCGGCGCTGATGGTCACGCTCGTCGACGTCGACCTGTTCGCCCAGACCCTGCTCGGCCGCGACGACCAGGGCAGCGTCGAACTCCTCCTCCGCTTCCTGATCGCCCTGCCCATCGGTGCCGTGCTCGGCGGTGCACTGGCCGGCCGCCTCGGGGACCGCTGGGTCGCCTTTAGCGGGCTAATCGTCGCCGCCGGCGGCTACCTGCTCATCTCGCGGTGGCCGATCGACGTGCTCGCGGCGCGTCACGAGCTCGGCCCGCTGTCGCTGCCGATGCTCGACACCGACCTCGCGCTCGTCGGGTTGGGGCTCGGGCTGGTCATCGCGCCGCTGTCGGCCGCGATCCTGCGGGTGGTGCCGCCGGCGCGGCACGGGGTCGCGTCGGCGTTCGTCGTGGTGGCGCGGATGACGGGGATGCTGATCGGCATCGCGGCGCTCTCGGCGTGGGGGCTGCACCGCTTCCAGAGCCTGACGTCGAACCTGTACGCGCCGCTGCGGATCCTGCTCCCCAGCCAGGAGGCCTACGACCAGGCGCTGAGCGCGTACGCCGCCGCGGTCCGGGGCGCGCTGCTCACCGAGTACAGCGAGATCTTCGTGATCACCTCGGTGATCTGCGTGCTGGGAGCGCTGCTCTCGTTGCTGATCGGGGCTCGCGCAAAAGTTTCGTGACAGTGTTACAAAACAGCGTTACGATAGGCCCATGAATGGACCTGTCCAGCTTTTCACTGCCATCGCCCTGATCTCCGTACCCACTGTCATGTTCGGCGGCTACGCCCTCCTGGGGCCGATGCGCGCCAAACTCACCGACTTCCAGCTCACCTTCTTCAAAGCCGGACACGCCCACGCCGGCGTCCTACTGGTGCTCGCGCTCGTGACCCTGCAGGTCATCGGCGACAGCGCACTCGGCGACACCACGCGCTGGGTGACCTGCTTCCTCTTGCTGTTCGGCGTGCTCGCGCAGTCCGGCGGCATGTTCGTGCACCTGGCGATCAACAAGCCGGGCAAATGGTCGGCTGGCAACTCCATGACGGTCGTCGGCGCACTCCTGCTCGCGGCCGCGATGCTGCTGGCCGCTTACGGGGTCATCGTCATCTGATCGTGAATTAGTTGAGCGTTGAATAGTTTGCGGGAAAGGGCTTTACTTGTCCCCATGAACGTCGTCATCTGGATTGTGCAGGGTTTGCTCGCGGCCATGTTCCTGTTCTCCGGCGGGTCGAAGCTGGTCACGCCCGAGCCGAAGCTCAAAGAGCAAATGACTTGGATCGACAGCTACCCGAAGAACAGCGTGCGCTACATCGGTGCCGCCGAGGTCCTCGCCGCGATCGGGCTCGTCCTGCCCGCCGCCACGAAGATCGCCCCGGTGCTGACGCCGCTCGCCGCGACCGGCCTGTTCGTCATCATGGTCGGCGCGACGATCACGCACCTGAAGCTGAACGAGGCCAAGGCCATCCCGATCACCATCGTGCTGGCGCTGCTCTCGCTGTTCGTCGCCATCACTCGATTCGGCCCGTACTCGATCTAAACCGGGTTGGGCCGGTCGTCAGTGGTTGCGATCGGGAGATTGTCGGGGGTATTCGGCGGATCCAGGTTTCTGCTGGGTGTGCGGCCGGGAGACCCTCGTACCGGTGTTGTACTCGGGTCTCCCGGCCGTGCGCCCAGCGGGAAGCTGGGCCGTCGAGACCCCCGACAAACTCCCGATCGTGACCACTAAGCTTGTTGACGTGCCTGAATACCTGTCGACCGCGCCCACCCGGGG
>Ga0193717_1000827_pt1 | contig 19673 bp, 19 predicted proteins | sample U2c2metaG_FD_145900 | JGI IMG/M metagenome (GOLD analysis project Ga0193717, IMG submission 145900) | Soil microbial communities from a riparian zone of the East river system, Colorado, United States - U2c2 | ecosystem: Environmental > Terrestrial > Soil > Riparian zone | place: USA: East River...
CAGCTTCGGGGAGAGTGCCTTGTTCGCGGAAGGTGAAGCCCAGATTGAAGTTGAGGGTAGCGCTGTTTGGGGTGGCTTTGAGCGAGCTGCCGTAGAGCTGGGCGGGCGAGCTCCAGTCGGAGAGGCGGGTTTCGAGGCGGATGACGCCCCAGACAGCCCAGAGTGCTGTTGCGCCTAAAACGATGCTTCGGAGCGGCGGCCGGGATGCCGCGATGAGAGAGACGATGGCAACGGCTGCGCCGATGGAGGCGATGTAGAGAAAGCGCTCGGCCATTCCCTGATAGAGAAAGACCAGGCCACAGAAGGGGGCGAGCGCGATGAGAAGCCAGCCGAGTCCGATGGCGGTTGTGGGGCTTCGCTTCCAGAGGTAGATGGTGACGGCGGTGAGGGCGAGGAGCGTGGCCCATGCGAGTACTGAAAGAGGCGAGAGTGCGTTGGCCGGGACGGAGGTGGATCGCTCGACGCTCATGTGGATGGGGAGCAGGGTCCATCCGATGTACTTCCATAGCGTGGCGGCGAAGGCCCATGGAGCAGAGGGGCCGGTCGCGCTGTGCGTTCCGATGCTGAAGCGAACCGCGATCCAGAGGGCGATAGCGACGAGGTCTGCGCCGAGGATTGCGAACGCGGGCTTCGAGGGGAGAGATGTATCAGCGTTGCGCATGCCAAGGAAGACCGCGAGGGCAGCGAAGGGGAGGATGAGTATGCCGGATTCGTGTGAGAGCAGAGCTGCTATTGCGGTGGCGAATGCGGCGATCAGGGCAAACGGCTTGCGGTACTCGATGAAGCGAAGTGTGGCGATGAGGCTCAGCAGCAGGAAGAACAGGCAGAGGGGGTAGGCGCGGGAGGTGATCCAGGCCACGGCCTCGGAGTTGATGGGGAGGCTGAGCCAGAGAAGGGTAGTGGCCGCCGCAGTGAGGGTTGCGATACGGAGGCGGCGCAGGAGATGGAAGAGGAGAATTCCATTCAGCGCGTGGAGAAGGAGGTTGGTGAGGTGAAAGCCGGCGGGGTAGAGTCCCCAGAGATGGCGGTCGAGGGAGAGGGAGAGCCAGTAGAGGGGGCGGTAGAAGGAGCCGCTGTCGGAAGCGGTGCGAAGCTCGGAGGTGAAGGTGACAGGCGCGGCGAGGAAGCGGGTGAAGACGTTGTGCCACACTGCGAGGTTGGGGTTGCGGACGATCTGGTCGAGGTCATCGTAGACGAAGGGGTTCTGCAGAATGCGGCTCCAGAGAAGGATGGTCCATGCAACGATGACGAGGACCCAGAGCCAGGTGGGCAGGTTTTCGGTCCAGTGCGGTGTGGGTCGCCGGGCTCTATGCTGGGCCATCTATTGATGATAGTGCGACAGGCCATGCGTTTCTACGCGAATGCCAGATGCGGCGGGGCTGGACAGGACGTCGGTGCCGATTTGAATGGCTCGCCGGAAGAGCGCGTGGTACCTTTCCTGAGTTCCCTGGTCCTAACTTATTTCCTACAAGCCTGCAGACTTTTCATCTCTTTTTGAGAGAGGAGAAACGGTATGGAAGCTGACGCGCTGAGTGCGGCGAAGTCTTTTCCGGGCACTACGATCTACCGGCCAGTCAATCGCTGGGGAGAACGCATCTTCTTCGGAGGCATGGCGGTTCTGCTGTGCGTAGTGGTCTTCATTGGTTTTTCGCCGACGTACTTTCGCGCGGGGCATGATGCGGGCTCCGCTGCCTAACCGATTGCTTCATATTCATGGTGCAGTCTTCACGACCTGGATGATTCTCTTTGCCGTGCAGTCTGCACTGATCTCGGCCCGGCGTGTGGCGTGGCATCGTTCGCTGGGCATCGTTGCGTTTTGTCTGACGCCCGTGATGGTTGTTTTGGGTACGGTTGCTGCGCTGGATGGGTTGCGGCGCGGCGTGAGGATTGGTCCGCTCGATCCTGCAGTTTCCATGGCGATCCCACTGGTGGGTATCGCCCCGCTTGCATTGCTGTTCTATTGCGCGTGGCGTGCGCGGCGCCGTCCGGACACGCACAAGCGTTTGATTCTGCTGGCGACGATCGGCATGGTCGAGGCGGCGTTTGGCCGGTTCCCGTGGGACCAGATGGGAGTGCCTCCGGCCTCGGGCGCAGTTCTGGGGCTGGGCCTGACGATTCTTCTGGTGATCGCGTACGACCTCTTCTCGCTGCACCGTATCCACCGGTCGACGTTGTGGGCGGCGCCCCTGGTCTTTCTTAGCGGAGCGGGCGCTGTGCCGATTGGGATGACATCGGCGTGGCATTCCTTTGCCGGATTCCTGGCGCGGTATGTGGCCCCTTACGTCTGAAGGGATCGGCTTCGGAGCAAGCGTTAAACAAATAACCGAATTCCGGCGACGCCCTTCGCTCCGGCTTTGAGGCAGGCCGCAGCATTTTCGTGGGTGACTCCACCGAGCGCATAGACCGGAATCGGCGCGGCGGCGGCACAGGCTTCGCGCAGGGCATCGATACCAGTGGCTGGAGTGACGATCTGGCCCGAGACCGTCTTGCCAAAGACGGGGGAGAACAGGACAGCGTCGGCGCGATTGCGGCGAGCGATCTGGATCTCGGCGAGGTTGTGGCAGGAGACGGTGACGATGGGGGCGGGGAGGTCGAGGGCAGCGTAACGGCGGCGCACGTCATCGGGCAGGAGGGGCGACAGAGAAGGGATGTGAAGTCCATGGGCCTGGCTTTGCAGCGCGGCCTGAAGACTGCCATTGACGAGCAGGCGGGTAGGAGAAGAGGCGGCCGTGATGATGGCCAGGATGCGGCTGGCGAGCTGAGCGAGCTCCGCGGAATCAAGGTCCTTTTCGCGAAGCTGGATCAGGTCGAAGCCGCGATGTGCCCAGAGAGCGGCCTGCCGGCAAAGGGCGGTCTGTCGTTGGGACTCGTCGCCGGGAAAGAGGGTTCGGTCGGTGATGGCGCAACGGAGCATGTCGATAAGTGTAGTAGCGCGCAGATGATGTTGGAACTTTGCAGGGGGCGAAGGGCGCGTTCATGAGGCGAGAGGGATCTCTGTGGTAGTTTTTAGGCAGCGAGTGTGTTCGGGAGAAGGGCCGGGATAGCCGGTAACTCCGAGCAGAAAAAGCCACAAGGCAAGGGACGGGCCCTCGGGAGGCGGAGCGTAATGGCTGCTACCGGAGACGGACAAAGAGGGGTTGTTCGCGAACTGGAACCGACGGCGACGGATGTCGCAAAGAGTCTGGAGTTTATGGGTAGTGTGTACGATCTGATCGTTATCGGGTCCGGCCCGGCCGGGCAGCGTGCGGCGATTTATGCCGCCAAGCTGGGGAAGAAGGTTGCCCTGGTGGAGAGCCGCGAGGTGGTGGGTGGCGTCTCGATCAACACGGGGACGATTCCATCGAAGACGATGCGCGAAGCGGTGCTGCATCTGTCGGGCTATAACTACAAGTCGATCTACGGGATGAACTACCGGGTGAAGGAGCGGATCACGATGGCGGATCTGGCCTTCCGGGTCCAGCACGTCATCAAGACCGAGATCGACGTGACCGAGGCTCAGCTCTCCCGCAATAACGTGGAGATGCTCTCGGGAGTGGCAAGCTTTGAAGATCCGACGCATGTGAAGGTGACGAACTCGCGGGGTCCGACCTCGTACGAGACCCTGAGCACGCTGATTGCGACGGGAACCAAGCCGGCAAGCTCGGAGCTGGTTCCGATCAACGGAAAGACGATCGTCAACAGCGACCAGGTGCTGGACCTGGTGAACCTGCCGAAGACGATGATCGTGGTCGGGGGCGGCGTGATCGGGGTGGAGTACACCTGTATGTTCGCCGCGCTCGGGGTTCGGGTGACGCTGATCGAGCGGCGGCCGAGGCTGCTGGAGTTCGCTGACCAGGAGATTGTCGAGGCTCTGAGCTATCACCTTCGGGATGCCCGCGTAACGATGCGGCTGAACGAAGAGGTGGAGTCGGTGGAAGAGATGCCGGATGGCGGCGTAGTCGCTAATCTGGAGAGCAAGAAGAAGTTGCAGGGCGATGCGCTGCTGTACGCCGTAGGGCGCCAGGGCAACGTGGACGAGCTGAACCTGGCAGCGGTAGGGATTGAAGCGGACAAGCGAGGCCGAATCCCTGTGGACAAGGATTTCCGCACGAAATGCCCGAATATCTTCGCCGCGGGCGACGTGATCGGGTTCCCGTCGCTGGCTTCGGTTTCGATGGAGCAGGGACGAATCAGCGCGGCGCGGGCATTCGGGGACGAGTCGATCGTCTCGAACCCGAGTTTTTATCCGTATGGCATCTATACGATTCCGGAGATCAGCTTTATCGGCAAGACCGAGGAGCAGCTTACGGAAGAAGATGTGCCGTACGAGGTAGGGGTGGCGTACTATCGCGAGATCGCACGGGGTCAGATCCGCGGCGATACGACGGGAAGACTGAAGCTGATCTTCCACCGGGAGAACCACTCGATTCTGGGAGTTCACGTGATCGGCGAGGGAGCCAGTGAGCTTTTGCACATCGGTCAGGCCGTGATGGCGCTGGGTGGAACCATTGAATATTTTGTGGATACAGTCTTCAACTATCCAACTCTGGCGGAATGTTATAAAGTGGCGGCTTTCAATGGATTGAATCGCGTAAGTAAGTTTGACTAAAAACGCGAGATAAAGCCGAGGCGGAAAACAGCATGTCGAAGACGATTGGCGTGACATTGTCAGATGGGATCGTAGCGGGGCTGGTGGTGGACCATCAGCTGGTAGGGGACTTGCGCCGCTTTCCAGAGGACATTGAAGAGAAGGATGCGCTGGTGGAACTGCATACGGACGCCTTGGTGGAGACGATCTGCAAAGAGGTCGTATTGGCGGCGAACGGAACCACGGATCTTGATGCGGTCGGAATTGCGGTGCCGGGGTTGATCCGGAGCGGTGTAGTCGAGGAGGCCCCGAATCTGCCCCAGCTGAAGGGCGCCAGGCTGCGTGATTTGGTGGCGGCGCAGTTGAGGAGCCACAATATCAACGCCCCGGTTCTGGTCATGAACGATGCGGACGGGATGGCTGCGGGACTGGCTTCGGTACATGGGAAGCTGGACACGATGATTCGGGTCTGGACGCTGGGGGTTGGGATCGGACATGGGCGCTACCCCTTCACCAAGGGAGTGTGGGAAGGCGGCCACTCGGTTGTGTCGCTCGATGACAAAGAGCGCTTCTGCGGATGTGGAGGTCGCGGTCATATGGAGGGCATCATGGGGCACCGCGCCATGCGGCTGCGGTTTCTCGATTTGGAGCCGGAAGAGGTATTCGAAGCTGCGAAGGCAGGGGATCAGCGTTGCCTTGACTTCAAGCGGCTGTGGCACAAGGCGCTGGCGGCAGCAACCACAACGTCGATCCACATGGCCGGACCGGGAAAGTTCTTCCTGACGGGTTTCAATGTGCGGTTTATCGATATGCCGATGCTGAAGGACTACATGCAGCAGATGGTGAAGATGAGCCCGCTGCAGAGCTACTCTCTGGAGATCGTCGAGGACCGCCTGGAGACAAGGGTGATCGGGTCGGCGGTGAGCGCGGAACAGGCCGCAGGGATTTAGAAAGCTTCAGGAGAGTAGTGCGAAACGTCTTCATATCCTCCCTTTTGCGAATGGTCTGCGTAGTCTGCTTTGCGTGGCTGAGCAACACCGTGACTCTCGCGCAGTCTAAACAACCGGATCCCCTTCCTCCTCCAGCGGGTGAACCGAAGGTCTACGAGGTTCATCGCACAACAAGTCCGATCAATGTGGATGGCAGGCTGAATGAGGGTGCATGGAAACAGGCCGCCTGGACGGATGATTTTGTCGACATTGAAGGAGCTATCAAACCGAAGCCGCGCTTCCGCACGCGAGCGAAGATGCTGTGGGACGATCAGTATCTCTACATTGCAGCGGAGCTGGAGGAGCCGGACGTGAAGGCCACCCTCACCCAACACGACTCCGTGATCTTTCACGACAATGACTTTGAGGTTTTTTTGAAGCCGCTTGCAAATCAGGAAGGCTACTTCGAGTTTGAGATGAACGCACTCAACACCGGATGGGATCTCAACCTGAACAAGCCTTATCGGATGGGTGGCAAGGCGGACAACAGCTGGGATATGCCCGGACTGAAGACCGCCGTGGCGGTTCAGGGGACCCTGAACCATCCGGAGGATAATGACACCGGATGGACGCTCGAGATTGCGATGCCGTGGAAAGCATTCCGGTCGCGCCAGCCGGTGCCGAAGCCCGAAGTGGGTACAGAGTGGCGAATCAACTTCAGCCGTGTGGAGTGGAAGGCTGGCCAGCCGAAGGAAGATAACTGGGTCTGGTCGCCCCAGGGAGTGATTAACATGCACGTGCCAGAGCGCTGGGGCTATTTGCAGTTCAAGAAGTAAGCGCATCCATGGAGGATGGAGCATGCTGAGGCTGAGTACACCTGTTTTGATGGCGGCTTTTTTCGTTGCTTTGCCGCTTGCTGACGCGCAGACAGGAATAACGGCGGCAGATGCCATTCAGAAGATTCAAATGCGTTATGCTTCCGCACCCCCTCCCCATACGGTGGACACGGTCAAAGCCGGCGATGCCGGCACCCTTGTGACAGGGATTGCCACGACCTTTCTCGATACGATGGACGTTCTTCGAGAGGCCGCACGACGCAATGAGAATCTGATCATCACGCATGAGCCGACCTTCTACAACCATCTCGACGACACTTCCTTCTTCAAGGACGACCCGGTTTACAAGGAGAAGCTGGAGTTTATCGAGCAGCACCACATGGTCGTCTTCCGGCTTCACGATGAGATTCATATGGCCAGGCCGGACCCGATTGGCATGGCGCTCGTTGAAGCTCTGGGGATGAAGAAGGATCTCGACGATCCTGGCGATCCCAGCCGGGCTACCATTCCACCGGTCACGCTTCGTGAACTGGTGCATGAGCTTCAGGTGCGGCTTGGCGCGCAGACGATGCGAATCGTTGGAGATCCTGGGATGCGTGTGCAACACGTTGCCTTTCGTCCTGGAGCTTCGGGGCTGCAGCGCCAGGTAAGCGCGCTTCGTCAGGACAACGTTGATGTTCTGATTGCAGGGGAGGCCTCGGAGTGGGAGACGGTCGAGTACACCCGCGATGCTGCCGCACAGGGGCGGCGAAAAGCCCTTGTGCTGATCGGCCATGAACCTTCGGAAGAGCCCGGCATGGAGCAGGCGGCAAAGGATATCCGTGCACTCTTTCCTACACTCAAGGTCGACCATATTCTTGCGAACCAATCGATGTGGAGTCCGGATCACCCGCCTGCAAGGTGATCTGAGAGCTTTGCAATCGATGTCTCTCCCCAGAGAGGTGCAATAAAGCGCAAAGATCGGAGATCTACTGAAGGGCGGCCTTCGTGTGGGCCGCTCTTTCTGTCACTTTTGGCAGGCGGGGCAGAAGTGGGTGCTTCGGCCTCCCACGACGATGCGTTCGATTGGCGTTGAGCAGGTGCGGCAGGGCTTTCCGGTGCGCGAATAGACGCGGTGGTGGAGCTGGAAGAAGCCTGCGACACCTTCGGCGTCTACGTAGTCAGAGACGGAGGAGCCGCCGAGTTTGATGGCGTGCTTCAACACTTTGATGAGGGCGGCGCGGAGGCGGGTGAGCTCGTCGCGGGTGAGGCGTCCGGCCTGCCGGCGTGGACGGACGCCGGCGTGAAAGAGGGCCTCGTCGGCGTAGATGTTGCCCACACCATGGAGGAGAGACTGGTTAAGGAGTGCGGCCTTGATCGGTGTCTTGCGATTACGGAAGAGTGCAATGAAATCTTCGAGCGAAATGGTCAGAGGCTCACGCCCTGGGCCGGTGTAGGAGTCGGTAGATACGGAGAGGCGGCCGAAGCGGCGCGGATCGACGAAGCGAAGCTCTTTGCCGCCGCTCAACGAGAGGATGGCATGGGTATGGGGCGGGACCTCGGTTTCAGGGGAGGAGACGAGGAGGCGGCCGGTCATTCCGAGGTGGATCAGAAATTGCGCGGGAATGTCTGCCGGCGACTTTTTTCGAGAGGAGCGGACTATGTCGGCCACGATAGTCTTGCCGACGCGGTGAACGCGGTCGATGCGGGAGCCGGTGAGGATGTCCGCGATCTCGGCGGGGGAAGACTTGAATGTCTGGGGTTTGTTGCTGGTCCAGACCGAGAGGACGGTTTGTCCGTGGACGCGCTGGTGGACGCCGTTGGCGACGGTTTCGACTTCAGGAAGCTCGGGCATGGCGTGGCTTTAAGTATAGGGTGGGCGGCAGACGAAGGTTTCGGTCGATTCGCCTAGGGGGACCGTTTCGGCCCGGTGGGGATCTGTGGAGGCACCGAAGAAATACAGGGATTCCTCGGCTTCGCTCGGAATGACGACTTATGTTCGCTTCGGTCGGAATACGGCTCACATTCGCTTCGCTCGGAATGGCGACTTATAAAAGAGATCGGCTCAAGGGGGTGTTTCCGTATCAGCATTCCTTGCTCCTCCTCCCGCTACCTTGCCCTTTTGTTCCACATTTTTCCTATTGTCTGAGTTTTAGGCTGACGGTTGAGCGAGGTTCTCTCTATACTTGCGTTCGCTATGAAAAGACGAAATATCTGGGGTGTTGTAGTGTGCGGCGCGGCGATTTGCGCGTCGACTGTGGTGGCGAAGTCGGAGACGCTGCTGGTCGCGAATCAGAAGGACTCCAGCCTGTCGTTGATCGATACGGCTTCGGCCAAACTGGTGGCGACGATTCCTGTGGGAGGCGTTACCGGCCATGAGCTTGCGGTCTCGCCGGATGGGAAGACGGCCTATGTTCCGATCTATGGGAATGCGGGTGTGGGGCGTGCGGGAACAGATGGCAGCGAGATGTCGGTGATTGATCTCGGCAGCCGCAAGATTGTGGGCAAGGTCGACTTCGGTCATGGTGTGAGGCCTCACTGCGCGATCTATGACAAAAACAGCGGCATGCTGTATGTCACGACGGAGCTGGACAAGAGCGTCAGCATCATCGATCCGAAGACGCTGAAGATTGTAGGCTCGGTTCCGACGGGGCAGGAGCAATCGCACATGCTGGTGTTGTCAAAAGATGGCAAGCGAGGGTATACGGCGAACGTAGGGCCGGGCACTGTCTCTGTGCTGGACATGGCGGGGAAGAAGACGATTGCGGTGATCCCGATCTCGGGGAACACGCAGCGGATCTCGATCTCGCGTGACGGCAGCATGGTGTTCACGGCGGACCAGAAGAAGCCGCAGCTTGCTGTGATCAATACCTCGACGAACAAGGTGAAGTCCTGGGTTCCGCTGCCGTCGGCGGGATATGGGACGGCGACCACTCCGGATGGTCGGTGGCTGCTGGTAGCGCTGCGGGGCTCGAAGCAGGTGTCCGTGGTCAACCTCAAGACGCTGAAAGCGGAGAAGACGATTGATGTGGCGGATGGTCCGTCGGAGATCCTGGTCAGCCCGGATGGAAAGAAGGCTTATGTGGCCTGCAACTTCTCCAACCAGGTTTCGGTGATCGATCTTGCGGACTGGAAGGTTGAGAAGAACATCGATGCCGGAAAGTTTTCGGACGGTCTGGCGATGACGAGGTGAAGGACAGGGATGGGCGTGGCTCAGATTCCTGCGCCACGCCATCCGTCGCTCAGACTTCGAGCAAAGCGAAGGATTCCGTTCGCCTGAGGCACTCGTATCAGCAAAGACGAAATACAGGGATTCCTCGGCTTCGCTCGGAATGACGATTGTTCTGTAGGAATGCCCTAGCGCTCCTGAGCCTGAAGGATGGGCAGGAGGCTCGAGTAATCATCGGTCCATAGGCGGAGTCCGGGCTTTAGAGGAATGCGGTCGGAGAGTGAGACGATCTCCTCCTGGGTAAAGAAGGTGGGATCGGCGGTCATGAGGACCCACTCGGCGCGGAACTCGCCGCGGGCATCGCTGGAGCCGGTGATGACATGCCGGGCCTGAAGGTGCGCGGCGTTGGCGAGGAGGCCGAGCTCCGGGGCAAGGTCGAGGTACTGGTTGGAGACGTGAAAGGCCAGGATGCCGTTGGGAGTCATGTGGCGGAGGTAGAGCTGGAGCGCCTCGATGGTGAGCAGGTGCAGCGGGATGGCGTCGCCGGAGAAAGCGTCAATGGCGAGCACGTCGAAGCGCTGGGGCGAGCCTGCCGCCAGCTCGGTGCCGAGTGAGGTGCGGGCGTCACCGGGCACGACAGTGATGGTTGCAGATGAGTCCCGGATGTAGGTGAACAGGTTGCGGGCGATGGGTTCGACCTTCGGGTTGATCTCGTAGAAGCGGATACGGTCGCCGTGTCCGCCATAGGCGGCGATGGTCCCGGCTCCCAGGCCTACGACGCCTATGTTTCTGGGGTGAATGTCTGCGCTGCGGTTACAGCAGAACCGGAGCGCCAGTCCGATGCCGGAGTCAGTGGCGTAGTACGTGGTGGGGATATGGCTGAATCCGGGGTCGAAGATCTGCATGCCATGCTGAATGACTCCGTGGAGCAGGGTCCGCATGGGGACGTGTACGACGGGTGCGTCGGTTTGCGTGACTCGGAGAGTGCCATAGAAATTACGCACCAGAACCAGAGACTGCTGCGCATAGGTGCGGTGTAGAGCGATGGAGAGGGCGAAGAGCAGAACGCTCGCCGTGGTCCAGAGCAGGCGCTGGGCCCATCCATCCCGCCAGGTTGCGGCGAGCGCAAGCAGGGCGGTTGTGAAGAAGGCGAGGGCCAGGTCGTAGTTGGCGGAGAAGAGCAGAGGGAAGGCGATTCCGACGAGGAAGGTTCCGGTGGCTCCCCCGGCAGCGATGAGGAGGTAGAAGAGGGTGGCCTCAGAGGCGCGTTGCGGGCGCAGGGCGTAGGTCTCCCCATGACAGAAGAGACAGGCGACGAGGCACTCGATCAGGAAGAAGAGGATGGTGAGGGTGATGGGAAGGGTGAAGTCGGTCTTTGAGAGCGCATAGCCGAGGCTGGCCAGCATGACAACCAAAACACGCACCACGAGGGCGCGGCGATAGAGGACGGGACGGTCGAAGGCGAGGATAAAGGTCATCAGGTAGACCGCGAGAGGCAGCACCCAGAGCAGAGGGATGGCCGCAATGTTGCTCGTGAGGTGCGCGGTGACCGCGCTGAGCTGCATGGCTGCGGCCATGGGAAGAAGAAACCACAGCCAACGATGAACACGAGGAGAGGCGGGAGCGTCATCGGGCGGTGCAGCGTCAACGGTCCTGGAGGGCACCTGGCTACGGAGAACGGCCACAGAAAGAGCTACAAAGAGAACGAAGCCCGTAGCCCAGAGTGCGCGCTGTAGCCTGAGCGTTAGGTAAGGCTCGACCAGGGTGGGATAGGCGAGCAATGCGAGCAGAGAACCGATGTTGGAGAGAGCGAAGAGACGGAACCAGACTGGGGCAGGCTGGCCTGAGGCATCGGCTTCCTGGCGGGAGAGCCAGAACTGCAGAAGTGGGCTAGTGGAGGCAAGCAGCAGGAACGGAAGACCGATGGTACGGGCAAGGCTCCAGAAAATAGTGGCGACCGGATGAGCCGAGCTGCTGAGACCAGGGCCGAAGACGATACCCAACACAAGAGCGAGAGAGGCGAAGGCAAGCATCGCCAGGTGACCGCGTCGTTGGTAGCCACTGCCTTTCCCGCTCCGGCTGGTAAGCCAGTGAGCATAAAAATAGCCGAACAGGAGAGTCGTCTGGAAGAAGACGAGGCAGGTGAGCCAGACGGCCGAGGATCCTCCGAGGACTGGGAGAATTTGTTTGGCCGCGAGCGGCTCGATGAGAAAGAGGAGGAAGGCCGAGAGGAAGGCAGTAGTTCCGTAGAGAAGTCGCGTGGAGGGCATGTGTGAAGTGGAGAAAGGATACGCGAGTGATGGAGAGTTGTGCTGTTTGCGGGAGAGAAGGGCGTTCGAGCTTCACTCGATAGCCCATTTAGGAGCAAAAAGCCTGCGCCGAAGATGGGTATTCCGGCAAAAGATATCTGAAAGTGAGTTGTTAGACTTAAGCCGTCTTCAAGCTGGAGGTGCGTTGTGAAGCTCTCGGTTTTTTGCGGAGTGAGTGTCGATGGCTTTCTCGCCCGATCGAACGATGCACTGGATTTCCTGGGTGCCGGCGAGCAGGAACCGCATGGGTTTAAAGAATTCTATGACGGCATAGACGTCGTTGTGATCGGCCGCAAAACCTTCGAAGTGGTGCTCAGCCTTGGCGGTTGGTTTTATGGCAAGAAGCAGGTCATCGTGCTCAGTAGCCGTCCGCTCGATTTTTCGTCGGTTCAAGGTGCGGTGATCGAGCAGATGTCGGGCGAACCGGCGGAGATTGTCAGACTGCTCCAGGCACGCGACTTCAAGCATGCTTATATCGATGGCGGCATCACCATTCAACGATTCCTGGTGGCTGGGCTCATCGACCGGTTGGTGATCACACGCGTGCCTGTGCTGATTGGTGAGGGCATACCGTTGTTTGGCCTGATCCCGCGCGATATCAGGCTTCGTCATGTTGCGACCAACTGCTATGACGGAGGTTTGGTACAGAGCGAATACGAGGTTTGTGCTGCGTCCGATTCTGAAAGTAGGAGTGCCTGTCCGTAAGCGAAAGCGGAAGGAGGACGTTTTCGTTGGAGAAGGAGGTTCTTGAAGGTTTGCCTGGAGCGTCTGTGGCGGACCGGATGAATACAGGGATTCCTCGGCTGCGCTCGGAATGACGGTTCGTTGGAGGGGATTGGGAGCGGACACGGTATGATGGGAGAGGCGCGTCTTCGTTCGGAGCCATCTGGTCTTGTGCGCCGTTCGGACAACCATCCCCCTTGGGGCCAGCCAACAAAGAACCATTCTTTTGGAGAAGATATCCGTCGTGAGTCAACCGAGATCTGCGGTCATTTTGGGCGCCCAGTGGGGCGATGAGGGCAAGGGAAAGATTGTGGACGTGCTGTCGGAGAGGTTTTCCGTGGTGGCACGCTATGCGGGTGGCCATAACGCCGGACACACGGTCATCATCGGGGGCAGGAAGTTCGTGCTGCAGCTGATTCCTTGCGGCGTGCTCCGGCCGGAGTGCAAGGGCGTGATCGGCAACGGCGTGGTCTTCGATCCGGCGGCGTTTCTGGGCGAAGTCAAGAAGCTGAAGGAAGCGGGCCTGCCGGTGGAGAGCCAGCTCTTTGTCTCCAATCGCGCGCAGGTGATTCTGCCCTATCACCGCATGATCGAACTGGCGGCTGAGACTGCCCCGGGACGCACGAAGATCGGGACCACACGACGCGGCATCGGTCCGGCGTATGAGGACAAGGTTCATCGCAACGGCCTGCGGATCGTCGATCTGCTGAATCCGGCGCTGCTGCGGACGCACATCAAGAATGCCTGCGACGAGAAGAACACAATTGCGCACGCGCTCTTCGGGACTGAGCCGCTGGACCCGAAGGAGATGTACGAGGATTATGCGCGGATGGCTGAGCAGGTCGCCCCGTTCGTTACAGATACTGCGGTTCTGCTCAATGAAGAGCTGGATCGAGGCGGCAATGTGATGTTTGAAGGAGCGCAGGGAGCGCTGCTGGACATCGATCACGGAACCTACCCCTTTGTGACCTCGTCCTCTTCGACTGCGGGAGGAGCGGTGACCGGAACGGGTGTGGCTCCGACGAGGATCGACACGGTGATCGGTGTGACCAAGGCTTATGTGACTCGTGTGGGCGAAGGTCCATTCCCGACGGAGATTCACGATGCTTCGGGCGAGTTGCTGCGGGCGCGTGGCCAGGAGTACGGGGCGGTAACGGGACGCCCGCGGCGCTGCGGCTGGCTCGACCTGCCGCTGCTGCGGTACAGCAACATGATCAACGGGACCGAGTGGCTGGTGGTGACCAAGATGGATGTAATGGACGCCTGCGAGGAGATTCCTGTGTGCACCCATTACAAGGTCGATGGAAAGGTGACGGATGTCATTCCTGCGGATATGCGCGGTTTCGACTCCATTGAACCGGTTTACACGACTTTGAAGGGCTGGAAGGAGTCGACCGAGGGGATTACGGAATGGGAGAAGCTGCCGACGCTGGCTAAGGAGTATCTCCGTTTTCTCGAAAAAGAGTCGAAGGCCAAGATTGGAATGGTTTCAACCGGGCCGGATCGTGATCAGACGATTACTCTGCCCGATTTTGACGCGGCACTGAAAGGCTAAGGGGCGAGCGATGATCAGTTTCACAGTGCGGATGCGATTTGAGCCTGGCGACCACGATGAGATCGCCGGAATTCTTCGCAAGTTGACCGAGGCGTCGCGGCAGGAGCCGGGATGCGTGAGCTATGTTCCGCATTTTGTAGAGGGGGATCCGGCGACGGTGGTGATCTATGAGCAGTATGCCGATGATGCTGCCCTGGACTATCACCGCAATGCGCCACACTTTCAGCAGTATGCGGTGGGTGGCCTGTACCAGAAGATGCTGGAGCGCCAGTTGGAGAACCTGACAGCAGTTTGCTGAGGGAGTGGGAACGGCGTGATCGAACGCCTGGGCTCCAGAGGCTGCGGCGAAAAGTTCTTTTGACTCCGAAGAGCGTATCGGTCTACTATCCGGTACGCTCATGGTTCGCTTGGAACAAATTCGGAATGGTTCAACCTCTTCCACGGTCGTGATGGCAGTGGTTCTGCTGACCTGTTTTATCGCATGTGCCCATGCGCAGCAGGAACAGAAGCATCAGAAAAAGCACGATACCCGAAAGCAGGTCGAGGCACTCGAAGAGAAGTGGCGGACGGCACAGCTGTCAGGCGATATTGTAACGATGGACCACATGCTCTCCGATGACTTCATCGGGATTTCGATGTCGGGACAGGTGAATACGAAGGCCCAGCAGCTGGACCGGATGCGGAGTCATAAGCTGGTTATCACCCGGATTCAGCTGAACGATATGAAGGTGAAGCTGGTGGATTCTGTGGCGATTGTGACCTGTCAGGCCGAGGTCGAGGGTACGAGCGAAGGAATGTCAGTGAAAGGGACCTATCGTTACACCCGCATTTATCGGCAGCTGTCTTCGGGGGAGTGGAAGATCACGAGTTTTGAGGCGACCCGGATCCGGCCGACGAAGTCAGCGGGGGAAAAGCATGAGGGGCCGGGGCCGGCCGCGCAGGCGATGACTTTGGAGCCGCGATTCGGCTAAAAGAGTTGGATCCGATACAAAAAACCCTGCCGGTGGCAGGGTTTTTTTGAAAGATGTAAATCGCGAATGGCGCGGGGAAAGTTCTAAGCAATCTTGTCGATGCCGGTTTTGATCGTAGACGCGGTGACAGATTCTGTGACAACTGGAAGGTTCAGAGCGAGGAGTCTGCGGAACAGGGAGCGCGTCTCGCCAGTAAGGCGGGCATCTTCGGATTCGTGGGGAAAGAGAGGAAGAGTGCGTTTCGCGCCCGGTGCAGCTTGCCTGATGCCATTTCCTACAAAATAGAGGCGCGATTCGGGGGAACGTGTTGCGTTCAGCGGTGGCGGTGAAGCCGCGGGCCGGACGGATGAGGGGGGGATTTTTGGCAGAATGTTCATAAGAGCCTCGGGGACGGCAGAAAATTCCCGATTCTACAGGGAATCTTCTTTTTTCGATGTCCGCACGGGACGCGGCGTTGCATCGTTTCCGAAGGCTTCACGCAATCTCTTCCAGGTGATGTCAAGAGCCTCGGGAAGGACGCGAGTCTCAGCCGTGACTGTCATGAAATTGGTATCGCCAATCCAGCGTGGGAGCACGTGCATGTGGATGTGTCCGGCGATACCGGCGCCTGCGGCCTCCCCGAGGTTCATCCCGAGATTGATGCCGTCTGGCCTGTAGGTTGTTCGTAGGGCGCGTTCGGCGGTCTGCGCGAGATCGATGATCTCGCGGGCAGCATCGGAAGGAGCAGCGGCGAGGGAGTCGATGTGGAGGTAAGGCAGGATAAGCACATGGCCCGTGGCATACGGATAGGCATTGAGGCAAACGAAGCAGTGCGTGCCGCGATGCACGAGGTGTGAGGCGCGCTCGGCAGTCTCCACCGGCATGCCGTGAGCGATAGCGTAATCCGTGGCAGCGACCATGTTGCAGAAGACACAGTGTTTGTCCTCGGCAGCGGGCCAGGCGGAGAGCTCGGGCGCAACTCCTGTACGGGCCTGGGGATCACTGCGGGTGATGTACGCGTAGCGCCAGGGAGTCCAGAGATGATCCATATGTGTGCCGAGTATAGCGGCAGCAGAACAGAAATCGACCCACGCGCGGGATGTTCCGCCAATTTGACATTGTTGTAAAAGGCTCGTAACTACGGCCGTGCTCGGTTGACGTATGCAGGACGAGGTTCTATCCTTAAATACGAGCCTCTGCGTGTGGGACCCAAGTGCAGCCGCTCCTTCTAGCAAGATGCAAAATTCGTTCCTGCCTGCGCGCTCGATCAGGAATGGAAGTTCAGTCCCTCAAGGTTGGCTGAACATTCCCGAGAGAAAGTCGCCCGCGATGGAACGGACGCTTGGGTCCCGGAGTCCGCAATCATCATGGTAGATAACCATCATTCCGATCCAACCGAGAGCAAACCCCTGACCACCGAACTGGAAGTCCTAGCGCCTGATGCGACAGCCGGGAACAACGAGCTGTCTTCTGAATCCACCCCTAACCAGCAGCATGAGACCGCTCAAAGCGAGCCTGTCGAGCATCCCGTAGCAGTCGCTACCGAGATCGAGACGGCCGAGGAGCATGAGCCCGACTACGACTCCGCCGACTTTGCTGAGGCGTTGGCAAACTTCGACCGCGAACAAGCGGCCGAGTCTGCCGCCGCGCAGAGCCTGACCGCCGAAGAGGTGATTGTCACCGGCACAGTCGTGAAAATTACGGACAAGCATGTTGTTGTCGATATCGGGCTCAAGTCTGAAGGTCTCATTCCGCTGGACCAGGTGCTGGATATCAACGGCGCTCCGAAGTTCCAGCCTGGCGACCAGGTTGAAGTCGTCGTAGAACGCGAAGAGACCGAGGGCGGTTATCTGGTGAGCTACGAGAAGGCCCTGCGCCACAAGGTGTGGGACAAGCTCGAGGCTGCCGCCAACGATAAGGTCCCTGTCAAGGGAATGGTGCTGAGCCGTGTAAAGGGCGGCCTGACCGTCGATATCGGCATCAAGGCCTTCTTGCCCGGATCGCAGGTCGAGATTCGCCCGGTGCGCAATCTTGACGGTTATATCGGCACGGAGATCGAAGTCCGCGTCATCAAGCTGAACAAAAAGCGCGGAAACGTGGTCATCAGCCGCAAGGAGCTGCTCGAAGAGGAGCAGAACGAGAAGAAGTCGGTAACGCTGGCCACGCTCGAAGAGGGCACCATTCTGACCGGAACCGTAAAGAACCTGACCGACTATGGTGCATTCGTCGACCTGGGCGGCCTGGACGGCCTGCTTCATATCACTGATATGAGCTGGGGCCGTTTGACCCATCCCCGGGACCTGGTCAACGTCGGTGACGAGATCCAGGTGAAGGTGCTGAAGTTCGACAAGGACAAGCAGCGCGTTTCGCTTGGATTCAAGCAGCTGACACCCGATCCATGGCTGGACGCGACGGAGCGCTACCCGATCGGCGCGCAGGTCCGCGGCCGCGTTCTTTCGGTCACCGACTATGGCGCGTTCGTCGAGTTGGAGCAGGGCATTGAAGGCCTGGTCCATGTCTCGGAGATGACCTGGTCCAAGCGCATGAAGCACCCCTCGAAGCTGGTGAAGCCGGGTGATGAGGTCGACACGATCATCCTGAGCGTCAACCCGAACGACCGCCGCATCTCGCTGGGCATGAAGCAGCTCCAGGAGAATCCGTGGGAGCAGCTCGAGGACAAGTACCCGACGGGTGCTGTGATCGAGGGCCGCGTTCGCAACCTAACCGACTTTGGCGCCTTCATCGAGATCGAAGACGGCATCGATGGCCTGGTCCATGTCTCGAACCTGAGCTGGACGAAGCGCATCAAGCATCCTTCGGAGGTCTTGAAGAAGGGTGAGAAGGTGAAGGCTGTCGTTCTCGGTGTAGAGCCCGAGAATCGCCGGCTATCACTCGGCGTCAAGCAGCTTCAGCCCGATGTCTGGGATACGTTCTTTGCTCAGCACCGCGTTGGCGATGTCATCAAGGGTAAGGTTCTGCGCACCGCGCAGTTCGGCGCCTTCGTTGAGATTGCCGAGGGTGTCGAGGGTCTATGCCACGTCTCCGAGGCTGTCGATGAGCATAATGTTCCCGTCAAGCTTGAGGTAGGCGACGAGCATGAGTTCCGAATTGTGAAGATGAATCAGGACGAGAAGAAGGTCGGCCTGAGCATCCGCGCAGTTGGGGAAGAGGCGAGCCGCGCTGAAGTGGAGAGCTACAAGGAGCGCGATCATAAGGGTTCCTCCTCTTCGTCCTCCTCATCAAGCGGTACGACTCTGGGTGACCTGATCAACTGGAAGCGTTCGGAGTTTGGCGAGTAGGTTTCACGCAGAACAGCAATGAGAAAGGCCGCCCGTTGGGCGGCCTTTCTGTTGTCTCTCACTCAGTAACAACCTTGTGTTCCTTCCAGGAAGGGACACAGAAGATTACGCTGGTATTGAGTGCATGATTGCAGGAGCGGAAGAAGGAGTCGATTCCACCAGTTCTGGAAGCATCTTGGAAGAAGCACGTCGCATGACTTCCAGCTCGGCAGGAGCGAAGAGTTCGGGCGGAATGCCACCGACTGCCACAAAGCCTGGCTCGTCACCGAGCGCCATCGAGATCTGATTCCAGCGAAGGAATGGCGACGTGGTCGGAAGAACAATCAGACGACGCTTGGGTTCTGGGAAGGCAAAGTAGGCCGACCATACCAGCAATGTCAGGCAAATCGAAAGCCCGCTGATGGTATTCACCATTGAGTACACTTCGGAGCTATGCGAGAGCCAAGCTGCACGGACAAGCTCTGTCGTTGCCACAAAACCAAGGCCAACGCTGACGCCAAAGATTCGGCTGCGATAAGAAAGCCCCATCGGAACGATAGCGAAGCAGACAAAGAGGAGAAGGCAAAGTGTGAGAATGCTTGAGGTCTGCTGGAGTTGAGTGACCATGGCGACCATAAATTTAAGGCCGGTAAGATGCGGAGTAAACGCAACACCAATCGATACCGCAATTGAGATAGCAGCGACCCACCGGAAAACAAGCATTCCTAAGGTCTGCAGCCCCTTCAGAGGCACCATTGCTAACTTAAAGATGCTGTAGATCACAAGAAGCGAAAGAATAGCTTCGAGAGCGTAGCTTATCCAATAAACGTAAAAGTAAATCTGGTATGCCAGATGTACTTCAATAGCGGGTCGCCAACCGGCGAAATAAAGCACAGGCAGACATACTGCGGAAGATAGAATCTTCACGCTGAGCAAAGCGGCGAGGAAGATAAAATTCTTAGCTTCTTTACTGCGCAATAGGAAAGTAAGCACCATTACACAGAGAATTGGCTCGAGATAAGAGAGCAGGCTAACAAAAGTGTCTTGAGTCATCGATACGTCCCCGAAAAGACTCTTTCAGCCTAGCTCATCCTAAAGCTGGACACAACAAACTTATTGTGCAAGTAGTGCATTTTTTTGCAGCTTTATCTGCCACGGCCAATTCCGCAGGCATTCGGATCGTCGGGAGCGCACATCGGAGTGGGGAGCGCGCTGTTGCGGGCGACGGTGACCTTGGCGCTGGAGGTGGAGGCGGAAGAGGTCTGGGTGGAGGCAAAAGCACCGGTGATGACAAGGGCGGCTACGGCGGTACGAACGATGAGTTTCATGATTTATCCCTTTTGAATGAACTGTTTACTTCTATTCGGTGTGTCTTTTC
>Ga0193717_1000830_pt1 | contig 19612 bp, 31 predicted proteins | sample U2c2metaG_FD_145900 | JGI IMG/M metagenome (GOLD analysis project Ga0193717, IMG submission 145900) | Soil microbial communities from a riparian zone of the East river system, Colorado, United States - U2c2 | ecosystem: Environmental > Terrestrial > Soil > Riparian zone | place: USA: East River...
TTCACCACTCCATTAACTGATCTACAACAGTGAAAGTCTGAGGGCTGGTAGCGCCGGAGATCGCGGTCACGGTCATACGCTCCCCGCCAATAATGATGTCGAAAGGTTGGTCAGTGTCATCCCACAGATCTGCCGAGTCGCTGACAGCCACGGTGACGTCGGTTTCAGTAGTTGTCAGATCTTCGCTGAGAGTAGTGGTCCCCGAGTCAATCAGACCGAACGTGGTGTCATCGAGCTCCACGGCGTCCCAGGGGCTAGCCGGCGTGGTGTTGAAGATGATGTCGTGTCGGTACGCGGTATCGAAGATCTCGGTGTACCCCTGCGCGATCAGACGTAGGTCGTCGAAGATGAAGGCGTCCTGCATGTCGGTCACGGCCACGACGTCCCCGATGCCAGTGTCCAGCGCCTGAATGGCCTTGCCACCCGCCACGATGGCCTCAGCAGCCAGATTGACCGTGAGCGTGGGGAACCTAGGGTCGGTCGCAGTACCCAGGTGTACGCGCCAACCAGCCGCGTCCCCAAGCTCGGTGTCTGTCTGCACATTGACCGTGGGTCCCGCGTCGTACCGACCGGCTGCGTTGGGATCCGTGCCCGGATCTGAGACGTTCAGGGGGCCGCTGATTTGCTCCTGGCGGAACTCCGCGCCGAGCGGACGCTTAGCCGTGACGTCGTTGAGAAGACCCTGGTCATCCGGAATAGCACTGAACGGAAAGGCGACCTCTTCGTTGGAGTAGTCCAGTGTCAGCGCGGCATCCTGATTCTGCATCGAGCGATTGGTCCGTACCACAATGCCCGAGCTACCCAAGGCTTCGAATAGCGTCCCTTGTGTCACCTCGTGTGCTTCGAGAATGAGCTGCCAGAACGTCTTCCTGCTCTGCCCGCCCATCGGGGGAGTCCAAACGTCGTAACCAATCATGCCATGCGAGACGCCTTCTTCAGTACACAGCCTGACGAAGCGTTCCCCGGAAGTCTCACCAGCGTGACCGTCCATGGCATCTTCAACCAGGTCAATCAGCGTCGGAGACCCATCAAAGAGAGTGATGGGATAGACCGCGACGTGTGCGATAGTGATCTTGTTGGTCGAGGAGGAGTCGAAGGGCACGAAGACGATCGAGGTGGGGTTACCCGCGATATTGAAGGCTTCGGTGTCCGTGTAGGTCGTAGTGCCGCCCGGCGAGTTGAACGAGAATAGGAAGTCAGTGTTACCACCCGAGGCAGCCCACGAGAATCCGATGTTGCTCCACTGGTCGTCGTCGCCTTCTTCGCCGAAGATCCCGAACAGGGTGTGCATCCCCCCGCCGAGGTGAGGGGGATCAAAGTACGAGACGTCAACCGTATAGCCAACGTGGAACTCGAAGAAGAAGATGGCTCCATTGTCCAGGAAGATATACGCGGCCACTTCAGAGTCTGCTCCGCGTAGCTGTGTCCAGGTAAATGCGGCAGCCAGGGTAAGCAGGAAGTCATCGCTAGTAATGGGCAGCGAGAGAATGCCACCGTATGAGATCTCCACCGCGTTCTCTAACGACAGCCTCTTGGTGCTGACGCCCCACTTGATGGCACCAGTTGTCGAGCTAGACCGAGCGAACGAAGCAACGTCCCCGCCAGCTAGCAAGGACTTGTCTCGATCATCGGAGCCCTGCTCCCCGTCGAGCGGCCAGTAGGCAGAGACGGCCCACGGAGGATCAGTGGTCAAGAAGCGCTGGATAGCGGTGTCGAGGGTCCGCTGACCCAACTGATAGCGCCGCATGATGCCGGCGCATTCAACCTGCGTGCGCCTGTTACGATGATTCAATTCCGATAGTGGAACCATCTTCACGACCTCGCCAGCGAACCGGGGGATGCGCACTTCGAGATTGTCGTAATCGAACAGCACTGGCTTCGCGTTGGTATTGCCCGAGGCCACCCCGGATCGGATGCTCACCCATCCCGCGCCCCACACGTCACCGTGGCTGTACTCGACGTGCCAGTCGACCGGCTCGGCATCGGCTGCGGGCCACACCTTTCCTCGAAACGTATTAGCGTCAGCCTGAAACCTGACCCGAAGCGTCTGTCCGGTGTTCGTGGTCGGCACCGTAAACGTGTCTGAGAGTGCACCGCTCGTAGTGTGTACGGCCACGCTGATCACTTCACTTGCCGAGATGGTCACCCTCAGCATGTAGTACTGACCTGTATTCACGGCACGAAGGCAGATGTTCGCAGGCTCGATGGCTGCGCCAGTTACGTTGGCTGGCAGGCCAGACACGTCGACAACAACATCAACGTTCTTAATGGATATCTCGTCTAGATGCGTGATGCGAAACTGAGCGGCAGCGGACACGGAGTGGTGGCCCTTCCCAGAAGAGACCGAGCTCTCCGTTTCACTCACGCCTTCTGAGAACCAATCCCCCATGTCGGGACTCGTCCCCCATCCGGTCGCCGCCACCCGTGCGAAGTCATCTTCGCCATAAGGCAGGCACACCCGGATAGGCGTATTACGATTCAGATAGCCGAACCACTGACCCATTGGATTGGTCGGGTTGTAGTCGCCGTCCCCGTGGTCCGGGCCATCGTCCAAGGTGAACGTACACTTTGCCGGAGAAGGTTTGCTCGCCTCATCCTTCTTACCCTGCACGATCACCACCGGAGGCGACTGCCGGACATCACCGCCGACGTCTTGCCAGTCATTGCCAAGGAACATCTCTACGACTGGCTCTCGCGGGAACATTAACGTCATGACACTCGCACCCTTCCCCCGGTTGAGTCAGTGAGATAAATATCTCCGGTACGCAGCCCAGCCATCACGGCCTCGTACAGTCCGCCGCTGCCCGTGATCACCATGGCCCCACCTCCGCCACCTGACCCAGACTGAGACGTGCCATAGGGCAGGACCTTCTCGCCGGCCCGAAGAATGTGCATGGACTCTTCACCAGGTGAGCCGCCGACGGTACCGCCAGCGTGCATCCGCTTAATCTTGGGGATGTGAGGAATGTCATCGAACGGGTTAATGTGGTTGATACCTGTGATCAGCTTGTTGATCTGATCAATCATCCAGTTGACCGCGTCGATAGCGAGGTTCGCGGCGCCCTTGAAGGCGTTCTTGAAGAACGTTCCAATGCCCGCTAGCGCAGCGCCGATCTTACCCGGCAGCGCCTTGAACCATTCGATCAAGCCATTCCAGGCACCCTTGATCCATTCAACGACGCCACCCACGACGCCCTTGATCCCATTCCACATGCCGATGAAGAAGTTTCGAAAGCCCTCTGACTTGTTCCAGAGCAGAATGAACGCTCCGACCAGAAGAGCAATAAGACCAATAACGAAGAAGATGGGGTTAGCGCGCATGACCGTATTCAATGCGGTCATAGCCGTGGTCATCACACCCATCACGGCCGTGCCTACCGTCTGCGCTGCGCTCAGAATTGTCTGCGCCACGCTGGTCCCCATGATGGCGGCACCCATCCGACCGAACATCGGAATGAGGAAGCTCTCCATACCGCCAGCCAAGTCCGCGAAGCCGGTTGCCATGGTGAGCACGTCGCCGTCCCGAAAGCCCGTCATGATATCGCCGGTGCCAGTCAGCGTGTCCGCGAAGCCCTGGAACTTACCTTCGGCCTCCCCTGCCTTACCGGCCATCTCGTCGACGGCGGGTCCGGCTTCCCCCATCTTGCGGGAGGACTCCCCGACGTTATCCGCCATCCCGGAGGAGGCACTGCCGAGGTTGTTCATGGCAGAAACGGCGTCACCTTCATCGCCCTTGAACTCCAACGTGACAACGGGTCCGGCCATCAGTCCACCTCCAATCCGGCATCCCTGCAAGCCTTAGCGAGCGCTTCGTCTAGCAGTTTCTGAACATCAGCTTTGTTGCGTTCGTACGACGGTTGGATGTAGCGACCGTCCTTCTTGACCGGTCGAAGCACCGCGTGGTTCCGACCCGCTGCGCCACCGAGCTCGAGCCAGCGATAGTAGGCGATGGTGCCGCCACCCTCACTGACCGCGCCGCCACCTGTTTGGTACGCCTGCAAGCTCCCTGCCGCCCGACCCGACACCACCGGTACATCGGGCCGAGCCTCGTCCGTAACCACGTTGGCGGACGCTAGAGCAACCGAAGAAGCCGTCGTAGGCAAGGTAGCAGCTAGCCGTTGGAGTCCAGCGTTGAACTCCTCTAGCCCCTTCATCTGAACGCTGAAGTCAGCCATTCATTCCAGCCTTTGCTTCTAGTTCCGCCTGCTCTTGCTTCTGCCGCTTGATGGCATACCAGAGCATCCAAGCCCCGAACTCCGCGTCAGTCATGCTGTCCCGGAGCTCGCCAACCGTTCTGTTGAGCTTCTCTGCTAGGAAGAACTCAAACCAGAGCTCGTCCTCCTGGTCATCGAACCTACTCCGGAGGGCTTTTGGCCGCCTCCAGATTGGTCGAGGCATTGATGTTGGCGAGCTCCTGAATAACCTGGGTCACCTTCTCGATGTCCCCGGAGCTGCCATTCTCCTGCCAGTTCTCAACATCCTTCTTGGTCATCTTCGGGTCGACCATGGCGCGGCTCAGGAGCTCCTGCTCCCACTCCCACAGGGGGAGTTTCACACGTCCGTCCGTGCCGACACCCACTTCGTTCATGAGACGCATCCGTTCACCACGCGAGATACGTCTCACAGAGACGGTGCCCATACCGCTCGGAAGCTCGACCGACACTGGCTGCTTGCTGGCGGGGTCCGCCTGCGTAAGCTTGTTGAGATCCATCATTCCTCCTGGGTTCGATTACGCCTGGTCGGTCTCGGTCAATGTGCCGGTCATCTGGAGCTCGGCCTTCCACGTGACCGTCCCGGCCACTGGCGAGGTCTGCACGTAGTTGGCGACCAACACGCTAACGCTGGACTGCTGGAGGCCAGAGCCGGTGCCCTCGGAGCGGTACACGAATGTGACCGCTGTGCCTGCCGCCTTGATGGGCTTGATCACCGCGCGGGGATTGTTCGCGCTGTCGTTGTGCGTCCCGCTGATGGTGAACTTACCGTCTCCGAGACCAGCCACGTACGCCTTACGAACCGCGCCATAGCACGTGACGTCGTGGTTCTCGGTCTCGTCGTTCTCTTCGGTGTTGTTACAGAACTGACTGATGTCGACCGCGTTGAACAAAACGACGGTGTCCTTACCATGCCTGAACGTCATGACTGATCCTCCTTATGCACTAGCGCCGATGACAATGATCTGGTAATCGACCGCAGTGCTACCCGCACTGTTCGCGACCTTAAGCAGGTCTGTGGACCCCGCTGCGCACACGTACCCCGTGGCATCGGCCGGACCCGCGCAGGCAGCAAACCAGGCCCCCGGGCGGAGGGTCACAGTGCCCGTGGTGCCCAGCAGGGCAGCCCACTGCGTCCCGCTAGCTGCTCCCACGATGACGTTGTTGGTGTTGGTAGCGAGCGCCTTGATGAACAAGAACTTGATTCGAGCCGGGCTGAACCCGGTACCGAGGGCGTCTGTGAGAGATCCAACCAGGTCCAGATCTTCGGTGGCCGAAGCGATGAGGTTCCTCTGGTCAGTGAAGATAACGTCCGCCTGCCCAGCCGCCGTTCCCGTGGCGAGTTGGAGCTTGTTCTGAAGGTCCAGAGAGTACTCCGGGTTGTTTGCCAAGTCAACTGCCTTCGTCAACGTGGCGATGATGTTCAGTGTGACGTCGGTTGTGAGTGCCATGTCATCCTCCCTGGCCAGAAACGTTGACGGTGAAGATCACTGCCAGATACTGGACTCCGGCAATGCTGACGACATCGAAGGCAGCTCCCGCCACGTGAACGATGTCGCACGAAGCGTACTTGTGCCTCTCAAGAACCTTCTTGATGCTCATGGCGCCGCTACCGCTGGCATAGGGGGCAATGGCGTCTCGCCGGACCCGACCGCCGCCAACTCGACTCACGAGGATCGTGATCTCCTGGATCCAGGAGTCCATCCCACGACCGTACGTCTCGTCGAACTTGATATTGGTTGGGAGACCGATCATCGCCGCCGGAGGGACAATCTTATCTTCCTCGTAGGCGTGAATCCGGAGGCCCCCCACGGTGGAGAGGGCGGAGGCCTGCTCGTCCATGACATTGTCGACGATCATGCCTTCACCAACCGTCGGTATGCGTCGACCATAACCTCGACGTCCGGGTCCAGCTTGGCCAACAACCGCACCTCTGACCCTTGTGCGGGGCTACCGGCAACGCCTGCCGGAGCGTCCCGACGCCAGATAAGGCGGCTGATCTGTAGTAAGCAGGCCTCTTCGATGGTGGTAGGCACCGAAGTCCAGCCCCACTTACCGGTCACCTTCACGCTGTCTGAGCGCTGCATAGGCTGGCTTGCGGTGTTCTTGATAGAGACCTGCGTGTACGGCCGGAGCTTGGATGCCGCGTTGCGCGGTCGGAAGACGTACTCCGAGGCGGCCAGTGTGGCGTCGTAGGTGTCGTCATCCCCGGTGTCCACAGCGACCACGACGGCCGTGAGGTCTTGAATGTCGTCGATCTCGCAGACCCACCGTCGCAGATCTTCGTCGTACCATGGCGTGTAGTATCGCGCCTCGACGGAAGCCAACTGGCCGAACTGTCGCAGCGCGTACCGATCAATGGCTCGGCTGGCCGACGTGATGGCGCGAGCGATCTGAATGTCGTCAAGCTCGTCTTTGATTCGCAGCTCGGACTTAGCCTGCGTACTGGTCACGTAGTCGGGCTCCCACGCCATGACGCCTCCTTCCTAGTTGTATCGGATGGGCTGACCATCCCAGACCCATCCGTCGAACTTGCAATGCAGCTTTCCGTTCTCATCGGTCTCCAGGATCTCCCCGTCGTTGGGGCACGCCACGGGAGCAGTCGCATCCGCCGCTGCCTGCTCCGCCGCTGCGGATTCGTAGATGGCTTGCAACTGCTCCCACGACATGTCAGTCCTCCTCGGCCGAACCGGAAGTGGCCTCATCATCCTCGCGCAACAGCACGATCAGATCTGCCTTCACATCCCGGTTGCCGTAGCTCACGGCCTCGACACCGTCGGCGTCTCCGACCTTCTCGTACTCGGCCTTGCGCTTGTCCAGCTCGGTCTTGAGCTCGGCAACGGTCTGACTGTCATACGTGTCGGCATCGCCGAACGTAGCGTCCGTGTCCACGTAACTCTCGGGGTCGGCGTCGGTGCCGGTGAGGTCCTGGACCGGATCCGGAGCCACATACTGCCCACGTGCCCGATCCCACTTGGTGAGACCATGGCGCCTCGCGACCGTCGGGTTCGCCGAGGCCGTGATGCGCGGCTCCACTCCTGCTACCATTTCTCCTCCTCTCAGGCCGCGACGACAGTCGCGCTGTCTTCGATGGGCACGTATGTCAGGTACCACGTGATGGCCCCGTCCGTACCGTTCGAGTTGTGCTCGATCTGGCCGGCACCCATGATGATGGGGAAGTTCAAGGCACCGAGGGCACCCTTCACCAGCGTGTCGGTCTTGAGACCAGTGACGACGAAGATCTCGCCAGCCGCCGTGTCCGTCGTGCCGATGTCCGTCGCTGCGAAGATGTCCGCAGACGTACCCAGCGTCGGATCGTGGATCATCGTGTAGCTGTTCGCCACCGTGATCGCCGTGGTAACTAGACCCACGATCGAAGTCACAGCGACAAGGCCGGACACTGTGAACAGTGCCACGCCGTCCACGTCGGTCAGCGTGCCGGTTGCCTTGCTCACCTTCACGCCGAGAACGCTCTTTGTGAAAGCTGATGCTTCGTTGGTAACAGACATGTCACACCACCCTCGTCGAACCGTACAACTCCACGACACTGAAGGCGGAGCCGTTGAGGTCATCTGCCACAGCGAGATCGCCGTTGTCATTGACCGCGATTGCACCGATCACGTTGCTCTGTACGACCAGTTGAACAATGTCGTACTGATTGGGTGGCGTGAACCCTCCGGTGGCATTGGTGCACTGGAACCTTCCGACCGCGCTCATGTCAGCCCCTTCACACGTTCGCAGCAGGCGGGTTGAGCAGGTTCCGGAGTCGCGCCGGAGCTCGCTGGTATCGCAGCTCGTGCAGGAAGTACAAGCACGCGCCGATCTTGGCCGCGCTGAGCGTCGCGGCGACGTCCAGCGAGACGTGCGTGTAGCCGTCCGACAACTGAGACGCATCGACCTCGATCACGAGGATGTACTGGTTGTCGCCGTCCGTTGTCGGCAACACGATGTCCTCGTCCTCGGTCTGGTCAACTCGAACCCACGACTCGTCGTTGTCCAGCGTGGTCTCGGACTTGATGTAGTAGTGATCGCAGGCCACCAGGTCAGCCGAGTCACCCGAGGTGTACGCGGTGTGCTGCTGAAGACTGTATGTCGCAGCCGTTGCGGCACCCGCAGCAGCGAACACCACGAACGTGATGGCGTTCGCGCCACTGAGCGCGACCCGCTTACCCGTGGCACCGTCGGCCGTGTCAAGGTCAACTGGCGCCCAGCCGGTACCGATGTCGAACAACCTTCCGAGTGCTTCCATTGTGCTCTCCCCTTTCCTGGGAGTTCGAGCCTACCGAGGCGGGATGCCTCTCGGCCTTAGCGTGCCCCACGTAGGTTTGACCCTACGCAAGGCCAGTGGTTTACCGGCCATATAGCTCAAGGCCAGCAGCGGCACCACCAGGCCACCGGACGACCGCCCTAGCTACGGGTGGCCAACTGCACGTACGAGCTGAGCGTCGGTCCCCCGTTCTCGGGAGTGAGGGGGCTCAACTGCTGCGGCTGACCATCGATGCGCTCGATGCCCCGCCACACCGTCTTGTCCGAGAGGAACTGCGCGTGCTCGGAGGTGTCGATCCGCAGGTCCTGAGTGTCGCCGATCAGGTACTGCGAGAAGTCAACCAGCGAGACGTCGCCCTGGTCGCCGAGAACTCCCGGAGCCTTGCGGGAGAACTTGATCGGACGCCCGAGCAGCGTGAGCGGCACGGACTGCGCAGCGGACTGCGTCCCGTCGCCGACCATCACTGCCGAACCACCCGTGCCGACCGGGACCGCCATCGTGAAGATCTCCGGGATGGCGTCGGGTGTGATGACCCAGACCGCCTTGTCGAAGCTCTCCGGCAGCATCCGCGAGAACATCGCCAAGATGTTGTTCCACGTGATGGTGTCCGCCAACTGCCCGACCTCCTTGGCCACCGAGATCAGCGCCGGATTGTCGGAGTGCAGCGCACCGAGGGGCTTCTTGACACCGTTGCCCTTCAGGAACCGCACGTCCTCCGCGTGCGCGAACCCGATCGGGAGGTTGGTCATCAGCCACGTGACCAGCGCGCCGCCCGTGTCCTTCATGAGCTCGTTCGGCAGGATCGCCGCCGCCGCCAGCTTGTGCGCCACCAGCTCGAGCGCCGCGAAGGCCGCCGACGTGTCCGGGATGGTGTCGCCCTCGTCCAGGTCGTAGAAGACGATGCCACCGTAGACCTCGCCGACCTCCGTGGTCATGTCGATGGCCGGGTACTTGAGCCGACCAGTGCTCATCGGGACCACCGTGGCGAGCGGTCGAACAATGGCCTGCTCCAGCGCGACGGACAGGATGTCGCTGCGGAACTCCTCCGGCACCAGGACGCCACCCTCGGAAGGGATCTTCTCGCTGTAGTTGAACAGCGTCTGGAACTTCTCCTTCATCTCGTCGTTGCGCCGGTCCGGCCGGCTCAGCGCACACTGCACGAACTCGCCGATATCCGCGAACATCCCGTCGAGGCCCGCACCCGGAGCCTTCTTGTTGTACAGCGCCTTGTTCACGGACGCCTTGTTCTTGGCCTGGTCAACCAGGTCCAGCCGGTTCTGCACCGACCCCGTGTCCTGCCCGTTGCGCTTGAGCAGGTCGTGAACAGCGAGCTGCGCCTGCTCCTTCATCTGCGCCTGGATGTCCTCCATCGTGCTGTTCTGCGCGTTGCCATAGGAGGTGAGTGCCGCCTTGAAGCTACCGTCCGCCATCGCGGCGGCGAACTTCTCCGGGGTTTCGAAGCCCTGGACGTACTCCTCCCATTCCTTCGGCGTGGACGGTGTCGCGAGTGTTGCGGTCATGCCAGTACTCCCTTCAATGACTCGCGGAACGCGGCGAAGTCATATGCCGGTTCCGCCTTACTGTTCACGGCCGCTTTGACCGCGACACGGCTAGGTGCCTTTGCGAAGAGGGAACTAGCGTCCCACCTGGCAGCGGCAGTCTCTTCGCTCGTACTGTTGTCCGTGGTGTTCAGCTTGTCCGCCAAACCAGCGTCCACGGCTTCCTGACCGGAATACCAGGTCTCCGCCTTCATCTGATCCCGCCAGTGTGCCGAGGTCTTGCCCGCCTTGCCAGCGTAGATGCCCGCGAGCACATCGCTCAGCTTATCGAGGACGTCAGCTTGCGCACGATGATCATCTGCCGGCCCAATGGTCACGCCCCACGCATCGTGGATCATCATCATGGCGGCGGGCTCGATGACCACTTCGTTACCAGCCAGCACCACGATAGAGGCGGCCGAGGCAGCCATGCCCTCGATACGCATGGTCACCTTGCCCTCATAGTTCTTGAACGTGTTGTAGATAGCGAGACCCTCAGTGGCCATCCCGCCCGGACTGTTGACGTGTACGAGAACATCCGAGCCTCCCGCCATGGAGAGAGCCATGACGACCTCGGAGGCGGTCACGCCATACCAGTCGTCCGAGTCAATGACGTCGTACAACCACATCTCGTAGCTACCCGCGTCGTCAGTCTCGCAGCGGAAGTCCTTCGTCGGCATCGCTCCGCTGTCCTTGAACGCCTGGATCTTCGCGGCCCGAATGCGTGCAAGCGGATTCATCATTCACCTCCCGTTGTGATCTGTCGCATGCGCATCGGAGGAAGCCCGACGACCTGAGCTGCGTCATCCGGATCCACGTTGGCGTCAATGAGCGTCTTGTATGCGGTGGTCTTGCTAGCCCGCTCCGCGTTGGCGGCCTCCTCGTCCTCCGGCACCACGTTGTCCGGATAGAACTTCACCGGCCTAGGAGCCGGACCGAAGGTACGCAGGTACGCGCCGTTGGCGAGGCGCTGCCACATCTTGATACGTGGCTTCAGAATGCGCTTGCCATACGTGTCGTCCGCCGCCAAGGAGGCCGCTCGGTTCACATCATCCGAGATCCCGAGCATGTGCTTGTGGATTCGGAACGCCTCGAGGATCTGGTCCCGCGTCAGATGCCTCATCTCGGTGAACTGGAGCTGCCGCATGTTGACCGGCATCGGCACGAACTTGCCGACCTCCAGGATGCCCACGCGATGCGCCCGACTGACGCCCTTGTGCTGCGAGTTCCAACGTGAGACGAGCTGGCGGAAGTCCCCGTCCTCCATCGGTTCATCGCGACCGACCTCGATCATCCCGCCAGGCGTAGCGTCGTTGGCATAGAAGTTCTGAACCCACTGCTGCGCAGTCAGAGAAGTGGTAAGCGGCAGCATGAGAGACTGGACCGGCCCAATCCCCCGATGCGGGTCGAGGGGGTGCGGACGTGTGATGCGCAGCACCTCGTTGATCTCGAGCGGCACCTCTTCGCCACCTGGACCGTTGTAGATGTAGCCGGTCAAGAACTTCTTCGAAGACGTCTTCGGGTCCATCCTGTCCGGACGCACTGGCCAATAGCTCTCAGGCTGCCCGATGCTGTTGTACTGACAGACCATCCAGCCTTCGCCGCAAGCGTCGTAGTGCCACTCGACAACGGACCGAAGATGATTGCCGTCCATGAAGTCGTTGGGCTGCTCCCAGAGCTTCGCGGCGAGGTGCTGGTCCGGCCCGAGGATGGGCAGCTCCTCCTCGTCCAGGTTGTCCCCGGACTGCAAACGCAGCGTCCACTCGACCTCAGCTACCGTCTCGGAGAGCAGGCTCAGTACGCTCAGGAGGGTGGACTCTGTCGTCGTCAGATCTAGTACCCGAGTCGACGGCTTCGCTCCTTTCTTGAACAGCGCTCCGAAGCCAGTGCTCTTGTCACCCGTGTACGGGATTGGCGGCAGCGTCTCATTGCGAGCGCCACGCGCCATATCCATGATGTCCAGCAGAAGGCTCATCGCTGCCTAGCCTCCCGTCGTGCCACGCTCACCTTGAAGTCCAACAGCAGGAATGAGAGGCCAGCGATTGCCATGCCTAGCACGAAGCCCACAGCGAACGCCGCGACAGTGAAGCACACCAGCGCGGCGAGCGTGCCCAGCACACCCCGTGCTACGGCCCAGATGCGCGCCAGCACGCCCGGACCCGGTCGGCGGGGCCGCCTGGCCTTGCGGCTGACGATGGCCTTGAAGCCAGCCTCGAGCAGCGACGGACTGACCCCGTTTGTTGTCTGTGTCTGAGTAGCCATCACAACCACACTTCCCGGTCTGCTACGACCGTAGTCCTGAGATCCCGGTCGGCCACGTAGTAACGAGTGCAGTCAGAACCGTGGTCATCTTCCTTCACTGGATCCTCACTGCCCTCATCGCGAACGTATCCCCCGAACTCATCAACGGTACGCCATGGCTTCATGGCATCGACGAGGCTCTGATCCTTCTCCACCAATGCGTTCTCGAGAAAGAAGATGCGGTCGTCTCGGAACCTCTTCTCGACGGCCTCGAGACCACGCTTGACCTTCTTGTTGGCCGGGTGATTGCCCATGCCGAGATGCTTCTTGAGGGTGGCCCTGTCTTCCGCGTCGTGGTCGCAGATAATCTTCCGGGGCTTGGGTTCGATCCATACCCCGTCCGGCGCTACGACCGACAGGATCTTGCGCGCGTGATCCTCGACGAGGCGTTGTGTCATGTACATCTCGCGGTACATGAACGCCCGGCCATCGTTGTCCTCGGCCCAGCACTGCAAGACGAACGGGTTCGTGTGTCCGAAGTCCACGACCCAATAGCGCGCCCAGTCCTGCGGGATCTCGAAGTCCGGGATGACGTGCCTCGACTGGTCGAACGACTCCCAGATGATGCCCTCCGCTGCCACCCACAGCCCATCTCGATTGCGTGAACGGCGGACACCCGTCAGCCTGTCGAGCTTGGCCATGTACGCCACGCCCTCTTCCGTCGGCGTGCCATCCGTGTAGAAGAACTTGGGGTTGTCCGTGAGCTTCGAGTACAGCATCTTCGTCGCTCCGGAGTTCACGCGCTGCTTGAGCCAATGCGTCGGCTTGTCCGGGTTACAGTCCGAGATGATCTGCAGATACGGCATCTTCCCCCGTCGGAGGCGGGTCGTCAGGTTGTCCCAGTCAATCGGACGCAGCTCGGTTGCCTCAGAGACGTACACCATGTCGAACTCCGAGCCCATGATCTTGGATGCCTTGTCCATCCCGCCTACCCAGATCTCCGCGCCACTGGGATAGATGTAGCGGTCCGGATACTTGGCTGTTGCCCCTCGATGCACGATGACGCCGGCCTCAAGCTCGGCGCCCGCCACATCTTCTAGATAGATGGGCAGCACCGTCTTCGTCAGGGTGTCCTGCACCTTACGACTGATGAGCCCACGCATTCGAGGGTACTTGTGCGCCACCGCGTGCAGCTTCTCAAGGCACGCCCGGCTCTTGCCGGTTCCCACTGGACCGCTCAGCACAAGCTCGTCGTACCGATTGTGAAAGAGATCCCTCAGCGCTCCGCGCGGCTCGTACTCGTGCACTACCTGCACGGCCGTGGTCATAGCTGATCCGTGTCTACGCCGACCAGGTTCACGGTAACGTTCTTGACCTCGAGCTCCGCCTTTACTGGCGCATCCAGACCGTTGAGCCTAGCACGACGCTCGAGGATCTTACCGACACGGTCGTACAGCTTCATCAAGGTCTCGTCGTCAGCCTCTTCGGCTTTATCCATGAGCGTGGAATGCATGACGTCCAACTGCGCGTTCATCTCGGCCCGGTACATCTCGACCGAGGGAGCCTCGATGTCTGCGATGGCGTTCTTGATACCCCGGAACGCCGTGCTCGTGCTGACCCCGAGCTCTGTTGCTATCTCGGAGTACATCCATCCCTGAGCCCTGAGCTCCAGTGCTCGAGCATCCCGCTTCATATCCTCTGGTGTCCGCGCAAAAGAGCCCGAAGTAGTCTTTCGACTAGTCCGAGCTCGATTCCGGGGCTTAGCGTTTCCCGTGGACACAATGTGCAGGATAGCACACTCGCACACTTTGGCAAGAGCTGACATGTCTACTCTTCCGACCCACCTATTCGCATCCTTCTCTCAGCTTCAGAAACACCTCCTACACTTGACTACCCTTGACACGGATACAAACCGCCTATCTGTAGCCAATCAATTCACCGATCTACCAGCCGATACATACCATTGACTACACTTCCTACGAATAGATAGGGGGTATAACTACCATAGAGGTATATCCCTATGCTTCTAGGGGAAGGTTGAAACGCCTAATCGTGGGAACCGTAGTCACCCTGATCTACCAGGCGAAACACCCGAAGACGATCTTTAAGCGTACGTAGCCATCACCGTAGTCACCCCTCATTTCAGGCCGATTCCGTGCCAGAATCGTACGGACTTCCGACCCTCTTTAGTGAGTACTTTCCCCGGCACAACACGGAGACCAAGCCCTCCAAGATGACGCCCAAAGACGATCGCGTTGAGCCTGTCCGCCTCCTTGATAGTGTTGAACTCACACCATTGCTCGTAGGCACGATAGAGAGAGTCACCCCTCTCCTTGCCCTTGACACCCATCTCGCACTCGTCAGAGAGCCACGCATCAATGAGGCTCATGTCCGCTACCGAACCCTCAATGGCCACCTCGACCGCTTCTGGAGTGTCCGGCAGCCCATCCTTCAAGTAGAGGGCCAGCCCCTCCACTACCCACGCCAACACAGCTTCTAGGGAAGCCGGGTCATTCTTCATCAACGAGGTGGCTAGCCGATCAATGACCTTCGGCTTACTGTTCATGGGGATGACGATGAGCCTGTCCATGAAGGCCGCATCCCGACCGTTCACCTGCGGCATCTCATTGGTAAAGATCCATGGCGTGAACGCGGGGTACCTATCCACCGTCCCTCTCCCATACAAGAAGCGGGCCTGCATCTTGTCCTCACCCGTCATACGCTTGATCTGATCGGCGTGCAGGCTCCAGGCCGAGCCAGCCTCGGTCGCGGCTATGTAGCGCGCTGGTAGCGCCTGAGCTAGGGCAGGGTCCGCCTTGCCGCGCTGGTTGTTAGCCTTGAACATGGAGAGCTCTACGCCTTGTGCGTACGAGCCCAGAGCGGTCGACATCAAGGTATTGAGGGAGGACTTGCCGCTGTTACCTCGGCCCTTGACCATCACCAGCAGCTTCTCGCGGTTGCCCGCTAGCAATGAGTAGCCGAGCAACACCTGGAGATACTCTCGCACCTCTTGCTCGGGCAGGAACGCATCCAAGAATTCCGAGAACTTCTCGCACTGCGCCCCTTCCTTGTAGGCGACGGGCGTCCCGACCGTCATGAGGTTTGAGGCTTCGTGGTCGTAGAGTTCTAGCTCCTCTAGGTCGAGAATGCCATTGGCGCAATGCAGCGCGGTCTTGTCCGCGTCGAAGTCGCTCATCCGGGCATGAATGGTGGACTTGGTCTTGGCCACCTCCAGCGCACCCCGCAGCGCTCGCGCAGATCCTTGCGACTTGCAGTACTTGAACCACCGCTCGCGCTCATCGCCGGTGTAGTGCGGACCCTCCTCCTTCATCATGCGCTCAAACGTCTTGCGCATCAGGCCGGCAGCCCGATCATCCGCGCCGTTGATGTCCCAGAGATGGGTCTTGTGGTTGAACACGGCCCAGTGCCCGTTGTCCGTCACCCACCGAATACGGTCTGCGTACCGATCAATCAGCCTCTCCGCGTTACCGGTATCCCCCTCTGCCCGACGGGGGAACTTAGCGTCAGAACCAAGCCTAGCTCGCGCCATGACTACTCCGCCTCTTCGTAGCCGTGATCGCGGCCAATGGACTCGTTGTATTCCTTCGCTAGTTTCATGATGAACGCACGACTCACCAACTTGAACTCGCCGAGGCTATCCGGTCGATTGGTGAGATGCTCGGTGACGTCCTTCCCCCACTGCGGGAGGCGGAAGGTAATTTGCTCCGGTCGGAACTTCACCGCTCGAAGAGCCTTATATCGCAGGGCGGCGTGATAGAAGCCAGGCACATCGTTGTCTACGAAGATGACCACCCGCGAGACCCCTAGTAACTGCTGAGCCTGCTCGGTATAGACGATGGCCGCACCCTGATGACCACTACACGCTGCGAATCCCAAGTCGCTGAGGGTGTCCGTGTCTTTCTCGCCCTCGGTCCAAGCCACTACTCCACGCGAAGAAGCCTGCGCCTTGGCGATCCCTTGTGCACCGTAGAGAACGTGCTTGGCCTCGAATCCGCCGCATTTGTCGGTGGGCATCTTGTAGACCCACGCTTCTCCGGGCGTGATCAGCTGATAGAGCCGGTCCTCGAAGCGGTACGAGAACTCCTTGCCGTGCTGGTCGTTGAAATACCGCAGCTTCTGAAAGAGCTCGTTCCCGTACACATCAGTGAATGAGAAACCACCAGTAAGCCGAAATCGATAGGACCTCTTCTGGCGTTTCCGCACCAGAAGCGGCGGAGCACCCTGCCTAAGCAGCTCGGCACGTGTTATCATGGTCGCATGTCCTTTCATCCCTCCTGGTGAATCGGCGTGAGGCCCTCGAGTCGGTGCACTCGGGGGCTTCTTTTATTCATTACGCCATCGAGCTGCCGCTGCCTGGCGTGCAATCTCACTGCGCCGCTCTGGCGTAAGCCTCTTGGCCCGCGCGTGACCGCCCGCCGCGCCGTTCTCCTGGCTGAGTAGCTGTAGAACTTCCTGCCGCTCACCGGGGGACAGGCTCTCAACAAGAGCTTTCACAGTGCCCCTCTGATAAGCCATTGCTGCCTCCTTTGTTGGCTGACCATAAACTTACCCCGCAAGCATAACGCAGCGCAACTACCGTCCATTTCGCGGTAATCAGGACGTGCCACATCTTGTCAGGTTGTGCCAGAGTGTGCTAGACTAACGCCATGAAGCCCCGCCCGAGGTACCTGGTAACGGTCAAGCATCACGAGCGTCTGACCGAGAAGTTCGCAGTGGCTGAGCCCACCGAGGTTGCGATCATCGTGCACCGCTGGGCGGAGCTTCGGGAGAAGATGCCGGTCGTCATGGTCACGTTCCTCCCCGAGTACCGGGGTCGTAACTACGAGAAGGTGATGTCGTGAGGCGTCGCAATCGAGAGTTCGAGGCGGTCGTTCATTACAACTGGCTTCTCGAGCACTGGCCATCTGTCGTCCCGTACGCCAGGGACAACGAGGACCTCGGTCTCTTCTACCGCATCGGTCGATACTGGCAAGACAATGAAGTACCACGAACCACGAGGGCAGTCGTGGCTACCTGGAAGGCAGCATGAACGGCAGCGAGTACTACACGCTTCAAGAGGTCTGTGCACGTCTTGATGTGAGTCGTAGGACGGTATATCGATGGTCCGAGCGAGGGCGCTTCCGAAAGTTCAAGGCGGTGCGCGGTGGTCGGATTATGTTCCTCAAGACCGAGATTGATGCTTTGGCCGAAGACTGGATCCAGGAGGATGATTGAAGTGCTCGTTCTCATCGTGGTATACGCAGTTATCATGACGGCGTTCGCCATCGCTCTAATTGTTCGTCTCGAAAACAACATCCGGCGCAACAAAAAGTTCTTTCTCGAGATCCAGGAGATCGCGAACAAGAGCCATGCCCGCAAATGATGATGTCCAGAGGCATATGCTGTCTTCTGGCATACACACCATCATCGTTTGGCTCGAAGAGAACGTGACCAGCTTACCGACACTGCCGGATATGAGCGACGCAGACATGGCGTTGATGTATCTCAGGCACATCGAGAAGGACTTAGAAAAATGAACAACCACACCTTCACCAACGTAAATATGTCGAAGGTTGATGGCGGCTATATTCGGACTACAACCGCGACCACGATCGAGTTCTACCCCGATAGCTCGGTATACCCGGAATCGATCCCGACAGAACCAATTTTGGCCACCATGAAGAGCTTCCAAAATTCGGGTGATGACGTCAAGCCGATCGAAAAGGACGGAAGCTGGATTATCCAGAAAACAGGTTGGTATCGGATGACCGACGAGGGTCCGGTTCTTCTCGACGTCAAGGAGTTCGGCGATGAGCACTGAAGGGCGACGCGTCTTCTGGATCACCATTCTACTAGCGTCAGTTCTTATGTTGGCTGGCGTGTCGATGGTTGTGCAGACCCCGTCTGCCCCCGGATGGCCGGCGGGAGGAACTCCGGCGCCGACAACGACTCCGAAGGACTCGTGCCAGGAGTACGTCGAGTACGTAGATACCGAAGGGGTGCCCGCGCTCATCCCGGCGTGCTCGATCCCGCTCACGCATCGCAACTCAGACAAATAGCGCGTCGCAATCAGCCCCGGCTCCACTGGGAGTACCGGGGCTGACGGCTGGATGCGCTACAGCTAGCTTCGGGACGTTAACGGGTGGGTTGGGCTCGGCTAGCTATCCGACCGAGCTCAGGCCCCCTCGTCGTCCAGCACATATACGAATGGCCCAACGCCAACGACCTCCTGATAGTTGGCAGAATGGCTCTCCTCGTCAAATACCTGACCGCCCGACAACCACTGATCCGGCTGCGCGATGGTGGGGCTGGAGTATCCATAGTTCTCGATGGTGAGAACGTTGTTGTTCACCGAGACGTTCTCAGAAATCCACTGAGCATCGTACTCCTGGTCGAGAAGGTACTCCTCGATCTCGCTCAGGTTGGAGCCGGTCCACTGAACGGCGGTCGTAATATTGCTCGGTCGTGGCATGAAACGTCGAATGGTCATCGCTGTTTCTACTCCTAATCTCGTAGCCAAACTCCGGCGAACAGGGTCTGATCTCCTAGGGATGAGACGGAGGTGTTGAGCGCCGCGCCGGACTGTTGAAAACACTGCACTCGTAGGACGTCGTTGACCGCACATTGAATGAACAGAAGTGGAGTGGCCACGGCCGCGATGCCGTCCGCAGAGATCTCGGTCATGATGAACGAAGACCCCTTGACCGTGTTCGCGTCGGCGGTGCCATTCTTGGTCAACCGGCACGCCCGGATGCCGGTTGCGTTCAGGGCAAAGCTAGCTTTGCCCGTCACAGCGTAGAGTCCGGCCTGGTTGATCACCACCGTGTCCCCGTTGGGGGGGTGCATCCCACCAGTGTCGACGTCTTCCTCTGTCCAGTTGAGCGTTGTCCACGCGATGTTCGGGATGGACTGCACGGTGCCGCGCGAAAGCGCCCATGCCGGTCCACCCGTGAAGATCGCCCATGCGGAACCGGTGTAGCGCCACAGCCGCGTGTCCGTGGTGTTGAAGATGATCTGACCAGTGAACGGAGTGACGATGTCAGCAACGGCAGACACCACCGGGATCGAACTGGTATTCAGAGCGGAGGCTGTTAGTCTCGTCCCCGCCGTGAACTGCTGCGTGACGGCCATTTCTTACTCCCTACAGAACGACGTACACGGGGCGGACAAGATGGATCTCTGATTGGTCAACTGCCGAGTGGGTCTTCACCACTCCATTAACTGATCTAACAACAGTGAAAGTCTGAGGGCTGGTAGCGCCGGAGATCGCGGTCACGGTCATACGCTCCCCGCCAATAATGATGTCGAAAGGTTGGTCAGTGTCATCCCACAGATCTGCCGAGTCGCTGACAGCC
>Ga0193717_1000831_pt1 | contig 19572 bp, 16 predicted proteins | sample U2c2metaG_FD_145900 | JGI IMG/M metagenome (GOLD analysis project Ga0193717, IMG submission 145900) | Soil microbial communities from a riparian zone of the East river system, Colorado, United States - U2c2 | ecosystem: Environmental > Terrestrial > Soil > Riparian zone | place: USA: East River...
GATCCGGACGGCGTTTGAGCATTTCCGGCGGCGGCGTCCAGGCCGGCCATTCCTTCTTGGCCGAAATCGTCTTCACACCCGACCACTCGAAGCCGGGCTTGCCGACGCCGATGCCGTAGCGCAGTGCCTTGCCGCCGCCCTGCACCAGATAAAGGAACTTGTTCGGCGTATCGATCACCAGCGTTCCTGGCGCATGCTTGCCGTCGTACTCGACGACCTGCTTTTCAAACTTCGGATCCAACCCCGGACGGCCCGGTTCGATCGAAACATCGCCCTGCCGCATCGACTGGCCATAAGGATCCATCGGCGGCAGCCCGCCGCGTGACGGCTCATAGCGCTGTTCGTAGCGCGGCTGCGCATAACCGGGATCGCCCGCTGAAAAGAAACTCGAGCAAACCGCCGCCGCCCACGCTGGACCGCTCTTGATAAGCGACCCGGATCGGCATTGTCGGGTTGACCTCCGGCCGCGCGTAGATCACGCGGGGGTTTGCCCCCGGCATGTCGTCGTCAAATGCGAAAGCCTGAATGGAACTGGCGCCGAGACACACCGCGCCGGCGACAAGCGCGAGGGACATTTTTCTGGACATCGACGTACTCTGCACTGTTTCGTCGTTGACGCACGGACAGCGCGCCTGAACACGATCCATTTAAGTTTCAATTCGCGTCGGTTTGGTAAACAAGATCGAGTTTGGGATTCACCACGTCAGCATGTGAGCGGTGTTCTTCGCGGTAGCGTTTATTTTCAATGAACACCGCAGCCGCATGGTTAACCGCTTGTGTGCGCCGCTGCGTGCGCCGTTGCGCGCTCCAGTTCCCTTTGAAACCTCGCGTTAAATGACGCCGGGTTAAAAGCGCTGCATCACAGAAGTGGGGAACCAATGGCTATTCAGCGTAAGCGATTTCGGATTGAGGCGATGCAGGGCGGCGAGATGCCAGTATTTGATCACGATGAGAGCGACGTTTCCCCGCATCATCATCAGATCATGAGCGAGCTTCGCGCCATTCGCGCGCAGATGGCATCGCATCACCGCGGACCGGTCGCGGAAAATGACGAGGCTCCGTCAGCGCAGGATCTGACAGCCGCCCAGCAGCTTCTCGGAAGCTATCGCGCGCAGATCGAGCAGTGCGAAAAGCTGAAGGTCGAGCTTGATCTGATTCACGACGCCATCAATCGCACCAAGCAGGAAATCGCCGTGCTTCACGGCAAGAGCTTCAGTGGCGATGAAATGGCGAAAGTCACCGGCGAGCTCGGCGCGGTGGTTGGCGGCACCGAAGAAGCCACCCAGCAGATTCTCGAAGCGGCTGAGGCGATCGATCAAGCCGCAAGCGCGCTCGGCAAGGCGATGTCGCCGGATCAGCACGCGCGGCTCAGTGAGGAAATCCAGGATCGCGTGGTGGGCATTTTCGAGGCCTGCAATTTCCAGGATCTCACCGGCCAGCGCATCAGCAAGGTGATGACGACGATGAAATTCATCGAGCATCACATCAATGTCATGATGGACATCTGGGGCGGCGTTGATGCGATCAAGCAGCACGCGCCGGCCATTATCGACACCCGCGTCGGCGACGCCCGTTTGCTCAACGGCCCGAAGGCTCTCGGCGATGAGGGGCATGCATCGCAGGACGACATCGACGCGCTCTTCGGCTAATTGCCTTTCAGAGGCCAACACGAAACGAAGCCCGGAGCCGCGCTCCGGGCTTTCTCTTTTACACCGGCCGCCGGATCGCGACGAAGCAACCCAGCCCCAGCAGCGCGAAGGCAACCAATATTTCCTGCGCAGTCGATCCCGACCACCGGTCGATCACTGTGGCCAGCACGAAAGGCGCCAGCGCCTGACAAATCTGCGCAGGCCGCGCGATCCGTCCGACAACGCGCCCATAGCCCACAGCCCCGAACAGTGCGAGAGGTAAAGCGCCGCGTGCAATGGTGACCACGCCGTTGGCTGCTCCAAACATCAGCGCAAACACGGCGGCGACGGCAGGTGAAAAGCCCACCACAACGAGCAGGGTGAACGCGCAGGCCATCAACGCCATCGCGATTCGCACCAGCCAGAGCGGATGCAACCGGCCGCCGGTCATAAAATCTGCGATCCGCGTCAGAACCTGCGCCGGCCCGAACAGCGCGCCGATGACGACCGCAGTGCCCGCATCGATTCCGCCGCGTTGCAGGATCGTCAGCAGATGCGCCAGCGTTCCCGATTGCACGAAGGCATGGGCTGCAAATCCCGCCGCGATTAAAAGAAACGGTGCGCCGGTAGCTGAAATGAGTTTTGCCGTTTTGACAGGTGGAGCGCCTGCCGCCGCGGGCGGCGGGACGTAAACAACATTGCGCGGCAGCACAAAGGCATAGAGCGGTGCAATGATGAATGCCATCACGCCCGCGAAGACGAAATAAACGCTGCGCCATCCGCTATGCGCGATCAGCATCTGGGTGGTCGGCCACGACAGTGTAGAAGCAAGACCGCCGACGAAGGTTACCAGCGTGATGGGCCGCCGCGAAGCCATCCCAAAAATGCGGGTCAGAGCGGTAAAGGCTGGATCGTAAAGATTGCAGGCCATGGCGAGGCCGAGCAGCACCCAGGTCGCGAGATAAACCCAGTACTGGTCGGTGAGCGGAAGAATCACGAGCCCGAGCGCGCCGATCAGTGCGCCGCCCGCCATCACGAAATGTCCACCATGCCGCTCGACCAGACCGCAGGCGAACGGCGCCGTGAGACCGGAGACCCCAAGGGCAATCGAAAATCCGAGCAGCGCCTGCGCCAGCGACCAGCCGTGAGCTGCGGCTATGTGCGTCATGGTCAGCCCGGGCGGATAAAACAGCGCGCCCCAGCCCAATATCTGCGTGATGCATAAAACGCCGACGGCGCGGTAAGGGCCCGAAATCAACATTCGCGGCCCGGCAGTCGAAGCACTTCCATGGTGTCGCAGTTCATTCCATCGTCAAGGCGGAGCCGGCGCCCTCAGGCGCGCGGCGCACAACGGACATACACCATGGTTCCGTAACGGCTCGACGCATCCTTGTCGATGAACCGCGTCATCAGTACGCGTCCGTCGAAGGAAACGATCTCGCGGTCCTTCTCTCCGCCCGCCGGACCTGCCGGGCCGATGTAATTCTTGCCGCTCTGGCTGCCCTTCAGGCGCAGTTCCTGCGGTGTGGCTTCATCCGGCAAATGCATGATGACGCCGCCGGTGGCGCCCTGCCCGATCACATAGGGGTTCTTGCACTGGCCGCGCGCCGCCGCTTCGGTGCGGGTGCGATCATCCGGCTTGTGGAACGAGGCGAGGCCCCACCGTCCGACGATCTCATCGGCACGGATGGTGGCCGGAATGTCAGGAGCCATGGCCGGTTCCTGTACGGTGGGCTGCGATCCCCCGAAACCACCGAAGCCGCCGCCGCTGCACGCGCCGAGAAAACCCGACAATATCGAGATGGCTGCTAGCGTGGCGATTTTGGAGGCGTTGGTTCGCTCGCGCACTATGATCATGGTGTCTCCCGGCAATAATACTTGGCCGCCTGCCAGACCGGCAGACCCGCCATCACGCTGCGTGAGCTGACCCCCGTCAATACGCCGCGTCCCCTAAATGATTTCCAGATCATCCTATATTGGCCTCACCAAGGCCTTAAGAGCCTCGCTTGACAGGATCGGTGGCAACCCATATTCCCGAGCCCGTCTTTAGCACTCTTGGAGCGCGATTGCTAAGGGGGTAAGGCTTCATCCGGTCAAAGGGTTAGCTTCGTCCCATTATCCACGGCCCGCGCCCCGCCGCACGTCAAATCTTAAACAACGCCCAAAGGACAACCGATGGCCAAGACAACTTTTCGCCCGCTGCATGATCGCGTCGTCGTCAAGCGCATCGACGCCGAAGAAAAAACCAAAGGCGGCATCATCATTCCCGACAGCGCCAAGGAAAAGCCCTCGCAGGGTCAGGTCGTCGCTGTCGGCCCCGGTGGCCGCGACGAAGCTGGCAAGCTGATCCCGATCGATCTCAAGGCAGGCGACACGGTGCTGTTCGGAAAGTGGTCCGGCACCGAAGTGAAACTCGACGGTGAAGAACTCCTCATCATGAAAGAGTCCGACATCATGGGCGTCCTGAAGTAAGGGCACCTTCCGTCATCCTGAGGCGCCCGAGCGAAACGAGGGCCTCGAAGGATGACTTTCATAGTGAAATGACATCGACCGTCATCCTTCGAGGCTCGCGCGATGCGCTCATACCTCAGGATAACGGAAACCCACATCACCAGGAGAAATTCCCATGGCCGCCAAGGACGTCAAATTTTCCGGAGACGCGCGCGATCGTATGCTGCGCGGCGTCGATACCCTCGCCAACGCCGTCAAGGTGACGCTCGGTCCGAAGGGCCGCAACGTCGTGATCGACAAGAGCTTCGGCGCACCGCGCATCACCAAGGACGGCGTCACCGTCGCCAAGGAAATCGAGCTTGAAGACAAGTTCGAGAACATGGGCGCGCAGATGCTCCGCGAAGTCGCCTCCAAGACCAACGACACCGCAGGCGACGGCACCACCACCGCCACCGTGCTGGCGCAGGCGATCGTGCGTGAAGGCGCGAAGTCCGTCGCTGCCGGCATGAATCCGATGGATCTCAAGCGCGGCATCGACATTGCCGTGACCGCCGTGGTCAAGGACATCGAGAAGCGCGCCAAGCCGGTAGCTTCCTCGGCTGAAATCGCGCAGGTCGGCACCATTTCGGCCAACGGCGACGCCACCATCGGCTCCATGATCGCCAAGGCGATGCAGAAGGTCGGCAATGAGGGCGTCATCACGGTTGAAGAGGCCAAGTCGCTCGACACCGAAGTCGATATCGTCGAGGGCATGCAGTTCGATCGCGGCTATCTCTCGCCCTACTTCGTCACCAACCCCGAGAAAATGACCGCCGAACTGGAAGACGCTTACGTGCTGCTGCACGAGAAGAAGCTGTCCGGCCTGCAGGCGATGCTGCCTGTGCTCGAAGCTGTCGTTCAGACCGGCAAGCCGCTGCTGATCGTTGCCGAAGACATCGAAGGCGAGGCTCTGGCGACGCTGGTGGTCAACCGTCTGCGCGGCGGCCTCAAGGTCGCGGCCGTCAAAGCGCCGGGCTTTGGCGATCGCCGCAAGGCGATGCTGGAAGACATCGCGATCCTCACCGGCGGTCAGTTGATCTCCGACGATCTCGGTATGAAGCTCGAAAGCGTGACCCTGAAGATGCTCGGCCGCGCCAAGAAGGTCGTGATCGACAAGGAAAACACCACCATCGTCAACGGCGCCGGCAAGAAGGCCGACATCGAGGCGCGCGTGAACCAGATCAAGGCGCAGGTCGAGGAAACCACCTCGGACTACGACCGTGAGAAGCTTCAGGAGCGTCTCGCCAAGCTGGCCGGCGGTGTCGCGATCATTCGCGTCGGCGGTGCGACCGAGATCGAAGTGAAGGAAAAGAAGGACCGCGTCGAGGACGCGCTCAACGCCACTCGCGCGGCCGTTCAGGAAGGCATTGTGCCGGGCGGCGGCACCGCGCTGCTGCGTGCCAAGAAGGCCGTCGGCCGTATCCAGAACGACAACTCCGACGTGCAGGCCGGCATCAACATCGTGCTGAAGGCGCTGGAAGCTCCGATCCGCCAGATCGCCGAGAACGCTGGTGTCGAAGGTTCCATTGTTGTCGGCAAGATTCTCGAAAACAAGACCGAGACCTACGGCTTCGACGCGCAGAACGAAGAGTATGTCGACATGGTCGCCAAGGGCATCATCGATCCCGCCAAGGTGGTTCGCACCGCCCTGCAGGACGCAGCCTCTGTCGCCGGTCTCCTTGTCACCACCGAAGCCATGGTCGCGGAACTGCCGAAGGAAGCAGCACCGGCGATGCCGGGCGGCGGCGGAATGGGTGGCATGGGCGGGATGGGTGGCATGGGCTTCTAAGCCCGTCACGCTCGCCTTGACGACATCAAAGGCCGCCTGCGGGCGGCCTTTTTATTGGCTCATGTTCAAGAATCCCCGCGACAATCCGTCCGGGTTTTGAGATTGTCCGCCGTCTAGTGGTCCGATTCCAACATTCGTGTCCCATAATCCACTCCACTAGCGAACCATCCCGATTCAGGATCGAATTCATGCGCGCATTGATGATTGGATGCACCGTCGCTCTCTTGGGCGCAGGATCGTGGCCGGCAGCCCAGGCTCAGACCGGCAAGGATGCGAAGACGGCAACGGCCGCGAGCGACGTCCGCTATTTCAATTCGCTGGGCGATCTTCTGGGCGATCTGCCGGTCGATGCGTTCATCAAGGAAACGCGTCAGGGCGGAAAAGTCGTCTCTGCGTTGCTCGACGTCTGTTATTCGGTCTCGACCACATCGGATCGCAAGGACCGCTTCGCCATCGAGTTGAAGGTCGAAGGCGAGAAGCTCAGCGGCAGCGGGCAGAGTTTCGAGAACAAGACTCCGGTGACGGTCAACCTCATTCGCAAGGGTGGCAAATCGACCTCGTTCGACGGCAAGATCACGCTGGGGACCAGTCCCAATTCGGTGTCGTCGCCGGACAATGCCGACGTCGAAGAGAGCGAATTCCAGCAGTCACAAGTCGTCGACGACGACCTCAGTGAAGCACCGAAGGATTTCACGCAGGTGTCGCCGCAATCGGTGGCCGTAAAGGTCAAGCGCGAGAACTTCGCCGATCTGGTCAAGAGTCTGAAGAACCAGAACATCCAGATCGCGCTCGACAGCATCGCCACCGACTGCAACGCGCTGCGCTCAGGCCAGCAGGTGTTGCGCATTGTGGTCGACCCGGCGCGCGCTCCAGCATTGGTTGAAAACCTCAAGACGGCGCCGGGCGTGACCGCGGCGGGCTGGACCTCCGGCACTTATGACATGGAGCGCGCGATCCGCTTTGCCGCAGGCGACTGGAGCGAAGGCGGCAAACTGAACCGGGACAAATTCGCCTCCGCTCTCACGACGATCGCGGCGAAGGTCATGTCCGCGAAGCCAGCGGCGGCGGCATGGAACGACGTCACCGGCGAACTCACCTTCACCCTCAAGCGCCCGAGCCAATTGGCGCCCGCGCTGGATCTGACCGAAACGCTGGAAATCACGGCACTGGTCGGTCCCGACAAGCCCGGCGGCTCCGACCGGCTAATCGTCTGGCTCGCCGTTCCATCCAGCAAGACCACGGACGAGAGTCCGGGCGCTCGTTTGCAGTTCGCGGATAACTCCGGCGGCGAGGAAGAAAGCACGTTCAACGACGACGATGGAATGATCAAGGCGATCGCAACCGAACTGAAGGGGCAACGCTGGGACACCGACAAGGCATCATGGAAATAATCCGCCGCGTGTCCGCCCGTCCCGAGACTGGATAGCGCATGACGCGCTACGACGCCGTCATCATTGGCGCAGGCCTCGGCGGCCTTACCGCCGGCGCTATTCTCGCGCGTGCGGGCCGCAAGGTGCTGGTGGTCGAGCGCAGCAACTCCGTCGGCGGTGCAGCGTCCAGCTACAAGGTCGGCGATCTGTTCGTGGAAGGCTCGCTGCATGAAACCAGCGATCCGCACGATCCGCGCGATCCCAAGCACGATCCTCTCACGAGAGCCGGTGTGCTTGACGCCGTGAAATGGATTCCCTCGGGCACCTTCTATGAAGTACGCGGCGGCCCCGTCGGCCCGCCGCTGATGGTACCCGACGATTTCGACGCCGCCCTGCATGCATTGGCTGAGCGCTTTCCCGAAGCACGCGATGGCATCGCGCAACTGCTCGGCGAGATGCAGCAGATCGCCTCCGCAACGGGAACGCTGTCGCGTGGCGCGCGCGCATTCAAAAATCCGCTGCAAGCCGTCGGTGCGCTGAGAAGACTCCTGCCCGCTGTCCGGGACTGGAACCTGTCGCTGTCGCAAAAACTTGACCGCATGTTCGGCAACAACGAAGCCGTCAAATCGGCGCTGGCCGCCAACCTGTCCTATTACCACGACGACCCCGCGACGACCTGGTGGATGTTCTTTGCCATCGCGCAGGGGAGCTATCTGCTGAGCGGCGGACGCTATGTGCAGGGCGGGTCGCAGCGCCTTTCCAGCGCACTGGCGCGTGCCATCAAAAACGCGGGAAGCGACGTGATCCTGCGACGCATGGCAAGCGCCATTGCAGTTGATACAAGCGGCCGCGTCGCGAGCCTCACCCATACAGCAAAGGACGGCAGCGACCCGCAGACCGTGGACGTCGCGCGCATCATCGGCAATGCGGCACCGGAGACACTGGCCGCGTTGCTACCCGATGCATATCGCGCAAAACTCGACGACTCCTATGCTGATCGCCAACGGTCGATCTCGCTGTTCGCGCTCACGCTCGGCCTGTCGAAGCCACCGCGCGAATTTGGCGTCAGCAGCTATTCGACGCAGTTGCTTCCCGGCTGGATGATGAAACTCGCTGACTATCGACAAGCGACAACGCTGATGGCTAATGAGCCGGGCGAGCGAATGCCGCCGCTCGCCATTGTCGACTATGCGGTGATCGAGTCAGGCGTACCCGCGCCGCCTTATGTTCTGTCCGTGGTCGGACCGGATGTGCTCTCGAATTGGGACGATGGCGATCAGGATGCATACCGCGCCAAGCGCGCGCGTTGGCAAGACGCCATTGTTGCCTATCTCAACGGACATTATCCGGGACTTGCGGGCGCGGTTGTTACCTCATCCTTCAACACCGCGCTGTCGGTCAAAACCTATCCCGCCGCGCCGCGGGGCGCCGTATATGGTTTCGCACCGGTGCCGCCGCGCTCGCTGCTCCGCGCGCTAAAGCGCACACCTGCAACATCGATCCCAGGACTTTATCTCGCGTCAGCCTATGCGGGGTTCGGCGGCTATACCGGCGTGATCCAGTCGGCGGGCGCATGCGCCGACGCGATTCTCGGCGAGCGCTGAAGCCTGCTCAATTCGTATTGAGCCGGAATCGTAACGTCGTCGCGCCGACGAACGACACGAAATCTCCCTGCCGCGTCCATGTCGCCGCCTCAGACAGCGCACTCACCAGCGCATCATCCGCTTGTGCACGCTCGGATGTGCATCCGCCGGTGTCCTGCATCGGGCCAGGAACGAAGACGACGGTATTGTTGGCCACCGAGAACTGGCCCTTGCCGGCCTTGCACCACAGGTCGAGCTGCGCCTCACCATTGTCGCCGATCTCAAGCCGCGGAATCCGCTTCGATCCCGGCTGCGGGCGAGTCTCAAGAGTCATTTCCTGCCCAAACGGAAATTCGGCAGCATGTGCCGGGGCGCATTCCATCACGATGGTTGCGAAAGCAAGACCGAATAGAGCGTGTCGCAAAATCGTCATGGCTGATGACCTTCGGAAGTTTTCGATTGCGCGACGTTCTAGACGTTCAGGGACAGGTTTTCCAGTGCGCCTGCTGCCCAAAATTGCTCGTGTTTGCGAGGGACAAAGAGCCAACGAAAATCCCCGCGGCTTGCGCCGCGGGGATGCTTAGTTTCATCAAAAGTGCAGTTACTTCGGAAGCGCGATAACCATCGCCGTGAACGGATAGACGTAGGCCTGCAAGGTCACGAACAGGCCGACGAGGCACGCCAGTACGATCGAGTGCAGGAACACGTAGCGCAGGATCGAGCCTTCGTGGCCGTACCAGTTGGTCGCAGTGGAGGCCACAACGATTGACTGGGCGTCGATCATCTTGCCCATGACGCCGCCGGACGAGTTCGCCGCCGCCATCAGGATCGGCGAGATGCCGAGTTGTTCAGACGTAATCTTCTGCAGGTTACCGAACAGCACGTTCGACGCCGTGTCCGAACCCGTCAACGCCACGCCCAACCAGCCGAGCAATGTGCCGAAGAACGGGTACAGCACACCGGTCGCGGCGAAGGCGAGACCCAGCGTTGCATCGACGCCCGACAGGCGCGTCAATGTGCCGATCGCCAGCATCGCCGAGATCGTGATCAGCGAGATCGCGCAGACCTTGATGGTGCGGCCGTATTCGCCGATCAGCTTGGCCGGCGAGAAGCCCATCAGGACGCCCGAAATGATCGCCGCGATCAGCATGCCCGTGCCTGTGAAGGACAGGTAGGTGAACCCGAACACGGCGCCTTCGAGCGTCGGCTTCGCGGCCACCGGCGGCACCTTGTTGATCATGTTGTGAAGGCCGGGAACCGGATAGTTCCAGGTGAAGATCGAGTTCGCCCAGGTCTTGAACGAGCCGTTGCCCCAGATCAGCATCACGATGCAGACGATGATCCACGGCAGCAGCGCACCCCAGAGCTGGCTCTGTGTCAGCGGCGTCTTGTCCAGCGGCGTGACGGGCTTCATCGTCGCAGCCGATTCATCCTTGCCGCGCAGCACCGGCGACAGCCAGAGCTCCTTCGGTTGCCAGACCTTGAGGAAGAGGATCAGACAGCCCATCGAGATCAGCGATGCGCCGATGTCGACGATCCACGGATTGATGTAGTTCGAGATCACGAATTGCGGGATCGCGAAGGACAAGCCGGTGACCAGAATGGCGGGCCACACTGCCATCATGCCGCGCCAGCCGGCGAACGCCCAAACCACCCAGAACGGCACGATCAGGGAGAACAGCGGCAATTGCCGCCCGACCATCGCGCCCAAAATGTAGGGATCGAAACCGGTAACCTGGGCAAGACCCTGGATCGGCGTGCCGAGGGCGCCGAAAGCAACGGGCGCGGTGTTGGCGATCAGCGACAGACCCGAAGCCGCCAGCGGCGAGAAGCCGAGACCGATCAAGACCGCGCCGGTGATGGCGACCGGTGTGCCGAAGCCCGAGGCACCTTCAAAGAAAGCGCCGAAAGAAAACGCGATCAACAAAAGCTGGAGGCGCCGGTCTTCGGTGACGCCGCCGATCGCCCGCTGCAGCAGGTTGAAGCGCCCGGTCTCGACCGTAATACGGTAGAGGAAGATAACGTTGAGCACGATCCAGCCGATCGGGAAGAAGCCGGAAACGACGCCAAGCAATGACGCGCGGATCGACATGCCGGCCGGCATGGTGAAGATAAAAATCGTGATGAGATTGGCGACAATCAGAGCGATGATCGCCGCGATATGCGCCTTGACCTTGCCGCTCGCGATCAGAATCAGCAACAGCACGACCGGAACGGCGGCCGCGATCGTCGATAGCGCGCTATTCCCTAGCGGATTATAGATTTGATTCCACATTACAGTGACTCCCCCCACGTCATTGTTGAAACGGCTGATCAGAGCGTGGTTGTTCAGCGCGCCTGCGTGCTGGAGAGCGCACGAGCAGAGTTTGAAAGGGTGAACTCGCGGTAATCCGCAAAACGCTCACAATGCCGCGACATACATCGGCCTCCCCAGCCGTTGCAGCGGCAGCATGGTAGTGTGAACGCCACACTATGGACAAGATGTCGCAGGATCGGCGTTTTGCAACTTTAGTCTAGGTTTTTAGAATTTCTAATATCTTTCAGGGGCTTGCCGCCCATCCAAGGAGAAAAATTCTGTGAATGGTATCGGCTCGACGCTCAAAACAGTGTGGCGGATTGCTGCACCCTACTTCCGCTCCGAGGACAAATGGGCCGGCCGCGGCCTGCTCGCTGCGGTGATCGTGATCGAACTTGCGACGGTCTGGATCAACGTCCTGCTGAACTCATGGAATAACCGCTTCTACAATGCGCTGCAGGAGCACAACTGGGACAGCTTCGTCTCCGAGCTCATCTACTTCACGATCATCGTGACGATCTTCATCGTGATCGCGGTCTATCAGCTCTATCTCAATCAGTGGCTGCAGATCCGCTGGCGGAAATGGATGACCGAACACTATCTCGGCGATTGGCTCGACGGCGCCACCCATTACCGGATGCAGCTTCAGGGCGACGCTGCCGACAACCCCGACCAGCGCATCACCGACGACGTCAAGCTGTTCGTCGACCGCACCCTGAACATCGGTATCGGCCTTTTGAATTCCGTCGTCACGCTGGCGTCGTTTGTCGTCATCCTGTGGACCCTGTCGAGCGCAGCCCCACTGCATCTGTTCGGCAAGGACATCGATTTTCCGGGCTACATGGTCTGGGGCGCGCTGATTTATGCTGTGCTTGGAACATGGCTCACGCATCTGATCGGCTGGCCGCTGGTAGGACTGGACTTCCGGCAACAGAAATACGAGGCAGACTTTCGATTCAACCTGGTGCGCGTCCGCGAGAACTCCGAGCAAATCGCCCTGCTAGACGGCGACAGCGCCGAACGCCAACGCCTGCTGACGCGCTTCGGATCCGTGGTCGAGAACTGGCTCGGCATCATGAGCCGCACCAAGAAGGTCACAGCCTTCACCGCGAGCTATTCACAGGCCTCCGTGATCTTCCCTTTCATCCTCGTAGCGCCCGCCTATTTCGCCAACAAGATGCAACTCGGCGGCATGATGCAAACGGCCTCGGCCTTTGGCAGCGTGCAGGGCGCATTATCCTTCTTCATCACGACCTATCGCTCACTCGCGGAATGGCGGGCCGTTGTCGCCCGTCTCGACGGCTTCGAAGCGGGAATCGGCTTGGCAAAGACGCTCGCAGCCAGCCCGGACTCGATCCAGACCGTTGCCGCTCCCGATGCCGGTGTGATCGGCCTCAACGACCTGCTGCTTAAACTGCCGAACGGCCAGCCGCTGGTTCAGACGTCAGACTTCAAGCTGCGAAGCGGCGAGCGCACGCTGGTTACCGGGCCCTCCGGCTCGGGCAAATCCACGCTGTTTCGCGCCATCGCCGGCATCTGGCCATTCGGCAAGGGGGCGATTTCGATTCCGAAGGGCGCATCGTTGATGATGCTGCCGCAGCGACCTTATTTTCCCGTTGGCCCGCTGGCATCAGCGATCACCTATCCTTCGAAGGACGACACATACAACGAGGCACAGCTTGAGGAGGTGCTCAAGCTCGTCGGGTTGCCGGCGCTCGCGCCGCGGCTTGCCGAGGATGGACACTGGAACAGAACGCTGTCGCTCGGCGAACAGCAACGGCTTGGCATCGCAAGAGCGCTGCTGCATGCGCCGCAATATCTGTTTCTCGACGAAGCGACGGCCTCTCTCGACGAACCGTCGGAGGCGCAGATCTATCGGCTGCTCGTGGAGAAATTGCCCAACACCACTATCGTTTCAATCGGGCATCGCAGCACCCTCGACGCCTTCCATCAGCGTCAGGTGTCATTGAAGCGCGTCGGCGAACAGTTCACGCTCGGCGAAGGCAAACGGGCGGCGACCACTTAATCGTCTGCGTGCGATAGCCGGACCGGAGCGGCAAACTTTTACAGCCAATGCTCCGGCCACGGCTCACGCCGAACCCAGCGATGCCAGACAAAGGCGAATGCGGTCAGCAGCAACGCGCCGGCGAGAACCGGCGCGACTATGAATGTCCAGGGCAGATTGGCCGACACCACCAGCAGCGGGTCGATCCCCGCCGGTGGATGAAACGCCCGGGTGACGAACATCGCAAACACTGCGAGACCCACGGCGAGGGCAGCCGCCCAAGGCTGCGGCCCCACCGCGTGAAGCACCATCAGCCCGGCCAGTGTGGCCACGAGATGACCCCCGATCAGCGCGCGCGGCTGCGCCGGCGGTGCATCTGGTGAGCCGATCACCAGTGCGATCGAGGTTGCGAACGGAATCACAGCCAACGGATAATTCGATTCGGCAGACAGCCACTCCATGACGCCGATCGCGAGCGCGGCGCCAAGACCGGCTATGGCGCCAGCTTTTAACGTGTGCTTTCCCGCCTCGCGCCAGAGCCGGGACTGTTTTTGCCGCCAGTTTCCGCTCACCGCGAACCTACTGTTACAACCTGTACCAAAGAAAAAGGGCGGCAGATTTCTCTGCCGCCCTGAGGCTCTTTAGATGAAGAGGATTACTTCAGCGCGCTCAAGGTCACGTCGGCCGAGAGCTTGGCGATGAACGTGTCGCCGCACCACTTGGAGCCGATGCCGCCCGGATTGATCGGGGTGACATTGTTAGGCTGCGAAGCGTTGTAGTCGCTGGTGAAAGCGTTGCAATCGCCCTTGCTCATGTCGGTGCCCGAGTAGCGCAGATCGAGGGTGAACACCTTGTAGGTGAAGCCGACGCCGACGTTCCAGGTGTTGTAGTCGGCGTACTTGATGCCGAACTGGAAGGGGTCGCCGACGATGCCGGTGCCGTAGAAGCTATCCGAAGTGCCCAGCCACTGGCGGCCGAATTCACCCGACACATAAGCGCCGATACCGGTGGTACCGAACAGGGTGCTCGGCGCAGTCAGCTTACCGGTGACCGAAGCGTAGGTGCCATCAGCGCCGGTGTTCAGGAAGTTCGGCGAGTAGAACACGTTGCCGCCCAGCGTGAAGTAGTCGTTAAAGGTGTAGGCCACCTTGCCGTAGACTTCGTAGAAGCTGACGTCCTTCTTCATGACGTTGCCGTTGGCGAGGAACACCGGATTTGCTTCGTTCGGGCAAACGACGTTTGCGTCCGTGAAGGAGCCGGGAAGGCCGCCGGTGCAGGTTCCACCTGGATACAAGTAACCGAACACACCGAAGTCGAACGCGACGGGGCCGAAGGTCGGGCGGATACCGCCGTAGATGTCGATTTCAGCAGCCGCGCGGTTGGCGAACGAAATGCTGGTCGCGGCCGAGCCGACATAAAGCTGGAGGTTCGGATTGATGTTGTAGCGCGGCTCGAAATAGATGGTGCCGGCTGGCTGGTTGTTCGACTGGGTGACGCCGCGGAACATGTAGTTGCTCATGATCGCGCCACCGAATGCGATATCCCAAGGCGACACGACTTCGACCGGCGGAGCCTTCTTGTAGACCTTGCCCAGATCGGCAGCCGATGCCGAACCCAGACCCATCGCAGCAACCGTAACTGCTGCGATCGACAAACTTACTTTCTTCATGACGATCCCCATCATCGTTTAAAATCCAGTCCGATTGCCGAAGGTCCGAATGACAAGCGTTAATCGACTGCAAAACTCGTGTGACGCCAATCTGCGGGCCAGCACGGGGTTGGGGAAGCAAAAAACCCAAGCAACTGCCGCCTTTTTAGGCGTTTGAACACTTCCAAGTGATGTTCTGCCGCAGTGTGGCATTCTGACAACAAATTTCGGCCCCAATTGGAACCGTTCGGGCGAGATTTCCCCAATTCCCGCCCTTTGCAACCCGGAGAGGCTCGGGGCTCCGGAGACCGTCCCGCGCTACCCCTTCTGCCGATTCGCAGGCCCGGCCCCAATGCGAAGGGCCGCAGCGAGAGTGCTGCGGCCCTTTGGAAATCCTGGATGCCCGCCGGAGCAGGCACGCGACTTTAATTATTGGTGCTGTCGTCGCTGCCGCCCGAGCCGAAACCCGAGGACCAACTGGAGGCCGGGGCTGGAGCCGGAGCCGGGCTGGACCAGCTCGGTTCGCTTGGAGCCGGAGCCGGCGCAGCGGGCTTCGGAGCGCGCTTCTTCTTCGGAGCAGCCTTTTTGGGCGCAGCCGTTTTAACAGCGGCCTTCTTGGCGGACGATTTCTTCGCCGACTTCTTGGCCGACTTCTTGGCCGCTTTTTTCGCGGACTTCTTGACGGCCTTCTTCGCCGATTTCTTGGCGGATTTCTTCGCAGTCTTCTTCTTCGAAGCCTTCTTCTTCGAAGCCTTCTTGGCGGTCTTCTTCTTCGCCAGGATCAGCTTCTTCTTTTTGTTTTTCTTGTCTTTCTTCTTCTTACCTTTAGCCATTGTGGTCCTCCTGTTTCCGCCGACCACACCTTCAGCCGGCGTTCAAGCACTCCCAACGCGGGGGCCCTTCATCGATCTCGTCAATAAATCCGGTCGAGGACCGCCTGTCGCCCAGTCGAGCAGCTCAATCGTATGCACCACAGGGACTGACGTTCCATCGGTACTTTCCACCGAGCCTATCTGCACCATGCACCCGATGTTGCCGGCAGAGATAACGTCCGGCTTCGTCGAAGCGATGTTGGCGATCTTTCGTTCGCGCAATCGCTTTGCAATGTCGGGCTGGAGGATGTTGTACGTTCCCGCCGAACCGCAACACAGATGACTCTCCGGTACATCTTTCACCACGAATCCGCTCTTGGAAAGCAATTCTTTCGGAAGCTGCGTGATTTTCTGTCCGTGCTGCAACGAACATGCTGAGTGATACGCGACGACGAGATCGTTTTTGCTTTGTGGCCACGCGATGTCGAGGCTGGCGAGATACTCGGTCACGTCCTTCGCCAAGGCCGATATTCGCGCGGCTTTTGCTGCATAAGCGCCGTCTTCGCGCAGCATGTAGCCATAGTCTTTGATCGTCGTGCCGCATCCCGACGTGGTCACGAGGACGGCGTCGAGGCCGTTCCTGTCGGCCTCGTTTGTCCACACATCAATGTTCGCCCGCGCACGTTTCAGCGCATCGGTGTCGTGGCCCATGTGATGCGTCAGCGAGCCGCAGCACTGCTCATCCACCACCAGCACCACCTCGATGCCGTTACGGGTCAGCATCCGGACTGCCGACTGATTGATGCCGGGGGACAGCACCTGCTGAGCGCACCCCTGCAGGAGCGCCACGCGGCCGCGCTTCTTGCCTTCAGCGGGGAATATCGTGCCGCCGGCAGGCCCGGCTGCAGGCAAATGTCCCGGCGCCAGCGCCAGCATAGCGCGCAGACGGTCGAAGAATGTCGGGGTGGTCGCGCCGGACGGGGCTGGCAGCAGCGCCGCGAACGGCCGGGCGATCCGGGCCGCGATCATGCTGGCGCGAAACAGGCCGGGGCGTGGCAGCACGAACGCGAGGACACCGCGCAGGAATCGCTCTGGCAGCGGCCTGGAATATTCCTCCTCGACCTTCACCCGCGCCTGATCGACGAGGTGCATGTAGTTCACCCCCGAGGGGCAGGTGGTCATGCAGGCGAGGCACGAGAGGCAGCGGTCGATATGCTTGACCACCTCCTGCGTCGGCGCCCGATCGTTCTCCAGCATGTCCTTGATCAGGTAGATCCGGCCGCGCGGGCTATCGAGTTCGTCGCCGAGCAGGACATAGGTCGGGCAGGTCGCGGTGCAGAACCCGCAATGCACGCAGGCGCGCAGGATCTTGTCGGCTTCGCGAATGTCGGGATCGGCGAGCTGCGCTAAGGAAAATTCGGTCTTCATTTAGCGCACCATCCGGCCGCGGTTGAGGATATTGCGGGGATCGAAGCTGGCCTTGACGCGCTGGCCCAGCGCCGCGACGCCGGCCGCCTGCGGGTGGAAGACGTCGACCGTATTGCGCACCTGATCGGAGGCGCGCAGCAGCGTGGCATGCCCACCAATGGCCGTCAGCCGTTTGCGCAGAAGTGCCGCATGGGCATCCGCCGCGGGCGGCAGCGCCGCCCAGATCAGGCCGCCGCCCCAGTCGTAGATCACGTCGCCGCCGGTCTCGCGCGCCAGCGCCTGACCGAACGCGCCGCCTGACGCCGGCGGACAAACGATGCGCCACACCGGCCACGCGCCCAGCGATCCGGATGCCGCGAACGGCGTGACGTCGCGAATCGAGGCCCAAACCGATGCTGACGCCTCGTCCTCGATCATGTCCGCCGCACCGAACGCTGCGAGCGCCTGGCTCACCGATCCGGCGCGATGAGGAACCGACGCGCCGATGCCCTCGAGCCGGATCAGCGTCGCTCCCTGCTGCGAGGTTCCAAGCCCGGCCAGCCCGTCCCCATTGCTGCGGAAGATCGAGGCCGGCAGATGCGCCACGCCGGACACGTCGAACGGCGATCCCAGCGCCACCGTCATGGCCCGATTTGCGGTGACATCATCGAGGCCGCGCAGCACCAGCGTCCGCTCGGTTTCCGCCTTGGGTAGCACCTTCAGCGTGACTTCCGTCATCACCGACAGCGTGCCCCATGACCCCGCGAGCAGCTTGCAGAGGTCATAGCCGGTGACGTTCTTGACCACCTTGCCGCCGGTCTTGAACGAATCGCCGAAGCCAGAGACCGCATGAGCCCCAAGCAGATGGTCGCGCACGCCGCCGGCTTTGATACGCCGCGGACCCGCTAGACCCGCCGCGATCGTGCCTGCAATGGTCCCCGCCCCGCGCGGCGTCCCCAGCAGCACAGAGGTGTCCATCGGATCGAAGGCAAACTGCTGATTCTTGGAATCGATCAGCGACAGCAGATCAGCCATCGGCGCACCGGCCTGCACGGTGACGATCAGCTCGTTCGGCTCGTAGGATGTGATCGCGTTAAGCGCCGACAGATCGAGCACGGCATTGGTGACCATCGTCTGCCCGATCGTGCGCTTGCTGCCGTGACCGATAATTTCAAGCGGCTGCTCAGCGGCCAGCGCATCGCGCACCGCCTGCTCGACATCCTTGGCATCACGTACTTTCAACGTATCCACGCCGACGCTCGTTTCTTGTTCTGTTGCAAATCAAATGACGTCTGCCGGTCGCCCGGCGGTTGCTTTTGGTTGATGGCGCTCAGAATCTCGGAATGTCCGGAAACGCCAGCTTGCCGCCATGGACATGAACGCGGCCGAGTTCGGCGCAGCGATGCAGGGTCGGGAACACCTTGCCCGGATTGAGCAGCCCCTGCGTGTCGAAGGCACATTTCAGCCGCTGCTGCTGGGCGAGATCGATGTCGCTGAACATTTCGGGCATCAGGTCGCGCTTCTCGACACCGACACCGTGCTCGCCGGTCAGCACACCGCCCAGCTTGACGCACAGTCTCAGGATGTCCGCGCCGAAGGCCTCGGCCTTGTCCATCTCTTCGGCGATATTGGCATCGTACAGAATAAGAGGATGGAGGTTGCCATCACCGGCATGAAACACGTTGGCGACGCGCAGGCCGTACTTTTCCGACAGATCGCGGATGCCGGCCAGCGCTTCCGGCAGCTTGCCGCGCGGGATAGTCCCGTCCATGCAAAGATAGTCCGGCGACATGCGCCCGACCGCGGGAAACGCCGCCTTGCGTCCGGACCAGAACAGCAGCCGCTCCTGCTCGGAATTTGAAATCTGCAAGGTGGTCGAGCCGCATGCGCGTGCGATCTTCTCCACGCGCTCAATCAGTTCGTCGACCTCGACGCCCGGGCCGTCCAGTTCGATGATCAGCAAGGCCTCGACATCGAGCGGATAGCCCGCGTGCACGAAGGCTTCCGCGGCCATGATGGCGTTCTTGTCCATCATCTCCATGCCGCCCGGAATGATCCCCGCGCCAATGATATCTGCGACGCATTGACCGGCCGCCTCGATCTCCGCAAAGCCCACCATCAGCGCGCGTGCGGTCTCCGGCTTTTGCAGGATGCGCACGGTGACTTCTGTGACGACGCCGAGCAATCCTTCCGAGCCGTTGATAATTCCCATCAGGTCGTAGCCGTCGTTCTCCGGCGCCTTGCCGCCGATGCGCAGGATCTCGCCGGTGATCAGCACGAATTCGCAGCCCAGCACGTTGTTGGTGGTCATGCCGTATTTCAGACTGTGAACGCCGCCGGAGTTTTCCGCGACATTGCCGCCGATCGAGCAGGCGATCTGCGACGACGGATCGGGCGCATAGTAGAAGCCCTTGTGCGACACGGCCTGGCTGATGGCGAGATTGGTGACGCCGGGCTCGACCACTGCGACGCGGTTGTCGAAATCGATCTCGCGCACGCGCTTGAACTTACCGAGCCCGAGCAGCACACCGTCCGCGAGCGGCA
>Ga0193717_1000832_pt1 | contig 19565 bp, 24 predicted proteins | sample U2c2metaG_FD_145900 | JGI IMG/M metagenome (GOLD analysis project Ga0193717, IMG submission 145900) | Soil microbial communities from a riparian zone of the East river system, Colorado, United States - U2c2 | ecosystem: Environmental > Terrestrial > Soil > Riparian zone | place: USA: East River...
CATGGGAATAAGTACTATCGGGAGGTGAGCCATTGTAACGGCAGACGGCCGCGTCGGCGCCGATGCCGCGGGATTGCAACGCCGGGTCATCGACGACGGGCGCGTCGGCGGGCGACAATGACGCGATGTCGAAACGTCTCTTTTTGCGCGGTGCCGCGTCATGCTTCGCGCTGCTGGCGATCCTCGCGCGACCCGCCGCGGCGCTCGAGAGCCGGCTGCTGCATGCCGGCGACAGCGACTATCGCGTCGTCGTGCTCGATCTGTCGCGGGATGCGCTCGAGCTGCGCTGGCGCGAGGCCGACGGCAAACCGTACGGCAGCCTCGATGCGCTGCGCCGTGTCGGCGAAGCGGAGGGTCGGCCGCTGCTGTTCGCGACCAACGCCGGAATCTACGATCTCGAATACCGGCCGCTGGGCCTGACCATCGCCAATGGCAGCACGCTGCGCCCTCTGAACAACGCACGCGCCAGCGCGGGTTCGCGCGGCAACTTCGCCATGCAGCCGAACGGCATCTTCTATGTGGACAAGGCGGGCCGCGCTGGTGTCATGCGCACGTCCGCGTGGACGCGACCCGGCATCGAAGCGCGCCTGGCGACGCAGTCCGGCCCGATGCTGGTGATCGACGGCGAGATCAATCCCACCTTCATCGAGAAGTCGGACAGCCGCAAGTGGCGCAGCGGCGTCTGCGCGCCGACGCCCGATCGCGTGGTCTTTGCGGTCAGCGAGATGCCGGTGACCTTCCATGCGTTCGCGCGCGTGCTCCGCGAAGAGGTCGGCTGCCGCGATGCGTTGTATCTCGACGGGAGCTTGTCGCAGATCTACACCGCGGCCGACGGTTATTCCGGCGCGCCCGCGGTCATGGTCAAACCGTATGCCGGCATGCTCGCGGTGTTCGCGAGCGAGCCGGCTTCACGGTGACGGCGCCGGGGGTCAGCGCTTCGCCGCTTTCTTGGCGTTCTTCTCGGCTTTCTTTTCCTTCGGCGTCTTTGCCGGCTTCTTCTTGTCGCTTTTCTTCTGGTTGAGACCTTTCATACGGATTTCCTCGCTATGGTCATATCTTTCGCTGCCGGCAGGTCCGCGCGAGTTGCGCGGGATGGATTGCGTACGCGGGCAGCCAGTCAAATCGTAGTCGTTTTTGCGCAATCATCAAACATCGTGCGGCGTCCGCGTGCTGACAAACGCGCTCGATGCCGGCGGGCCGTCGCAGCGCATGCGGCCGATCCTGCCGGGGTCTGGGACCCGGCGCAGATGCAACTCATCGGGACGGAGACGCCGAGAAAACGGCATTCGAAAAAGGCCCTGGGTCCCGGCCTTCGCCGGGACGACGAAGTGAGGGCCTTCGCCGGAATAACGGCTCTCGGCCAGTCGGTTTCCGTGGACGAAACCGACCCCGGCAAGGTTTATGCATTACTCACCTGGCACGTTACTGCAGCGAGAGCGGCAAGATGGACCAGGCGGAAAGATCCTATGCAAGTGCGATGGCGCTGGCCCAACGGCTGCGCCTGCCCGAGATCATGCTGGCGGTGTCGCAGGCCTACGCGCAGCACGCGATGCGCACCGACGATATCGAGCGGGCGGCGAACACGGTCGCTTGCAATGCCGATCGGGCCGAATGAAATGGCATCAGTCCGGCCGACAACGCGGCCGTTGACCACGGCGTCGAGCAGGGCTGAGGTGCCACCCACATAGCCTCGCGGCGGCAGGCGCCGCGAGTTGAATTCCTCTCCGGGAAGCGCAAACTGCGCGGGGAACGGTGCGGGCACTCGCTTGCGCATCGGCTCGGGGACGGGGGAAGACGGCACCAGGGGAAATCCGGCACGGCTGTCGGTTCGATGCCCGTTTTCACGTATGTTGAAGGAGAACGACCGCATCCGCGCGCATCCGCGCCGCTGCGGTCGCTGCGTGCCGGGGAGGCGCGAGCATGGTCTTCAACTCGCTGACGTTCGTCGTGTTCTTCGGAATCGTGCTGCTGCTGCACTCGATGCCGTTCACGTGGAAGGTCAAGAAAGTCAATCTGCTGGTCGCGAGTTACCTTTTCTACGCGGCATGGAATCCGCCGTTCGTGATCCTGCTGTGGATATCGACGGTGGTCGACTGGTGGGCGGCGAAGAAACTCGTCGATGCCGAACGACCCGCGGCGCGGCGCGCGTGGATGCTGCTGTCCGTGGTTGCCAACCTGGGCATGCTCGGCTACTTCAAGTACGGCGGCTTCCTGCTGGAGAACTTCAGCGCGCTGATGGCATCGCTCGGCGTCGCGTATCAGCCGCCGGAACTCGACATCGTGCTGCCGGTCGGCATCTCGTTCTACACGTTTGCGACGATGTCGTACACGCTCGACATCTACCTGCGCCGCGCGCGGCCGGCGCGAAACTTCCTCGACTACGCGCTGTTCGTCACGTTCTTCCCGCACCTCGTCGCCGGGCCGATCATGCGCCCGACCGAGCTCGTGCCGCAGTTCGAGAAGCCGCGGCGTGCGAGCGCGAACCAGCTTTGCTTCGGCCTGGCGCTGATGACACTCGGCCTGTTCCAGAAAGTCGTGTTGGCCGATGGTTTTCTCGCCGGCCCGGCGGAAGCGGTCTACGACGGCACGAAGATTCCGGGCGCGCTGGACGCCTGGGCGGCGACGCTCGCGTTCAGCGGCCAGATCTTCTGCGACTTCGCCGGCTATTCGACCACCGCGATCGGCGCGGCGATGTGCCTTGGCTTCGCCATGCCCGACAACTTCCGCTTTCCGTACGCGGCGATCGGCTTCTCCGATTTCTGGCGGCGCTGGCACATCACGTTGTCGGCCTGGCTGCGCGACTATCTCTATATCCCACTGGGCGGAAACCGGCACGGCGAAGCGCGCACCTATTTCGCACTGTTGGCGACGATGCTGCTCGGCGGACTCTGGCACGGCGCGAGCTGGACTTTCGTAGTCTGGGGCGGGCTGCACGGCGTCTATCTCGCCGCCGAACGCATGTTGCGCGCACGATTCGCCGGTTATCGGCCGAGCGCGCTTGGCTTGTTCGGCCTGGGGCTGCTGACCTACCTGCTGATCAATCTGACCTGGGTGTTCTTTCGCTCGAAAACCTTCGGCGACGCATGGCGCGTCCTCAAGGGCATGCTCGGTCTGAATGCGGACGCGGTGCCGATCCTGCCGGCGGTCGATCTGATCGCGGTCGCGGTCATCGTCGGCGGCATCGTCGCCGCACACTGGCTGATGCGCGAGCGCACGCTGGAGTCGCTGCTTGCGCGCGTGCCGGCGCCGGCGTTGACCGCGGCGTGGGCGTGCCTCCTTTTTGCGATCGTCATCGAACAGGGCAGCGGCAATGCTTTCATCTACTTCCAGTTCTGATCGCGCTCAGCATTTCGCGGCGGATCGCCCCGGTTTCGTGCGACTGACGGCATCGGACCGGCCCGGCGTCGCGCAGCCGGTTCCGGAGCGCGATATTCCGCTGCAGCCCTGGCCGCGCATGTTCGCGACGGCGATGGCGCTGATGCTGCTCGGGCTCTGCGTGTGGGAATGGCGCATGCGCGCGCTCGGCCTGGAAGCCGGCGATCTCGACGACGGCGCATCGGCCTGGGCCGAGCAGCGCCGGCGCATCGATACGGAAAATGTGCAGGTCGCGATCGTCGGCGACTCGCGCATCCTGTTCGATACGAATCTCGATCGCTTCGAAGCGCTGACCGGCACGCGGCCGATACAGCTCGCGCTGGCCGGCACGAATGGGCGGCCGTTTCTGGAAGACCTCGCCGATGATCCGCAGTTCAAAGGCCTCGTTCTCGTCGGCATCGCCGAGATTTCGTATTTTCGCGACGCCATCGGCCTCAACGCGGAAGCATTGAAGCGCTACGCCTTCGAATCGCCGTCGGTGCGCGTCTCGTACCTGCTGCATCGCGGGCTGTCACGCGTTTTCGCGTTTCTCGACTCCAGTTATCGCCTGAGCCGGCTCGTGCATCACGCCGATGACGGCTGGCGCGAGGGCGCCGTCCCTTCGATACCGGACCGGTTATGGAAACTCGCCGTGACCGGGGATGACCGCCAGACCACGATGTGGTCGCGCGTCGAATCCGATCCGCGTGTGCGCGACCACCAGCGCGCGGTGTGGGGCGTCGGTAAACCCGGACCGCCCATCACTCCGGTCGACGATGCCGTCGTAACGGGCACGCAGGAGAAAACACGGGCGGCGGTTGCGAAAATCCGCGCGCGCGGCGGCGAGGTTGTGTTCCTGCGGCCGCCGTCTTCGCCGGAGTTCCGCAGCTTCGAAGATGTGCGCGTGCCGCGCGCGCGCGCCTGGGATGCGTTGCTGGCCGCTGCGGATGTGCGCGGCATCCACTCCGACGACGAGCCGGCAATGCAAGGGCTGGAACTGCCGGAATACTCGCACCTCTCCCGCGCGTGCGCGACCGTGTTCACGGATGCCTACGCGCGCGCGCTGGCGCGCCTCACGCCGCGTATCGCTCTGCGTGCCGACGCGCCGCCTGCGTTGACGCCGACGGATTGCGTCGCGGTCGATGCGCGGGTAACAGGCGAAGTCGGCGTAGCCGCACCCGTGTCGCGATAGGAACCTCCGAGCGCATCGCGCCGGACCGCCCGGCGCACCTGCTTGCGCTCGGCCTCGTCTTGCGCGAGGCCGAACGCACGGTGCTGATACGGACCGCTCAGCTGTCGAGCGTCGCATCCATCGTGATCTTCGCGTTGATCACCTTCGACAGCGGACACCCGGCCTTGGCCTGGTTGGCGATGCTGTCGAACGTCGCCGCATCGGCGCCCGGCACTTTCGCGTTGACGATCAGGTGCGAAGAGGTGATCGCGAAGCCGTCGCCGACCTTGTCCAGCGTGACTTCGGCCTTGGTGCGTATGTAATCGGCCGTGAGATTCGCCTGGCCAAGCATCAGCGAAAGCGCCATCGAGAAACACGCCGCATGCGCAGCGGCGAGAAGCTCCTCGGGATTCGTGCCGGGACCGTCCTCGAAACGCGAGCGGAAACCATAAGGCGCGTCCCTGAGCACGCCGGTTTCGGTCGTGATCGAGCCTTTGCCGTCCTTCAAGCCGCCTTTCCATTCGACGGATGCCGTTTTCTTCATGGGGTTCTCCTTGGGGTTTAGTGCAGCGAATGCGTGGTTGCGAATCGGGGACTTTTCAATATACGCCTCTCCATTTCGTCATCCCGGCGAAGGCCGGGACCCAGCGCCTTTGCTTTGCTTTGCTTTGTTGCTCCTCGCGACAACCGACCCACGTCCCTGTGTTTTTCACTCGCCATCCCTGGCGAGCGAGTCACTTTCTCTTGCTTGCCCAAGAGAAAGTAACCAAAGAGAAGGGCACCCCCGCGGGCGCGGTCGGCCTATCGGCCGACTGCGCGAGGCCGCTACGGAGGTTCGCTGACAGGCCATCCCTGGCCTGACAGCGAACTGGCCGGCCTCCTGCCGGCCACCCTGCGGGCTTTTTCCTCCGCGTCCTCGCCGCGCCCAAGGGGGACCCCCGAAATCAAAAGCCGGTGGGCCAAGGCCCACCCTATAAAAGCGACATAAAGCGATTCCCTTCCCCCGCTTGCGGGGGAAGGTGCCGAAGGCGGAAGGGGGCGCTCTTGATCCTGGCCCCGTGTGGGGCGGAGGGCGGACGAAAAGGCCCGAAGGGGAAGCGCGAGGGATCGCGCTTCTTCCGCTGTCAGGCCATGGATGGCCTGTCAGCGGAACCCGGCCGCCCGCAGCGAACCTCCGCGCAGCGGAGGCGCCCCACCCGGGGTGCCCTTCTCTTTGGTTACTTTCTCTTGGGCAAGCAAGAGAAAGTGACTCGCTCGCCATGGATGGCGAGTGAAAAACACAGGGACGTGGGTCGGTTTTCGCGAAAAGGACCAAGGACAACTGGATTCCGGCTTTCGCCGGAATGACGAGTTTGGAGGCCAGCTTTCCCCTCGAAAGGGGGCTTAAGGAGACATGGCACGCAAGTTGCTGCTACCAGCATACCCAAAGTGAATTAACGCACCACACCCACGCTCGCCGCGCAGGCACCCGATCATGTTGGTTCTGCAAACCCTGACCATGGAACCGGAAAAAACCCAAGTGCGCTTCGTCGAGCGCATCTTTCGACTGCGCACGCTCGGGCTCAGCCTCGGCTTTTTCGTCGTCGCGGCGGTGCTCTACCAGAATCAGGCGAGTCCGCCGATCTGGGGGCTGCTGGTCGCCCACGCTTTCGTGTGGCCGCATCTGGCGCGTCGGCTGGCATTGCGCAGCAGCGATCCGGAGAGTGCCGAGATCAGCAATCTGCTCGTCGACTCCATGATGGGCGGCATCTGGATCGCGCTCATGCAGTTCAATCTCGTTCCGAGCGCGTTGCTGCTGGTGATGCTGGCGATCGACAAGATCAGCGTCGGCGGCTGGCGTCTGCTCGGCCGCGCTTTCGTGCTGCAGGCGGCGGCGTGCGCATTGATCGCCGCGGCGAACGGTTTCGCCTTCGAGCCGACCAGCTCGACGACCGTCATCCTGTGGTCGCTACCTTTCCTCGCCGGCTATCCGCTGGCGATCAGTGCAGCGACGTTCGCGCTGGCGCGCACGGCGCGCCGGCACAATCACATGCTCGCGCGGCGTACGCGCGTGGACGGAGCGACCGGCCTGCTCAACAGATCGAGCTGGGAAGAGGCGGTCGACGGCGAGCTCAGGCGCTTCAAGCGCGGCGGCTCGGCGGCATCGCTGCTGATGATCGACATCGACCGCTTCAAGGAGATCAATGACCAATACGGTCATCTGGCCGGCGACGAGGTGATCTCCACCACGGCTGCGATCATCCACGCCTGCATCCGCGAGGAAGACGTGCCGGGCCGCTACGGTGGCGACGAATTCGTCGTCATGTTGGCGCACACCGGCATGCACGCGGCGATGGTCGCGGCCGAACGCATCCGCCAGCGCGTCGCCGAAGTGCGCTTCGAACGCGCGCCGGACGTGCGCTGCACGCTCAGCATCGGCATCGCCTCGGCGACGCGCGGCATGGAAGACGTGCACGTGTGGATTTCCCAGGCCGACGCCGCGCTGTACCGGGCGAAGACTTTGGGGCGCAACCAGACGGCACGCCTGTAGCCGCCGTCGCGGCGCGCGGCACGCAATCTCCCGGTTCCGCCGCGACTGGAGCAGAATCCGCCGACCTCCCGCGGATATCGCGATATGCCAACGACCGACACCCGTCAACGCAGCGACAACTGGTGGCATCGCCGCGTGCGCGGCATCCGCAACCGCCCGAACTTCAGCACGGGGGCCGCAATCTTCCTGCTGTTGCTGGTCACGCTGATCGGCGCAGGCGCCGGTCTGGCGCGCGGCATGCTGTTCGCGTTCGACATCTCCGCGGTGATTTTCCTGGCCATGATCGCCTACAGGTTTTCGCATTCGCCGATCGCGATGATCCGCGCACAGGCGAGCGAGCAGGACGGCGGGCGCTGGGGTGTGCTGTGGAGCAGCGTGGCGGTGGCTGCCGTCGTGCCGGTCGCGCTCGGCGTCGAGCTGCACGCTGCGAGCCGGGGCAATGCGCTGGAAATCTTCGAAGCGGCGGTCAGTCTCGGGCTGGCGTGGTTCTTCCTGAATACGATGTTCGCCTTGCACTATGCGCACGAGTTCTATGTGCGTCCGGCGAAGGAGAAGGCGCTGTGTTTCCCGCGCACCGACGAGCCGGATTACTGGGATTTCATGTATTTCGCGTTCGTGATCGGCATGACGTTCCAGGTTTCCGACGTCGCCATCGCCGACCGCGAAATCCGGCGCATCGTGCTCGCGCACGGGATCATCGCGTTCTTCTTCAACGTGGTGATCGTCGCGTTGAGCGTGAACGTGCTCGCCGGCAAGGCTTGAGGTGCCGCACAAACGCGATCAGATCGGCCAGCGCACATTGCCGCTGACGATCGTATGCGTTCTGCCGCCGACCCAGACCTGATCCTGCTCGATACGGATCAGGATCGCGGCATCGTGGCCCATTTCGCGCCCCTGGCTGACGCGATAGCCGCGCGCCAGCACGCCGTGCGGTTCCACCTGCGCGATCCACGCTGCGATCAACCCGTTCGCAGCGCCGGACGCCGGATCCTCGACGATGCCGACGCCGGCGGGAAATGCGCGCACGACGACGTCGTAGTCGCTGTTCACGCAGCGCGCGAACGCGCATAGCCCGAGGCTGTCGGTTGCGTTCGCCAGCGCGCCGATGGCGGCGTGATCGGGTTGCCAACGGCGCAGCGCGGATTCGTCGGCGAATTCGGCGATCCACCAGCGCCGGCCACCTTCGACGAACACCGGCGGCAGCGCGCCGAGTGCACTGTTGCCAAGCGCGGCGCGCAGCAACGGCGCACCATCGATGCCTTCGCGCAGGACGCGCGCGGCCGGCGCCTGCACGAAAAGGTTGCGCGACGCGCCGTCGCCTTCGACGCGGATCGGCAGCAGGCCGGCACCGCATTCCTGCAGCAGGGCGCCTTGCCGCGGCTGCGCCACGTCGGTTTCGAGGACGGCATGCGCGCTGCCTATCGTCGGATGTCCGGCGAACGGAATCTCGCGGCTCGGCGTGAAGATGCGCAGGCGATAGCTGGCTGCCGCGCTGGTCGCAGGCAGCACGAATGTCGTCTCGACCAGCCCGGTCCACGCGGCGAATGCCTGCATGCGTTCGCTGGTCCATGCGGCGGCGTCGACGACGACGCCCAGTTGATTGCCGCCGCCGATGCGCGCGGAAAACACGTCTAGTTGCAAGTAGCGGGAACTCTGCATGCGGAGAAAATGACCTGGGGGAATTGATAGCGATCAGCGACGGCTGCGGGGCGGCCGCGGGAAACTACACAGCAGCAGTCGGGCCGTTCGCGGCGAATTCAAGATCCGCTCATGCGTGCAGGCGGTATGCTTGGCGTCGGCTTCACGGAGATCGAATCATGAGCACGACCCGCGACATCGCCGTTCTCGTCGGCAGTCTGCGCAGGGAATCGCTGAATCGCAAGACGGCGAAGGCATTGATGGAACTCGCGCCGGACGCATTGAAACTGGAGATCGTCGAGATCGGCGGCTTGCCGCTCTACAACAACGACCGCGAAGGCGCGCAAGTCCCCGGCGAATGGACGGAGTTCCGCGAACGAATACGGCGCGCGGACGGCGTGCTGTTCGTAACGCCGGAGTACAACCGGTCGGTTCCGGGCGTGCTCAAGAATGCGATCGACGTGGGCTCGCGTCCGTACGGCAAGAATGCGTTCGAAGGCAAGCCGGGCGGCGTCGTCAGCGTTTCGCCCGGCGCGATCGGTGGTTTCGGCTCGAATCATCATTTGCGCCAGTCGCTGGTGTTTCTCAACGTGCCGGCGCTGCCGCAGCCGGAAGCGTACATCGGCGCAGCGGGAAAGATGTTCGACGAAGCCGGCAAGCTCACCGACGAGTCGACGCGCGAGTTCCTCGGCAAGTATGTGCGGGCCTATGCCGCCTGGGTCGAAACGATCCTGGCGCAACGGGCGGAGTCATGACGTTCGACGTCACGCACGATCGCACGAACCGGCGCTTCGAGACGCACGTCGAAGGCCAGCACTGCGTGCTCGACTACGACGTGCTCGACGACAACGTGCTCGAATACAAACGGAGCGGCGACACGATGATCATCGTGCACGTGATCGTTCCAGATCCTGTCGGCGGACGCGGAATCGCCGCCGCGTTGACCAAGGCGGCGCTCGAGACCGCACGCACGGAAGGATGGCGCGTCGTGCCGCAATGTCCTTATGCTGCGGTCTATGTGCAGAGACATCCGATGTATTCCGATCTGATCGCGTAAAGTCGATCGCGTAAAGTCGCAATCGCTGCATATCCATCGCGCAAGCGGCCCTTCGGCCCGCCGCGCCGCACTTCAAGGTGCGAACTGCCGATCTTTTTGCACGGATGGAACCTGCGATGCCCGTTACGTTGATCATCGTCGCGCTGACCTGCCTGATTTCATTCGCCGCATTTTCGAATCCGAAGCTGCTCGATCGCCTGATCCTGTGGCCGCCTGCGGTCAGCCGGCAGCGCCAGTACGATCGGCTGCTGACCTGCGGATTCATCCATGCCGATTTTGCCCATCTGTTGTTCAACATGTTCACGTTCTACTCGTTCGGCGGATACATGGAGCGCCTGTTTCAGCCGCGCATCGGCGCCATCGGATATGCCTTGTTTTATGCTGCCGGCATCGTGATTTCGGTGTTGCCGAGCTATCTGCGCCACCGCGACGACGCGGGCTACCGCAGCCTTGGCGCTTCGGGCGCCGTATCCGCGGTGCTGTTCGCTTTCATACTGATCAACCCGTGGGCGACGATCCTGCTGTTCGTCATTCCGGTGCCGGCGATCCTGTTCGCGGCGGCCTATCTCGGCTACACGATCTACATGGATCGCCGCCGTACCGATCACATCAACCACAGCGCGCACCTGTGGGGTGCCATCTACGGCGTGCTGTTCACCATCGCGCTGGAACCGAGGGTGATCGGCAGCTTCTTCGAACGCCTCATGCATCCCCAATTCAACCTTTGAATGGTTCCGCCACGCCCGGGACGTTTGGCACTGTGCATGCGCGCGCGTCCCGTCGATCGTTGCCGGCAGTCCCGCCACGCCATTCATCGGAGATCCCATGAAGCTTTCCCATCTTGTTGTGGCTGCCGCAGTGTTCCTCTCGCAATATGCTTCGGCCGCGCCGTCCGCCGCCGATGACGAGCGCGAGATCAAGCGTGTCGAGCATGCACTCTGCGAAGCGTTCCGCACCAACGATGCCGAAACGATCGGCAGGCTCGAGGACGAGACGTATACGCTGATCAATTCGCGCGGCGAGGTCAGCACGCGCGCGAACGACATCGCCGATGCGAAGAAAGCCGAATCCACGTATTCCGAGTTCCGCAACCACGACACGACGATCCGCCTCTACGGCGATGCCGCCATCGTTCTCGGCATCACCTCGGTCAAGGGCACCTCCGGCGGCAAGGCGTTCCAGGCCGACTTCCGCTTCACCGACACCTACGTGCGACGCGCGGACGGCTGGAAGATAGCCGCCAGCCACGCCTCGAAGATCGACGCGAAGTAGTGCCCGCATTCCGCCGCTTGCCCGGCGGCGGCGGATGCGCATACTTGCGGCGTATGCGTCGAGATACGTTTGTGGCGCGGGCATCGATCAGCGCCGCTCTGCCGCGTCTGTGCGCGGCGCTGCGTCTGCTGGCGATCGCCTGCGCATGCCTGCTGGCGACCGCGTGCAGCACGCTGCGCTACTACGCTCATGTAACGCATGGGCAGGCCTCGCTGCTGGCGCACCGCGAACCGATCGCGAAGATCGTCAAGGACGACGCCACCGATGCGACGTTGCGCGAGCGCCTCGCCGCGACCCAGCAGGCGCGGCAGTTCGCGTCGGATCACCTCGGTCTTCCGCGCAACCGCAGCTACGCGACCTATGTCGATCTTGGTCGCCCTTACGTGACCTGGAACGTATTCGCGGCGCCCGAGTTCTCGGTCGAGCCGGCCACGCACTGTTTTCCGTTCGCCGGCTGCGTCGCCTATCTCGGTTTTTTCGATCGGGCCGACGCCGAACGCGAATCCCGGCGCCTGGCCGGGCAGGGCAACGACACTGCGATCGAAGGCGCCGCCGCCTACTCGACGCTGGGCTGGTTCGCCGATCCGGTGCTGAGCAGCATGTTGCGCTGGAGCGATGACGAGCTCGACGGCGTGATCTTCCACGAGCTCGCGCATCAGCTGATCTACGTCAAGGACGACACCGCATTCAACGAATCGTTTGCGACGTTCGTGCAGGAGGAAGGCCTCCGCCAATGGCGCGCCGCGCGCAAGCTCGCGCCGGACGACGCCGAAGAGAAAGCGCACGACGATGCATTCACGGCCCTGGTTCTCGACCTGCGCGATCGCTTGCGCGTGCTGTATGCGAAGGACACCGACGTGGCGGCCAGGCGCGAGGGCAAGCAGCGCGAGATCGAGGCGTTCCGCGAACGTTACCGCCGCCTGCGCGATACCGAGTGGCCTGGCGACCATCGCTACGATCGCTGGGTCGACGCGCCGATCAACAACGCGCGGCTGTTGCCGTTCGGGCTTTACGATCGCTGGGTGCCGGCGTTCGCGCGCCTGTTCGTCGATGCGCGATCGGACTGGCCGGAATTCTATGCGCGCACGCGCGTCCTGGCGCGGCTGAACAAGGACGAGCGGGAAAAGCACCTCGAGGCACTTCTCGGCGAGCCGCTGCGCGGCGCACACTAGATACGCCTTGTTTTCTTACCGCTCAGCACTTATTCACTGGTCGAGCGTAGCTTTAGCATCGTAGTTCTGTGAGAACGCCATCATGAAAACCGTCATCAAGGCAAGTCTCGTTGCGATTCTGCTCGCCATGCTGGCGGGCTGCTACTACGAGCCGTACGGATATGTACGCGGCGACGGCTACTACGGCGATGCCTACTACGGCACCAGCTACGACGACGGCGGCTATTACGGCCGCTACTACGGGGGTTATTACGGCGGGTACGGCCCCGGGTACGGGTACTACCCGTGGTGGGGTCCGTCGTGGAACATCTACTACTACAACCGCGGCCATCGCCACTACGGAAACTGGGACAATCGCAACTACGGTAACTGGAACCGCAACTACGGCAACTGGAACCGGGGCTCGACGCGTGGTAGCAACTGGAGCCACGGCGGCGGCGGAACCCGTTCGGCACCGCCCGCAAGCCGTCCGGCACCACCGCCTCGTCCCAGTCGTTAGTCGGGGCAGTAGATCAGTGCCGGAAGAGGGACCCCTGATATCGACCGGGTCCCTCTTTCCTTGACGAATCCCTTGTTACTTCTTCTTCGGGTCGGCGTCGGTGGGCGGCGGCACGGGTAGCGGAGTTTTCACCTGCCCCGGCTTCTGCAGCGGCTGCATTCCCGGCGGCGGCATCTTGCGCGCGATCTTGCCGGTGCCTTCCTTGTCCTGCTTGGCGAAGCGGTCCTCGGCCGATTTGCGGAATTCCTCGGTGCTGACGATGCCATCGCCGTTCGCGTCCCACTGTTTCATCATCCGTTCGGCCGTGCGCAGGTTGCGCTCCATCAACGGCGGCGAGCTGGCGATTTCCTTGGCGTCGATCTTGCCATCATGGTTGGTGTCGAACTCGTCGAAACGCTGCTTCTCGCCGGCGATGAACTCGTCCCGCGAGAGGAAGCCATCGTGATTCTTGTCCATCTCGTCGAAGCGTGACGGCTTCGCCGCCGGCGCGGTCGCCGATGTCCCCGCCGGCTGTTTCGGCGCGGCCTGGGCGAGTGCGATGGCGGGAACCAGAACGGTCGACAACACGGCAAGAAGAACGCCACTTCGAAACATCTGCTGATCCTCCAGGACTTCGGGCCGTCAAGAATAGCCGATTGCCGGCTGGAATCGCTTCGCTGATCTTGCGCGCGACCATGCCCGATCGCGGGCAATCCGCGCGATCGGGCGGCCGCGATTCGCCGTCATCAGGCCGCATCGCACACCGTGCGAAGGGGCCGCTCAACGCGCCCTGGCCCAGCGATCGTATTCGGCTTTCGAGATGCGCCCGTCGCGATTCGAATCGGCGTAGATGAAGTCGTTGGCCAGCAACGGATACCCGCCGGCGTCGTCCGCGGTGATGTAGCTCTTGCCGTTGGCCAGATTGGCGAACGGCGGCGGCGGACCGAAATTGCGCGGAGCGGGCTGTCCCGAAGTCACCGTCAACGGGCCGTTCGGCGTGTCGTAGGTCGTGGCCCTGTCGTTGGTTTGCTGCGCGTTCGCGGCAGAAGCTGCGAAGGCGGCCATCGCGATGCCGGTCAGGATGCGGATGTTCATGAAGGCTTCCTCCAGGAGGGACGAGGGCGCCCCCTTGGGCGTCCAAGCTAACCGCCGCGGATTAACCGGGACCAAATCCTCGCGCGCACGCCTTCGGCGATCGACGGCTGACCGGTCAAGCACCCCGCACGGCGGTTCGGGTATCGTCCGCGCATGTCCTCGCATCGCCAAGGCCCGCGCACGCTGCGCCTCATTGCCGTTTTCAAGTTCATCAAGGTGGCGTTGCTCGTCGTGCTCGCCATCGAGCTGTTCCGGCTGCGGCGACCGGACGAGAGTGCGCATCTCGTCGCATGGCTGCACGCGCTGCCGATCAGGTCCGGGCATGAGCTGATCAGCCGCGCGATCGAATGGATCCTCGGCATGAATGCACGCACGATCGATCTGTTCACCGGCATCGCGCTGGGCTACGCCTCGCTGTACGCCGTGGAAGGCGTCGGTCTCTGGCGCCACGCCCGATGGGCGGAATACCTGACTGTGATCGCGACCAGCCTCTTCATTCCGGTCGAGATCTGGGAAATTGCGGCGCGTTTCAGCGCAATGAAAGTGCTGGTGCTGGTGATCAATGTGGCGATCGTCGCCTACCTCGTGCACCTGTTGCGCGAGCAGGGCGGGGTCGGTGCGAATTCGTCGACGGTTCGGCCATGAAGGCAGGCGCCGCTCCGTGGCCTGGCAAGATACTGCTCGCAGCTGCGTTCGTCGCGGTAGCGACGGTCGGCTGCGATGAGCGGCCAGCGGCGACACCCGCACCGGCACCCGCGCCCGCCAGCGGCTCGCCGGCGCCCACGCCTTCCGCGATGGTGCCCGCATTGCCGGCAGCGCCGACGCCCGCTGTTGCCGTCGGCGTCGAAAAGGCCCCGGTCGCTACCGCATCGCACAACCCGGAACCGTCCGCGGCCTGCCTTGCCAGGACCACGAAAACCGCTGCGAAACCTGCGCCCGCGATTCACCGCTGGGTCGATGCCGCGGGCTTGACCCACTATTCCGACCAGGCGCCGGCGGCGGGTGTCAGCAACCATCGCGTGCTCGAAGTGCAAGGCCTGCCGGGCATCACCGTCGACGCGACCGGCTACGACGGGAGTCTTCCCGCGGATCTGCAGCGGCGCGCGGTCGTCGATGCGCTCGGCGTGCAGCATGTCTTCCGCGACGTGCTCGGCATCGACGGACCTGCCGATCTTGGCTTGAAGGTGGTTTTCGTGCGCGATGCGGATGCCTATGCGCGGCTGGTCGGCGCCGGCGTGCTGGCGGCGTCGGCGGGCGCGTACGTGCCGCCGCAACGCACGATCTACGTGCGCATGCAGGAAGACGACGAAGTGGTTTTCCAGGTGTTGCGCCATGAGATCACCCACGCGCTGATCCACGAGCTCGTCGGCAATCTGCCGGTTTCCCTCAACGAGGGGCTGGCTGAATACTTCCGCCGTTACCGCGCCGCCGGCATGGGCGGGCAGATCGACATCGCGGCGGATCGCACCGCGCTGATCGGTGCGGCGCCGCCCGGCGACGGCAGCGACGCCCTGGTCGAGCTGCTGGCGCTTGCCGGGCCGGACTTCTATGCGGCTGACCGCGAGCGGCGCTACCTGCAGGCCTACGCACTGGTCGCACTGCTGATGCGCGACAGCGGCAGCTCGGCGGTCCTGCACGAGGTCCTCGCCCGCCAGCGGGCCGAGCCCTGCGTGCCGGTCGCGGTGGAGGCGGTTCTGGACCAGCGCTATCCGGGCGGACTGGCGCGGCTGGCCGCCGATTGGGCCGCCTTCCTGCACGATCCGCCGGTGATGGTGCGCACTTATTGACGCGGAAACGCGCCGGATTCGGGCATCCCAATACGCACTTGACAGGGCCGCCCGGGGCTGTCGCCGGACGCGAAACGTTCAGGTACACTGCCGCCGCTGTGTTTGCACGGTCACCCGTTTAGTGACCCGATGCAGCGCCGATCAACGATCCGCTACGTCGCTTCACCTGTACACCTGCAACCCAGTGATCGACACGTCAGTTGTTTGGGGACGTGACATGTCCAACTAAATTTGTGGAGAGGTTCCATGTCGGATCGTCAAATCGGCACTGTCAAATGGTTCAACGAAAGCAAGGGTTTCGGCTTCATCAGCCGGGACAACGGGCCGGACGTGTTCGTGCATTTCCGTGCGATCAGCGGCACCGGTTTCCGTACGTTGCAGGAAGGCCAGAAGGTCAGCTTCCGCGTCGTGCAGGGCCAGAAGGGGCTGCAGGCGGAAGACGTCGCCGCGGCTTGAGCCAGGCGCCAGTCTGATCTCATATTTGGGCCGCGGCGTTCGCGCCGCGGCCTTTTGTTTTTCTGAAGATGGCCGCATTTAGGTGCGGATAAGCGTCTTCCCGGAGGTAATGAATGCTGACCCTTAATGTGCGCGGCCTGCCGCGCAGCATGACCGAGACGGGAGTTACCGATCTGTTCTCGAAATTCGGCCGCGTGCACAAGCTCAAGCTCGCGATCGACCCGTTCAAAAACGAATGCCGCGGCTTCGCCGAGCTGGCGATGGAAGGCCACGAGGCGCGCGCCGCCATAACCGGGCTCGACGGCTCGACCCATGACGGCAGCACCCTGCGCGTCGGTCTTGCCAGCGACAGGCCGCAGCGCGGACGCCGGTAGGTTGGGCTGAGCGGAGCGATGCCCAACGATCGATGCCCAACATGATGCGGCGTCACGTTGGGGTTCGCGGGGCTCACCCCAACCTGCGACATCACCGTGAGCACAGATGGGATCGAGTTCATGACCGGCCTTTCATCGCTCGAAATCGAACCGCGCCTGCACGATCTCGGTGACGGTTTCGTGGTGCGCCGCCTGCTGCCGTACCGGCTGCGGCGGCAGGTCGGCCCGTTCGTGTTCTTCGATCATTTCGGTCCGGTCGAGCTCGGCGCGGGTCGCGGCATGGACGTACGGCCGCATCCGCACATCGGGCTGGCCACGCTCACCTATCTGTACGAGGGGGCGATCGAGCATCGCGACAGCCTGGATTCGGTCCAGGTGATTCGTCCCGGCGACGTCAACTGGATGACTGCCGGCCGCGGCATCGTGCATTCCGAACGGACACCCGGGCCGGAACGTGCGGCCGGACATCGCCTGCACGGCGTGCAGACCTGGCTGGCGTTGCCGCTCGACAGCGAGGAAACCGATCCGTCGTTTCATCACCACGATGCATCGACCTTGCCCGAGGACGAGCGCGACGGCGTGCGCCTGCGCGTCATCGCCGGCACTGCGTTCGGCATGGAATCGCCGGTGCGTGTGTACGCGCCGACGCTGTACGTCGATCTGCAATTCGCTGCGGGCAGCCGCCTCGTGCTGCCGACCGAACACGCGGAGCGCGCGGTGTATGTGCTCGAAGGCGAGGTGGCTGTCGACGGCGAGCCGCTTGCCGCGAGTCGCATGCGCGTGCTCGAAAGCGGAAACGTTGCCGAGCTATCGGCAAGCACGCCGGCGCGCGTGCTGGTCTGCGGCGGTGCGCCGCTCGACGGCGAGCGCCTGCTCTGGTGGAACTTCGTCGCCTCGAGCCCCGAGCGCATCGAGCGCGCGAAAGCCGAGTGGGCCGCGCAGGCGTTCGGCACGGTCGCGGGCGAGACGGAATTCATACCGCTGCCCGAGCGCTGATGGCGCACGTTCGCCGCGACGTCCCAACGGATCTCGATATGCAGCGCTACACGAGTTTCCGCGAGTTCTATCCGCACTACCTTTCCGAGCACGCGAACATCACCTGCCGACGCCTGCATTTCGCCGGCAGCCTGCTGGTCATCGCGGTGATCGTGATTGCGCTGGCGACATTCGACGCGCGCTGGCTCCTGCTCGCGCCGCTGGCCGGCTACGGTTTCGCCTGGGTCGGCCACTACTTCTTCGAAAAGAATCGCCCGGCGACTTTCAGCCATCCCGTTTACAGTTTCATCGGCGACTGGGCGATGTTCCTCGACGTGCTGCGTCGCCGCGTGCGCATCTAAGCACTTTTGGACATCTGGACGACCGCTATCCGTCCGTAGCATGACTTTCGTCCCATCGCTAGGATGAGCTACGGTCGTTAATCTCCACGGACTCGCGAAGCGGCCGGCGGCTTGCCGCGCCGCTCGCGTTCGGATCGTCACGCGTCGGGAGAATGCTCATGCGTCACCGGTGGCTGGTTTGTCCTGCCTTGTTCCTGGTCGCGATCACCGGCGCGCACGCGCTGACGGTCGACGAGCTGCTGGCGAAGAATGTCGAAGCGCGCGGCGGCGCCGGCAAGGTCGCCGCGATAAAGACGCTGAAGTCCGAAGGCAAGATGCTGTTCGGCGGCCAGTTCGAGCTGACGCTGGTGCAATACCAGAAGGCGCCGGACCTGGTGCGCAACGAGGCCAGCATCCAGGGCCTGACCGCCGTGCAGGCCTGGGACGGCAAGGAGGCCTGGCAGATCTCGCCGTTCCAGGGTCGCAAGGATCCGGAAAAGATGTCGGCCGAAGACGCGAAGGCGCTGTCCGATGATGCACCGATCGCCGGCGCGCTGATCGGCGCGAGCGAGCGCGGCGCCAAGGTCGAGTACCTCGGCACCGAGGACGTCGACGGTACCGAGGCGCACAAGCTCAAGGTCACGCTGAAGAACGGCGACATCGAATACGTCTATCTCGATCCCGATCATTTCCTCGAAATCCGCACCGTCACGCAGCGCAGCGTGCGCGGCACGCTCGTCGAAAGCATCACCGACTTCGGCGATTACGAGGAAGTCGCCGGCGTGTTCTTCCCGTTCTCGAGCTCCACCGAGAACAAGGCCGACGGCAGCCGCACACAGACCACGATCGAGCATGCCGAAGCCAACGTCGCGATCGACGACAGTCAGTTCGCGTTCCCGGCAGCGAAAACAGGAGCCGGAAAATGAGCGCACAAACCACACGCATGATGGGCTCGATCGTTCGCAAGACCTCGTTGTCGGCGCTGGTCGCCATCGTACTCGGCGCAGCAGTTCCGGCCGGCGCGGCGGAAACCGCCACACCGCGTTTCGATGCCGGCGTCGTTTCCGGCCTCGGTGCGCGCAACATCGGCTCGGCGGCAATGAGCGGCCGCATCGCCGCGCTCGACGCGGTGCCGGGCAAGGACGGCAAGACCACGCTGTTCATCGGCGCGGCATCCGGCGGCGTCTGGAAGTCGACCGACGGCGGCACGACGTTCAAGTCGGTGTTCGACAAGCAGCCGGTGCAGTCGATCGGCGCGATCACGATCGATCCGACCAACCACGACACGATCTGGGTAGGCACCGGCGAGCCGTGGACGCGCAACTCGGTTTCGATCGGCAACGGCGTCTACAAATCCGTCGACGGCGGCGAGACCTGGACGCATCTCGGCCTCGACAATTCCGAGCGCGTCTCCCGCATCCTGGTCGATCCGCGCGACGGCAACACGGTGTACGCCTGCGTGCCGGGCAAACTGTGGAGCGATTCGGCCGATCGCGGCCTGTACAAGACGACCGACGGCGGCAAAAACTGGAACCTCGTGCTCAAGGGCCGCAATCTTTCGACCGGCTGCTCGACGATCAGCCTCGATCCGAAAGACGCGAACGTGCTCTTCGCCGGCCTGTGGGATTTCCGTCGCAAGGGCTGGACGTTCCGCTCCGGCGGAGAATCGGCGAGCGCCGAATCGGGCAGCGGCTTTTTCCGCTCGGCCGACGGCGGTCGCTCGTGGACCGAGATCACCGATTCGGCGAACAAGGGTTTCCCGAAGAAGCCTTACGGGCGCATCGCAGTCGAGGTCGCGCCGTCGGCGTCGAACATCGTCTACGCATTCGTCGAGTCGACCGACTCCGCGCTGTACCGCTCCGACG
>Ga0193717_1000833_pt1 | contig 19564 bp, 12 predicted proteins | sample U2c2metaG_FD_145900 | JGI IMG/M metagenome (GOLD analysis project Ga0193717, IMG submission 145900) | Soil microbial communities from a riparian zone of the East river system, Colorado, United States - U2c2 | ecosystem: Environmental > Terrestrial > Soil > Riparian zone | place: USA: East River...
CTGACCGCCATTGTAAACGCAGCCACAGCCGAGCGCATCCGCAAATACTTCGACGCCGAATCCAAATCTTCAGACAGCCCGGTGCTAACCGTGCTGAACTAGCTCCTGACGGAGAACGCCAGCATAATCACCTGGCATTCTCCTCTCAAGAAAAACTACGCGATCAGGCTCTTGGCTCTTCGCCGCGCCATCCCTACAACGCCCGCCAGCCCGGTTCCCAACAACACCAGCGTGCCCGGCTCCGGCGTAAGCCCATTACCCGGACCGCCAGGTTCCCCAGGATTCCCGGGGTCGCCAGTCGTAAACGTCAAGTCATCCAGAACGAACTGCTGCGGAATGCCCGTTCCATCGCTGAAAATTAAGCTTGAAATACCAGTCAGATTCAAGCTCAACAGGCTGGACGTGCCGATATTCCCCGCTCCCGTGGCACTTCCCAGCAGATTGTTGGAGGCGTCATACGCCGAAACCGTCAGATCGAAGAAGTCCGTGTAATAGACGCTGATCCCATCCTGCGGCACATCGAACACGATCCCCATATCCTGTTCTGGATCGTTGGTAATCACGCCCTGACCGGAGTGCGCCGGAAAATCGGCGAAGTCATGATCAGGATTATCGGCCGTCAACTGCACCGCATTTGTAAACGTCAATCCCGCATACTGCGTTGTGAGCTGAGTTGAATCCGCCAACTGTTCAAAGTCGATGGTCGTCGCTCCGGCAAAATTGCATGCCGCAGCCGCAAAAACCAAACCAAGCAGAGAGAATTTCTTCAAGTAAAGCCTCCAGAGTCAAACCGTCGAAAAGTGCATCTCGCTGGATGTCCTACAAGCTTACGTAGCAACTCCATCGCCAAACAGCCGTCACAATTTCCCAACTATACATCTGCAACATGGATAAGAGATTATCCATCACAACCCAGAAGTCAATGGCCCTGAAATCGAATGGGTGCTGCACCACCTTGCATAAAAACAGGAAACGTTCTCGCCTAAGCCTTGATCCTGCCATGACTAACCTTGACGTTGTAATCACTACAGTCGAAATAAATTCGGGCTAAGTGACGTATTTGCTGCGCCCTTCTAGAATGGAAAAAGTAGAGAAAAGGCTACTCCTCAGCCCCAAACGCCCTAAACTAAGACCACGATGACCTTCAAGTTCTCCTCGCTCGCCCTTCTGGCCACCCTTACCACCGGAGCCACCGCTCAGACCGCAACCGCTCCGACCGCAACCGCTCCGAAGAAGCCCGTCACTCACCGCACCACCACGGCTGCCACGGCAGCAAAGCCAAAGCCCGCAGCCCCCGTCGCGAACCCCGCCGACAATCCACCCAACGTCCCCCAGGTCGTCGGCACCCCCAAGCCGCTCTACGCGCTCCGCTACATCGATACCGTCATCGGCACCGGTCCCATCGCCGAGCCCCGCAAGTTCTACAGCGTCCACTACACCGGCTGGCTCACCGACGGCACCAAGTTCGACTCCTCCGTCGACCGCGGCACTCCCATCACCTTCCCCTACGGAGCCCGCCAGGTCATCCCCGGCTGGGACACCGGCTTCGAGGGCATGCACGTCGGTGGCAAGCGCCGTCTCTACATCCCCTATCAGCTAGCCTACGGCGAGTCAGGCCGTCCCCCGGTCATCCCCGCCAAAGCCGACCTCATCTTCGACATCGAACTCGTCAACATCTCCGACACACCGCCGCAGCCCAAGCCAGAGCCAAACCCCGAGGCCAAGCCGTCAACCGATCCCGCCGCCAAGCCCGAGACAAGCGCCCCAGCCGGATCTCCACCCCCCGAAGCCCAGCCCAAAACTCCCCCGCATCCGGAAGGCCTCTAATCGCGTCCAATCTCAGGACGACTTAGAATCAACCTACATGCTTGAAAGGCTTAGACCACTCAACCCATACCTCAGGCGATACTGGAAGAGTCTCGCCTGGGGTGGCGTTGCGACCATCCTCTACAACGTCGTCAAGGTCCTCATCCCCGCCGTCATCGGCCACGCCGTGGACGACATGCGGCACGGCCTCACCCCGGCAAAAGTCCTTCACCACGGCCTCAGCCTCCTCCTCATCGCCTCGATCTCCGCCATCTTTCTCTACATCACCCGGCAGGTCATCATCGGAGCCTCGCGCGAGATCGAGTACGACCTCCGCAACGATCTCTTCAGCAACCTCGAACGCCAGTCGCCCAGCTTCTACCACACCCATCGCACCGGCGACATCATGGCCCGCACCACCAACGACCTCAACGCCGTCCGCCAGCTCCTCGGCCCCGCCATCATGTACAGCGCCAACACCATCGTCTTCACCGCGGCCGCGCTGCCCTTCATGTATCGCATCAGCCCAAAGCTGACCCTCTGCGCCTTCGTCCCGCTGCCAATCGCCTCGGTCCTGGTCCAGTACTTCGGCAACCGCATCCACCGCCGCTTCGAGCGCATCCAGGCCATGTTCTCCGACATCTCCGCCAAGGCTCAGGAGAACTTCTCCGGCGCACGCCTCATCCGCGCCTTCGCTCAGGAAGAGGCCGAGATCGCCTCCTTCGAGACCGCCAACCTCGAGTACATCAAGCGCAGCCTCTACCTCGTCCGCCTCATGGCCATGCTATGGCCCACGCTGGAGTTCGTCCTCGGCCTCTCCCTCATGATCACGCTCCTGGTCGGCGGCCACGAGGTAGTCTCCCACCGCATCTCCGTAGGCCAGTTCACCGCCTTCAACGTCTACATGGTGCAGCTCACCTGGCCCATGATCGCCGTCGGCTGGGTCGTCAACCTCTTCCAGCGCGGCACCGCCTCCATCGTCCGCATCGACGAGCTGCTCAAACAGAAACCCGCCATCGCCGACGAGCCTACGGCCATCGCCCAGCCCGTCACCGGCGACATCGAGTTCAACCACCTCACCTTCTCCTACGCAGGCGGCCCTACGGTCCTCCACGACATCAACCTCCGCATTCCCGCCGGCACCAGCCTCGCCATCGTAGGCCCCACCGGCTCAGGAAAGTCCACCCTGGTCAACCTCATCCCCCGCCTGCTGGACGCCGCTCCCGGAGCAGTCCTGATCGACGGCCAGCCCATCCGCCACTTCACGCTCGCAGAGCTTCGCAAAAGCATCGGCTTCGTCCCCCAGGAGACCTTCCTCTTCTCCGACACCATCCACCAGAACATCGCCTTCGGCAAACCGGACGCAACCGCCGAACAGGTCCAGGATGCAGCCAGCGTGGCCCACATCCGTACCGAAATCCTGGAGTTCCCCAAGGGCTTCGACACGATGGTCGGAGAGCGCGGAATCACTCTCTCTGGCGGCCAGAAGCAGCGCACCGCCATCGCTCGGGCCGTCATACGCGACCCACGCATCCTCATCCTCGACGACGCCCTGGCTAGTGTCGACACCTACACGGAGGAGCGTATCCTCTCCGGCCTCCGCCAATGCATGGAAGGCCGCACGACCGTCTTCATCTCCCACCGCATCTCCACAGCGCGCAACGCCGACCAGATAGCCGTCCTGGTCAGCGGACGCATCGCCGAACTGGGCACACACGACGAACTCATCGCCCGCAACGGTTACTACACCAGCCTCTTCGAAAAACAACGCCTCGAAGAAGAGCTCTCCGTAGCCACCTAGGTTGACTCATAACCTTGGACAACCGGCTTTGATGGCAATGCGGTTAGATCCCGCAGCACTTGGATTTGTTGACGCATAACGGAGGATAAACCTACGTTGTGACGCATAAAGTGGGATAATCGCCCTCTTCGGTTTGTTCCTCAACCTCTGCGATCAATGCCTTCTCAATATCTCTCGGTGCAGAAGTAAAGAAGCCGTTAAGGGTTCCGCCTTCTAATATTGGCGCGTTTCGGCACTGTTCTTTCGCATCGTGCGATGTGACGTCAATCTCTTTAAATTTGTTCATTAGCTTCCTAAGGTTGGCATACGCTCCTATATCGATCATGTAACCGGTAAAAGTACCCGTCTGAGACTTGTGCGTCAGTGCGGTGCCGACTAGATGAATGATCCGGTAGTCCAAGAGACGGTTTAATAGATCCTTGATTGCGCTCTTTTCCTGCATAGTTTTGTCGGCGACTAGAAAGACATTTGTTTTGCGATCGAGACAGAACTTTCGGATGGCATAGATTCCGCGGATGAGGACATCGTGATCCTTTTCTTCGGAATCCGCCTTCAGTTCCTCTATCCTGCGTTGAAATGTACTGAGGCTGAGAGTTCTGACATCGTCCTTGCCTATTCGTTCGTCACCATTTGCCTTTTGCGCAAGCGCCTCCAGAAGTAGGGACAGGAAATCGCGAGGAACGCCTCCAGAGGCCAGAACCAATCGGTTGAACCCCTCGCCCTTAAAGAGCGAGTCGGCCTCTATTGCGCTCATTCCTGCCTTATTAGCGTATTCCTGGAGAATCTTTCGAATCTGAACTGATGTCTTTTTGAATTCAGCCAAAGTGTAGTCGATGTTTATCGGCTGATAGTCATGGCGTTCCTGTGCGCCAATTGGCTGATGGTCTCGATCCGCATACAAGGAGCTAGCATGTCGCAGCGTTCCTATCTTGAAGAACAATGGAACGTCCTTGCAAAGCCGATGAACGTAATCAGCCACGTAGGGCTGAATAGGTCGTCGAAGTTGATAAAAATCATCGAGCTGTATATAGAGAACCTGTACCTTCTGTGACAGCCCAAAAAATTGCTCAATCATCTTCTTGAGCCGAGGCAGAAGTTGATTAAGTTCCCGGATCTTGTCATCAAAGGTCTGGTATTCGGCTTCAATGGATTCTTTTTTGGCGCTGGAAAGGCCAAGGTCGGCCTTCGCATGAGGCACTGTCGCCCCGAACGTTGCTGAACCTTTATTTTCTATTTCAGATTTGCGCGTGACTTTGCTCGTTACTTCGTCCTGGCTCTTCCGCAGATCCGCTAACTCTTTCCTCAGTGCCGTGACCAGTACGCGTAGCTGTTTCTTCTTCCCAAACCATCCTCCGAGATGGGTTTCCATTTCGTCGAAAACTACATCGAGGATTTCAATCAAAACGTTTGGGAACGAATGGTGCTTGTAATCCTCGCAGTTGATGTAGACGGCGCGTATAGAAGGGCCAACCCCCTTTCGTACTCTATCCAACAGAAGGCTTTTTCCGCAGCCTCTACGGCCGAATACCACATGATTTTGCCTTGTCATCGCATCCGCTAAGGCGTGAGTCACGTCAACATAGTCAATCTCGATCGATGAACCCTTCTGAATCCTCGTGTTTTCCTGAATCAGCCTTCTAAGCTCTACAACGCTTGATGACATTTGCCTCGCCTTCCGGTATATGAGCAGATTTGAGATGTCCGATGATTGTAGAAGATATTCGTTCAGGCTTTGCTGTCATCCTGAGCGCAACGAAGGACCCCGAAGGTCTTCATTAACCACAACTGTCAGCTGCTCCTTTCAACAACAACTCCGCACCGTCCCTATTGCATGGCTCGCTTCCTACCTACAAAACCTGTCAAGTCCCAAACTAAAGATCAAAACCAGCATTTACCCACAACCTAAACAAAAGCAAACAACTTACACCTCAAAAATAGTCTTCTGAAAACTGCCGATGAGTTTTACTCCATTAGCTATACTGGATACAGAGATCAAGAAAGCCCCGGCCCAAACCGGGGCTTTTCCACGTAAAGAACTAGCGGAGCCATAACCCTTTTATAAAGACGACTTTAGCCGCAACCAATTTAGAATGACGACTTTACAGACACAACATGCCATAACCTATTGAATGCAAGCAACTTACACAAAAGTACCCCCCGGGGGGGTACCCCCAAGGACCTCCACAGGGGAAGACCCGTATGCGATGCTGGAACCCTTCGGAGAATCTGATCAATGTCGAGTGCACATACAACGGTCGTTCGCCCCACAGACCTCTCCTTGCGAGCCGCATTGCAACTGGCCCTCCTCTTCGCCGCAATCAAGCTCGCACTGCACACTGCGGCTAACCTCTGCGAGGCACACATCGGCTACGGCTACTTCCGCGATGAGCTCTACTACATCATCTGCGGACGCAACCTGGCATGGGGATACGTCGACCATGGCCCCGGAGTAGCACTACAGGCCAAGCTTTCTCTCGCGATCTTCGGCAAATCACTGGCGGGAATCCGAATGCTCTCGGCCATCGCCGGAGCCGGACGAGTCTTCCTCACCGGAATGCTGGCATGGTCGCTGGGCGGACGCCGTCCCGCACAGGCGCTGGCAATGATAGGAGTACTCGTCGCACCGCAGTATCTCGCTCTCGATAGCTTCCTCTCCATGAACTCGTTCGAATCGATCTTCTGGATGGGGTGCCTGCTTGCACTGATCCTGATCGTCCGCGGTGGCAGCGAAAGACTCTGGCTGCTCTTCGGCGTATCAGCCGGCCTCGGCCTGCTGAACAAACCATCGATGGCCTTCTTCCTCTTCGCGTTGCTTGCTGCACTGCTTGTCACACCGCAACGTCGTCTGCTCTTCAGCCGTTGGGCAGCAGCAGGTGTCGCCCTGCTAATCCTGATCGCGCTCCCTAACCTGATCTGGCAGGCGCATCACCACTGGCCAACCCTGGAGTTTCTACACAATGGCCAGGTAGAGAACAAGAACATCAAGCTCGCTCCCCTGCCCTTCCTCGGAAAGCAGATCCTGAACCTGCAGCCCGCGACGGTACTCGTCTGGGGTACAGGGTTGATCTGGCTACTGCGAAATCCACTGGCAAAGAACTGGCGCTGGCTCGGTCTGACCTACCTGTTCTTCCTGGCCGCCATGATGGCGCTGCACGCGAAGGACTACTACGTTGTGCCAATCTACCCCATTCTCTTCGCCGCAGGAGGCATCGCATGGGAGCAACGTTTTGCCAACCGTCCCGCAGTAGCCCAAAACCGTGTCTACGCGTTCCCAATCATGGAGACCGTCCTCCTGGTCGCAGGTGCGCTCATCCTGCCGATGGGGATACCGGTCATGCGACCACCAACATGGATCGCCTACACCAAGGCGATCCACCTCTACAACGCAAGCGGCAACACCGAGAACGCGGCCAGCGGCCCACTACCCCAGTTCTACGCGGACCGATTCGGCTGGCAGGAAGAGGTCGATGAAGTCAGCCGAATCTATCGCTCGCTCTCGGCGGAAGACCAGGCAAAAGCCGGCATCTCCTGCTCGAACTACGGCGAGGCCAGCGCGATCAACGTCCTTGGTCACGGTCTACCCACAGCGATCAGCGGACACAACAGCTATTGGCTCTGGGGACCGAAGGGAGTAACCGGCGAAGTCATGATCGTCATCAACAACGCAACCCCGGAAGAGATGCGCAAATACTACGACTCCGTGCAGGTGGCCGGACGCATGGATCATCCGCTGTCGATGCCCTACGAACATCGCAACATCTATCTCGTACGCGGACGCCACAAGAACGTCCTCGACGACTGGCTCAGCTTCAAGCACTACATCTAGCCATTTCTCGTTGCGAAGATGGGCCAGCGGTGTGCTACTCTCCGTGCAACCCATGAAGGAAACCCGGTCCGAACTACCTCGCGTCCTGAACGCCTCGCACGCGACCTCCATCGTCGTCGGCATCATCATCGGCAGCGGCATCTTCCTCGTGCCCCGCGAGATGATGGCAGCGGTCGGCTCCTCGCGCATGGTCTACGCCGTGTGGATCGTCGGTGGCCTGCTGTCGCTGTTCGGCGCCATGACCTACGCCGAGATCGCCGCAGCGCGGCCGAAGTACGGCGGCGAGTACGCCTTCCTGCGCGAGGCCTACGGCGACCTGATGGGCTTCCTCTACATGTGGACGCAGATCACGGTAGCCAAGCCAGCGTCGCTCGCCACGGTAGCAGCCGGGCTGGCCCGCGTGCTGGCGACCTTCGCCGTCTTCAGCGGTTTTTCGCAACCGGCATTCGCGGGCCTGCTGTGGGGACAGGTCTTCGCCATCACCGTAACCTGGCTTATCACCGGCCTCAACATCGTCGGTACCCGCAGGTCGGCCAACGTACAACTTGTGCTCACCTGGCTCAAGGGCCTGCTGATTCTCGTCATCGCAGGCTTCTGCTTCTTCGCCCCCGGCAATCACGGCACGTGGCACAACTTTGCAACCGACTTTACAGGTGCAAAGGTAGGGTTCTCCGGCTTCATGATCGCTCTGGTTGCGGCTCTATGGGCCTACGATGGCTGGAGCGACGTAACCACGCTGGCAGGCGAGGTCGAGCACCCGCAGCGCAGCATGCCTATCGCGCTGGTCGGCGGCGTTGCTATCGTTGGCGGACTCTACATGCTGACCAATGCAGCGATTCAGTACGTCCTGCCCGCCGCCGCAATCGCCACGGCCGATCGCCCCGCCGCGGATGCAATGCGTCTGGTCGCAGGGCCCTGGGGAGCCACGCTGGTATCGCTCGGCATGGCCGTCAGCATAGCGGCAACCTTCGTCGGCTCGTCCCTATCGGGAGCGCGCGTTCCCTTTGCCGCCGCGCGCGATGGTCTCTTCTTCAAACAGCTGGCGCATGTGCATCCGCGATTCCACACACCCTCCACTGCCCTCATCCTTCAAGCAGTGCTCAGCTCCCTGCTGCTGCTTGCTATCGGCAAGTTTCAGGCCTTGTTTTCGCTCGCCCTCTTCGGCGAGTGGCTCTTCTACGCGATGACGGCAAGCACCGTCTTCATCTTCAGGCATCGCGAACCGGATGCTTCCCGCCCCTACAGCGTATGGGGTTACCCCATCATTCCGGCGCTGTTCATTCTTGCCGCAGCAGTGCTGCTGGTGTTTTCCTTCGCCGACCAGCCTGTAAACTCGCTGGTCGGCACAGGCGTTATCCTGCTTGGTATTCCACTGCACTATCTCTTGCAAAGGCGACGAATCGACTAGCTGCGATTCGCAATCACTCGCTCATACACTCGCACATATTCCTGCGCAGGCTTGTCCCAGGAGAAGTCCTGCATCATTCCGCGCTTCATCATCTGCGTCCACTCTTCCTTGTTGCGGAAGGTATCAAGAGCGCGCTGAATGGCAGCCATCAAGTCAGATGAGTTATACCCCCAGAACTTGAACCCATTCCCACCTCCGTCGAGCTGCTCGTCAATGGTGTCATCCAGCCCACCGGTAGCGCGGACGATCGGGACAGTCCCGTACTTCAGGCTGTAGATCTGGTTCAGTCCACCGGGCTCGTAGCGTGACGGCATCAGGAACATATCTGCTCCGGCCTCGATCTTATGGGCAATAACATTGTCGAAGTTCACCTGTACCCGGACCTTGGATGCGTAGCGCTCAGCCATCTCAGTCAATAGTCGCTCGTAGTACTCCTCACCGGTGCCGAGCATTAACAGCACGATGTCTTCCTGTACCAGCCGATCCAGAATGTCCACGATGAAATCGAAGCCCTTTTGTGTGGCGAAGCGGGAGACGATGCCGATCACGGCAGTATCGTCACCAACGTCCTCCAACCCGAAGGCATGGAGAAGATCGCGCCTGCACTCTTTCTTGCCGGCGAGCTTCTCAACAGAGTAGTGCGCTGCGATGTTGGGATCGATTGCCGGATCCCACTCCTCGTAGTCCACGCCATTCAGTATCCCAAAGAGATCGCCTTTACGGCGGCTTATTGCTCCTTCGAGGCCGTTGCCATACTCCGCCGTCTGGATCTCTTCGGCGTACTTCCGACTGACCGTAGTAAGGGCGTCGGCGTAGACAATGCCGCCCTTCAGGAAGTTCACTGTGTCGTTATGCTCCAACTTGTCGAAGGTGAACATGTCCCATGGCAGCAGCAGGGTCTCCATGGTCCGTGGCGGGAACCAACCCTGATAGCCGGCATTGTGGATCGTCAACACCACAGGAACACGCCGCAGTACGGGATCGAAGTAGTACGTGGAGCGCAGGAACACGGCTAGTATGGCCGTTTGCCAGTCGTGCACATGGAAGACGTCGGGGACACCCAGCATCTTGGATGCCTCGATGACCGCGCGGCTTAGGGCGCCGAAGCGCTCCGCGTTGTCGGGATAGTCTCCGGATGGCGTCGAGTAGAAGCTCTCTCGGTCGAAGAGTTCGGGACTATCCACAAAATACGTCTGCACACCTTCTGCCAACCCGCCATCCAGAATACCGACGAAGCGGTTATAGGTAGGAAACGGAACCGTAATGCTGGCTATCACCACTGGGGCATTGGGTGCGGCCTTGGCCACTTGGCGGTAGTACGGCAGAAAGACGCTCACCTTGTGTCCCAACTTCGCCAGTGCTCGAGGCAGGCTGCCGACTACATCGGCGAGACCTCCTGTCTTGGCCCACGGAGCGCACTCCGATGCTGCAAATACAATATGCATGTTGCCGTCCTTATCTTCTGAATCAAACAGTTAGTCTATACAAACAAGTGCGGCGACATGCCGAACCCATATTGGATGCATATGAAACGTAAGCCGAAGCTGGGACAGAACTTTCTTGTGGACGATGCCGCCCGTCATGCCATTGTCGACGCTCTCGGCGATCTGAGCCAGCGTACCGTCATTGAGATCGGACCGGGCAAAGGAGCGATCACGGAGATACTCGCGGGCCGATGCCACAGGCTGATCGCATTGGAGCTGGACCGTTCGCTGGCGCCCGAACTGGCCTTTCGCTTTCGCAACCAGCCGCAGGTGCAGGTCATCGAGGCAGATGTGTTGAAGACCGGCCTGCGCGCGCTGGTGCCCGTGGGCGAGACGGCTGACGTGATCGGAAATCTGCCTTACTACATCACCTCGGATATCTTGCTGCACCTGTTCTCCGCGGGGAGCGCCGGAACTGTGGCCCGCGCTGTGCTGATGATGCAGCGCGAGGTGGCCGACCGGGTCTCGGCTGCTCCGGGAGTGCGCGACTATGGGCTACTCTCGGCAACAGCGCAGATGAATGCGCGGGTTGATCACCTCTTCACATTGCCACCGTCTGCCTTCTCTCCTCCGCCGGAGGTCTACTCCACCGTCCTTCGGCTGGAGTTTGCGCCACGCTTCGCCGAACTCGGCGTGGATGCCGTGGGCTTCGACGTGTTCCTGCACAAATGCTTTGCCCAGAAGCGCAAGACACTGCAGAACAATCTTCGTGCCGCCGGATACTCTCCGGAGCAGCTCGCCGCAGCATGGCCCAACGGTGTGCCGCTACAGGCTCGTGCAGAGTCGCTGGCGCTGGAGCCGATGGCAGAGTTGTATCGAGCGCTGGCATCGGCTTCACCGTCCCCGCTGTTGCTTGCCGACTCCACTCACCACACAAAAATCCGTCAAGCCCCCGAAGCCGAAGATTAAAATCAATTACCTCCTAAGAATCACAAAACAAACAGCTTATCCTCCAGAAAAATCTACTCAAAACTGCCGATTAGTTTTACTCAGCCAGGTATACTGAATACAGAGATCAAAGAAAGCCCCGGTCCAACACCGGGGCATTTCTATTTAAAGAACTTACGGAGATCTAAACCCTTTAGAAAGACGAATTTAGCCGTAACCCCTTTATATGGACAAATTTGGCGACAGAGTTCATCTCATCTATCAGAAAACACGATACTTACGCCAAGGTACCCCCCCGGGGGGGTACCCCCAGGAGTGACCATAACGGGGAGCGAGTACCTCGTACTTAACCGGCTTCTTTCGCGTGGTTGGAACAGAACAGGCAGCGACCAGGTGGACAAGCTAGTCGGGGGTGGAAAGGTCTCGGGTGTATTCGTCTGTGGTGGCGTGGGTGTAGTAGACGATGCGGTCCCGCCCTGTGGCCTTGGCTTTGTAGAGGGCTTCATCGGCGCAGCGCACCATATCTTCGACGTTCATGTTAGGCAGGCCCATCCACACTACGCCGACGCTGGAGGTTACCCGTATAGACTCCGAACCGTAGACGAAGGGTTCTTGTGCGATGGCCTGCTGGAGTTGAGTAAGACGCGAGAAAGGGTCGTGGATGGGAAGGCCCGGTAGCACAATGAGGAACTCCTCCCCGCCGTAGCGGCCAACCAGGTCGTAGGGACGGATGTTATCGACCATTCTCTGGGCGGTGTCGCGCAGGATGGAGTCGCCAGCCAGGTGGCCGAAGGTGTCGTTGATCTTCTTGAAGAAGTCGATGTCTGCCAGAACGACGGCGAGCGCCGAACCCTCGCGAGAGGCTCGGTCCATCTCGCGCTCGAGGATTTCGAAGATCGCGGATCGGTTCCAGAGGCCAGTGAGGGAGTCGCGAGTGGCCTGCTTGCGGAGGGCCTCGCGAGCAGCGACCAGCTCAATCTTTTCCGCCTCGAGTTCCCTGGTTCGCTGGGCGATCAGATGACGCAATATCTGCTCCTTTCTGACAAGTCGCCGGGTTCGCCAGCGCCAGAGATGACGGCCAAACGCAAAGGCGAGGAAGCCAAGCAGGAGATAGAAGAGCGGCGTGCGCCACCAGGGAGGACGGATTGTGAACTCGAGAGACAAGACCTCGGATTGATTATGCTGGTTCGGATCCACTGCCTGTACCTCGAAGCGATAGCTTCCTGGGGGCATGGCGGGATAGTGCAGCCGATGTTCGGTGGTTTGATTCCAAACCGGCTCCAGCCCGAGGAGGCGATAGCGAAATTGCATGGAGCCCAGACGATCGAAGTTGAGCGAGGTGAAGGCGATATCGAGAGGAGCATCAAGCCAGCGCCAGATGCTCCGATTACCGGTGAGACTGAGGGTTCTGTCTCCAAGGGTGGCGGATTTGAGGGAGAGTTGCAATGGAGATCGAACAAAGAGATGCTCAGGATGGAGAAGATGGACCGCTCCTCCGTTAACTCCGACCCATACGGATCCATCGTAGTCTGAAAAGAAAGATCCCTGGTCGGTGTCGTTGGAGATGAGACCGTCCTGGTTGGTGAGCAGCTTCCAGTTGACTCCGTCGAAGACGGAGATGCCGAGATCCGTTCCGATCCAGAGCCAGCCGCGATGATCGAAGCGAACGACCTGAATATCACTGGAGACGATCTCTGGAGGAGTGATGATCGCGAGGATATGCGCCTGGTCACCATCGACACGAAGGTGGAGCAGACCGGAGAGGCCGCCCCCGATCCAGAGCGTACCGTCGGAGGCGGCGGCTATGCCGCGCATCTGGCCACGGGTAAGGCTCTTGTCGATGACGGTCTCAGTCCAGTTGTCTCCGGTAAACCGATAGAGATGCCTGTCGGAGAGGAACCAGAGCCGGCCACTAGCATCTTCAGTCGCATCGGCAAAGCCGTCGGTCGAGACGTGTGGGTCGTTTACCTTCTCCACGGAGGGATTTCTATCAGGTGTACGGATGACATAGAGGCCATCACGGCTGCAGAGCCAAATGCGTTGGGATGAGTCGACAAAGAGCCTGGCTATGTCAGGGAGCCTGGCATGGAAGGTAATGCGCTGGGCAACCGGATCGAAGCGCACCAGACTGCCGGCGACGTAGGCTATCCAAAGCGCACCGTCCTGCGATTGCGCGAAGCCTACGGCCTGACGAAGATCCTGGTTGGTAAGCGCAGGGGGCGTCACGATGCGTTTGGCGGCATCGTCGAGCTGGGTGACCTGATACTGATCTGCAATCCAGACTCGTCTCTGACGATCACGAAAGATGGGCCAGACTGTGTCATTGTGCAGGCCTTGCTGCATGGTCCAGTTCTCGACCTCGCCGTAGCCAAGCCAGCGATAGAGACCATGGCCGCGGGTGCTGATCCAGATGGAGCCTTGCCGATCTCGAAGGATGGTGCTGATGGCGTCGAAGGCCAGGCCGTTGGCGCGATCGAAGGTTTGCCAGCTGCGCTCATTCTCATTCCAACGCCCGATGCCAGTGTCGGTCTGAGTGAGGACATCGCCGCGGGAGTCTTCGGCAAAGGTGAGCAGTCCCGCTCCTGCATAGGCGGAGAACAAAGTGGGAGAGATATCGCGTTCGACGAACCGGCTGGCGTCCGGAGCAAGGACGCGAATATGTTTGGCGCTGCGGCTCCATAGGGAGCCGCGTTGATCGCGGTAGAAACAAAGCCACGCCTCCTGAGAGACGCCCTGTTGTTCGCCCATGACCTGGACCTGAGTACCTTTTACGCGGCAGATGGCGTCACCACAGCCCAGCCATAACACGCCGTCGGGAGCGACGAAAACGCTGTGGAGCTTCGCCAACTCGGAGTGTGCTGCGGTCTGCCGGGCATCGAAGTACGGAGCGACCTTCCACTGGTTCTGTGGGCCGGTCTGCTGAACAAGCATCAAAGAACCGCGATTGAGAAAGAGAATATGTTGGGGATCGAGAGAGGTGAAGCGTTGACCGACTCCTAATTGGAGGGTGATGGAGCCAGTGGGAATGGCTTCAAAACGATTGCCTGAAAGGAAATATATATGGTCATTGGTGGTGATCCAGATGCGGCCAGAGGCATCCTGAAAGAGCGAGAGGATCAGGGTCTCCTGAATGCCATCCTGCGCGCCGAAGCGATGAAACTCGGAGCCATCATAGCGGAAGAGACCGTTTTCCGTGGCTATCCAGAGGATCCCGGCCTCCTCCTGAATGACCTTGAAGACGTCGAGATTGCGTAGACCCTCGTCCTGGCCATAGTGGCGGAAGGTGAAGTGTTGCGCGCTGGCATCAGCCGATCCAAAGAGAATGAGCAGCATAGCGACAAGGATCCATTGACCGCATGGCAAAGCATGTCGCCGAACCTGTCTGCTGGAGCTGATCAACTTATTTATCTCAGAGGAACACCCTGATTCTACGAGCGAACGCCGCTGCAGTGTTGCGGCATTTGGGCGCTGTATCTAGATTGTCAGCTAACTTAGATTGTTGATGCCACGAGAGAGCGGCTCGTCTGTAAACTTGGTTGAAGCAGGTACGCCGGTCATGGGCTTGATGGAACTAGAGACGACGCAGGACCCTATTGCGCTATTCCGAGTATGGATGAAGGATGCGGAGGCCGAAGAGCTGAACGATCCGAATGCGGTGGCACTTGCTACGGCAACGGCGGATGGCGGACCCAGCGTGCGGATGGTATTGATGAAGCAGCTGGATGAACGGGGATTCGCCTTCTATACGAATTCAGAGAGCCGGAAGGGCGTGGAACTCGCACAGAATCCTCGGGCGGCAATGTGCTTTTACTGGAAGAGTCTGCGACGGCAGGTTCGGGTCGAGGGTGTGGTGACAGAGTTGCCGGCGGCGGAGGCGGATGAGTATTTTCATAGCCGATCTAGGATGAGTCAGCTAGGGGCCATGGCTTCGGAGCAGAGTCGTCGATTAAAGAGCCGAGAGATGCTGGAGGCACGGGTTCTTGCGTGGGAAGCACAGTATCCAGAGGGGATTCCTCGGCCTGAGTACTGGAAAGGGTATCTCCTATGGCCGGAACGGGTGGAGTTTTGGGTAAATGGAGCTGACCGATTGCATGACCGTTTTTTGTTTTTGCGAGTGGAGGATGGCTGGCTGAAGGAACGATTGTTTCCTTAGAGAAAAGACGTTTGAATAAATTCGGTTTGCAAAGGCTTGTGCTACAAAGTATTTTGTTTGAACTAAGAATGAAGTCGATATGGAGGAGAAGAAGATGAGTCAAGAGGCTGTAGGTCGGCGAGCATTTCTGAAGGGCGCAGCAGGTGGGGTGTTGGGTTCGGCGGGGTTGATGGCGGGGATGCCGGCGTTTGCGATGGATTTTGACGCGGCGCATGTGATTCACGAGGTAGCGGAGCCGGGGCAGGACGCGGAGGCCAAGCCGAAGCATTCGATCAAGTTTGCGGTGTGCGGGATGAGCCACGACCACATCTATGGGATGGTAGGGGCTATTCAGCGCGGCGGCGGGGTGCTGGTTTCGGCTTATGGGGCGGAGCCGGATAAGATAGCGGCCTTCAAGAAGAGATTTCCTGACGTGAAGATGGAGGCTTCGGAGGACGCAGTTCTGAACGATCCTTCGATCCAATTAGTGCTGAGCTCGACGATTCCCGATCAGCGAGCCGGGTTGGGTGTTCGGGTGATGAAGAAGGGCAAAGATTATCTGAGCGATAAGCCAGGGTTGACGTCACTGGAACAGCTCGCTGAGGTGAAGAAGACGATCGCGGAGACGAAGCGTATTTACGGGATTCTCTACAGCGAGCGGTTTGAGGTAAAGGCGGCTGTGAAGGCCGGAGAGTTGGTGAAGGCGGGGGCGATCGGGCGGGTGATCCAGACGATCAATATCGCTCCCCACCAGATCTTCCAGCCGGTTCGCAATGGGGAGGCATATGCCGGAGGGGCTGGGCAGAGGCCGGACTGGTTCTGGGATACGAGCCGGTATGGCGGGATTCTGAACGATATCGGGTCACACCAGGTGGACCAGTTCCTCTACTACACAGGATCGACGGAGGCGGAGGTTGTGGCGTCGCAGGTGGCAAATGTGAAGCATCACGACCACCCCAAGTTTCAGGACTTTGGCGACATGATGCTGCGAGGGGACCGCGGGTTCGGGTATGTACGGCTGGATTGGTTTACGCCGGATGGATTGGGAACGTGGGGCGATGGACGGCTGTTTATCCTGGGGACGGATGGGTACATCGAAGTGCGGAAGTACACAGACGTTGCCCGGGAGAAAAAGGGGAACAATCTGTTCATCGTGGATAAGGCGCAGGCACGGTATATCGACTGCAACAATGTGCCTCTGCCGTTCGGGCCGCAGTTTGTATCGGACGTGGTGAATCGGACGCATACGGCGCAGGACCAGACGCAGGCTCTGCTGGCGGCGGAGTTGGTGGTTCGGGCGCAGATGAAGGCCGTGACGGTTACGTTGAAGGGGTAGCACTCGATTACGGGTCTTCGCGGATGGGGAGATCCGTAGTCGTTGCTTAGCGGAGTTGAAACTCGGGGCTGCCCATGACGAGAGCGGTGAGGAGGTTCAGTGTTTCGGTGGGTGGGGTGGCGGGAGTGGTGAGTTGACCGATCTGCGTGTGAATGAGCCGGTTGGTCTGGGGGGAGACCTCTCCGCCTATAAGTGTGGATTCGAGAACGTGCAAGGCTACATCGGAGTCAGTGGGCAGAGGAACATTTGCGCCTCCTGTGGTGAGGGAGGCTTCGGCATACTTTGGACGGGTGGCACTGGATGCGTTTTGGGAAGGCAATGTCGCCGTTGGCTGGGAGAGCAGGCCTAGAGCGAGAACGTGGGTGGAGTCGAACTTCTGGTTGCCAAATTTGTTGTTGGTCAGGGCGTAGGCGAAGTTAAGACGATCGATAAGGCCGCTCGCGTTCATCCATCGATCGGCGGTGATGTAGTAGCCCGTAGGCGGCAGGGCGAAATAGAGCGGCATGCCCATGGTCCGGATGGTATTGCTGAGTGCGTCTGGGCTGACAGGATCGGTGGCGGTGGTACGGAAGGCTGAGGCCAGGAACTCCATGGGGGTCTTGACCTTGTTGCGGAAGTATTTTCTGGAGTTGAACTCGGGCGATCGGACGAGGGTGCGAAGGATGGCCTTGATGTCGCCGTCGGTTGAGAGATAGGTGGCGGCCATTCGGGCTACGAGGGCGGGTGGGGGCTCGTCGGCTACGAAGCGCTGGGCTAGTTTGTAACTGATGAAGTGCGCTGTCTTGGGGCTAGCGGCGAGCAGGGTGAGGGCCTGTACCCCTTCGTTCATGCCGGCAGGAAGGTTTGGGACTGCCGAACCCAAGTCAGGCGATGAAGCCGCCGAACCTGTAGCGCTTGGAGCACCGGGATCTGCGGCTCCAATGGTGTGGCCGAGCCACTGTTTAGTGCCTGGCTCGTGGCGCTTGGAATCGAACTGAAAGGGGCCGCCCTGGTTGGGACGCTCGACGGTCCAGCCGGTGAGGATAGCGGAGAGCGTGGTTACATCGGCTTGGGTGTAGCCTCCGTTGACGCCCATGGTATGGAGCTCCATGATCTCGCGACCGTAGTTTTCGTTGAGACCGCGATTCCCCTTCTTCGAATTGGGATTGGTGGGGCTGACACCGTTAGCCAGGGAGTCGGGGCCAATCGACTGCCAATTGTCGAGGTAGACCATCATGACGGGACTAGTGGCCGTGGCGAGAAGGAGATCGCGGAACTTGCCGAGAGCGTGTTTGCGGATAGCGTCGCGCTCGTAGCTGGTGGTGTACCACACGGCGGAGTCTTTGCCGATGTAGACGTTGAAGTGATTGAACCAGAAGTCAGTCATCACTTCTTGGAGCTGTCGCTCGGAGAGGATGGCGCGGACGAACTTGGCTTCCGTGAGTTCGTGGATAGTCAGGAAGGAGGCTCCGATGTTGGCACTCATGCCTCTGAAGAGTTCTCGCTCGTGAGGGGTGAAGTCATTGAGGATCAGATTGTGGAGGTCGCCGGCCAGATAGGAGGTGAAGGCGATGCGCTCGGGTACGGGGAGCTTGATGAGGGCAGCCATACGCTGGTTCTTCGGGAGGGCGTAGAGATCTTTCGCAATGCGGGCTGCGGTGGCCTGATCTGCCTTCTTCTGGGCGGCTAGTTCTGCGTCCGTGGGTTGGTGGAGGATCAGTTTTCCGTCCGGGCCGAGCTTCTTCAGGTCACTGTCGCGATTCAGCTTGAAGACAAGAACCTCGTAGACGGCAGCGAGACCGGGGTCCGAGGGGTAGGGGCGTCTGCCGTCGCCTACGGCCTGAACGGTGGGGCCCTCGGGGAAGGTGAGAAGGGCTTGATCGGGGGCCATGCTGAGGGTGGGGTAGTCAGCGAGGCGGCGGTCGACGACTGGATCGTTGATGCTGGCTGGGTTTAGCTGCTGCTCGAACCATTTCTCTGGAGTCTGGGCGAGGACTTTTTCAACGTCTCCGGGACGGGGGCCGAAGGTGAAGCGGTTGAGGAGCTGGACTACTTTTTCACGCTGGTTGAGTGGGGTCGGAGGAGCGGACTTCTGCGGGCCCCGGACCTTTGGCTTGGCTACGGCGATACGAGGAGGCTTCACCTGCGGAGTTTCGTCCTGCGCAAAGAGTTGTAGCTGAAATGCGGCGATGATGAGGACGGCCGGGAGAAGTCTGCGCATGGATGAGCCTCGTTCTATTTAGACTTAGACCTTGCTTCGATGAGCGAAGTTGCGTTTTGCTTATCGCCTTGTTGTATTGCCCATCATCTTTACCCTCCCCCTCCCCCTTTAGGGTATTTTGGAGCTAAGTTGATGCAGGTAAATGGGTTAAAGCGGCAACTCCCTTCTAAAATATAGATTCTAAATGGTTTGCGTCCAAAATATAGATGATAAAGGGGTTATGGGTGGTTGAAAAAAGGCCCGGCTTTGGCTGGGCTTTTTTTTGATCCTGTTTTAAGTGTAATGGGTGGAGGCAAACTCATCGGCAATGGCGATGTTGTTTGTTTCTATGAGGTTAGGTGGTTTTGGCGTTTGACAGGTTTCGAGCTGGGAAGCGGTGGGATGGTTTGGGGTAAAAGGAACAGGCAGCAGCCAAGGATGGATGGAATTGGTTGTTGAAAAATCCCGGGCGTGTGTGGCGAATCGAGACCTTCGGGATCCTTCGCTCCGCTCAGGATGACGGCGGAAACAAGCAACGACAACGACAACGGCAACGACAACGACAAGGACAACGACAAGGACAAGGACAACGGCAACGGCGACGGCAACGACCAAGACAGCGGCGATGCTGGACCGGTGTTAGTTTTTTGTTGTTTGGGTGACCAGGGTACGAGATTGGGCGGGAGTGCGCAGGCGTTTGAGGG
>Ga0193717_1000834_pt1 | contig 19557 bp, 5 predicted proteins | sample U2c2metaG_FD_145900 | JGI IMG/M metagenome (GOLD analysis project Ga0193717, IMG submission 145900) | Soil microbial communities from a riparian zone of the East river system, Colorado, United States - U2c2 | ecosystem: Environmental > Terrestrial > Soil > Riparian zone | place: USA: East River...
CCATGCCGTCAACGCCGAGGGTGTCCTCAACGTCGCTGTCGTTCGCCAGCACATTCGCCGACAGCGCGACGTCCTGCGCCACCGTGAAGCTGTCCGCGTCCGCAACCGGCGCGTCGTTCACCGCCGTCACATCGATGCTCAGCGTCGAGGACGCACTGCCGCCGTTCCCGTCCGAGATCGTGTAGTCGATTACCACTGGGCCGTTGGTATTCGCCGCGGGTGTGAAGGTGATGGTCTTGTCCGGGTTGATCGTTGCGGTGCCGACCGCCGGGCCCCCTTGCACATTCACCGCGGTCACACTCAGGCTGTCGCCGTCAACATCGCTGTCGTTGAGCAGCACGTTGAAGGTGACTGAGGTATCTTCGTTGGTGGTGGTCGTGTCCGGTTCCGCCACAGGCGCGTCGTGGACCGGCGACACATTCAGCAACACGGTACGCGATGTCACCCGCGCGCCGCCGCTGCCGCTATTGCCGCCGTCATCGACCGACAGCTCCAGCCTGTCGACTCCGGTGAAGTTCTCGTCGCCGGTGTACTCCAGGGACGAGAACGCCGCGTTGACGTTGGCGAGCGTGTCAACGATCGTCACAGACGACGTGCCTGAATCGACCACTCCGGCGCCTGTTGCGGTCAGCGTCCCATGCTCGACTGTGAGCGTGACGGTGATATTGCCCAACCCCGCGTCGACATCGGCAATGGTAATGGCGCGATCGCCGGCGAACGCGAAAGTAGTGTCTTCCAGCAGGAAGAGCGGTTCGGTCCCGGTTGGATCGTTAACGCGGACGCTGTCGATCACCGGACTGCCGTCGATGGCGGTGAACTGCAGCGTGGTCGTGGTGTCAGTCGCGGTGAAGGTGAATGACCGCGACTCCCAGCCCATGTCGGTGTTGCTGCGGCCGGTACTGTCGAACACAAAGTCCAGAGATTGGCCGGCCGCTGTCACGCGTGCGGTATGCGAGTCGCCGTAAAACCAGTTCCCAGCAATCCCGAACTGAACGGTGTAGGTCTCGCCGGCGACGGTCGCGAAGGTGGTCTCGATGCCGCCCGGGGTCGTTTCCCGTGCGATATTGACGCTGCGGGTACCGTCCCCGTCCTGCCACAGGGTCTGAGCGTAGTAGACGTCGCCGTCGATAACGGTCCAGCCTTCGATGTCCGTCGACCCGGGCGACAGGTAGGTCTCGGAGTTCGAGCCCTGTTCCAAGCTGCCGTTGGTGAGCAGATCGCCATCGGGTGCACTGATCACCGGAGCGTCGTTGACCGCCCCGACCACGATATTCACAGTCGTCGGCGCGGATGTAAGCGGGCCTCCGGGTCCGCCGCTCCCGCTATCCAGTGCCGTGTAGGTGAACCGCGCGATGCCGTTATAGTCAGGCAGCGGGTTGAATGTCAGCGTCTGGAAGCCGTTCTGGGTCGAGTTGACGGTGACCGAGCCAGCAAGCGTGACGGAGTCGGGCGCAAAAACCTGAAAAGTAGTACCCGTGACGAGCGGAATCTGATCGCCGGCAACATAGATGCTGTCGATGGAATGGGGAGCTCCGTCTTCCCTGTCTGTATCATTCGCCAGGATGTTGATGACGATCGCGGTGTCTTCAGCGGTGGAGAAATTGTCGGCGATCGCAACCGGCGCGTCGTTGACCGGATCGACCTGAACCGAAACGATTGCGGGAGCGGATTCCGTCCCCTCGCTGTCGCGCGTCGTATACGTGAAGGTGAAGTTGCCGTTGACACCCGGGTTGGGCTGGAACGTCAGCACCTGGCCGCCGAAACCGTCGTCATGCAAGAGCACAGCGCCGCCGGTCACGTTGACAAAAGTTGGCAGCGAGACCGGTTGACCATTGATGCTGGCGATCGTGGCCGGTGTCCCGTCCTCGACGTCGGTGTCATTGTCAAGAACGTCGATGGTGACGGCCGTTCCCTCGACCGTCGTCGCCGTGTCGGCATTTGCCACCGGCGCGTCGTTCACCGGCGTGACGCTGACCGTGATGGTGTTGGCAACCGCGTCAAACGCGTCGCCGTCGCCGACCTGGAACGCGAAGGTCGCGTAAGACGCACTCATCCCGTTGTTTTCGTGCGCGTCGGGCTTGAACGCCAGCTTGCCGTCATTGATGTCGACAACCGACACGTCCGTGCCGCCCACCAAGATCACCATCGGCGTGCCGTTCAGTGTGAGCGCACCGTTGCTCGGCGCAAACACCTTCACCACCGCCAGCGCATCGCCGGCGTCGACGTCGGTGAAGCCGAAGTCCGAGGCCGCGAGCACGCGGACCGTGTCCTCGGCCATCGTGATCGCCTTGTCGGCGCCCGTGGGCGCGTCGTTCACCGCTGTCACGGTGACAGTCACAATCCGAGTGATGGCCGGATTGACCCCATCCGAGACGGTGTAGGTAAAGCTGTCTTCGCCGGTGAAGTGCGACGCCGGCGCGTAGTTGAATGTACCGTTATTATTGTTGACGATTGTGCCGCCATTCGCCGAGATCGCCGGCGCTGACCACGTGAGAGCTGCATCCGCCGTTTCGACGTCCGACACCACGTCGGTCACGTCGATTAATGTCGGCGTGTCCTCCACCACCGTCGCCGTGTCGGCATTCGCCACCGGCGCGTCGTTCACCGGTGTTACGCTGAAGGTGAAGTCGTTCGGCGATGCGTCGAATGTCGTGCCATCGCCGACCTGGAAGGTGAAGGTAGCGTAATTCGCAGACGGATCCGTGGCGTCGTTCTCGTGCACGTCCGGAACGAAACGCAAAAGGCCGCCCGTGATGTCCGCGGCGGAGACGTTCGTGCCCGCAACCGTGACCGGCGTGCCGTCGAGAACGAGCTGACCGTCGGTTGGAAGTGTCGTGATCTTCACAAACGCCAGGGCGGCGCCGGCATCTGCGTCGGTGAAGCCGAAATCCGACAGTGCAAATACGTGCGCGGTGTCCTCAGCGATTGTGACAGCCTTATCGGCACCCGTTGGCACGTCGTTTATGCCCGTGACGACAATGCGAACCGTACCGTTGGTAAAGGTCGGCGCCCCTGGCCCCGTGCCACTACCGGCCGGATCGCCGGTGTCGAGCAGCCGGTACTGGAAGGCCAATTCGTCCGTGGCGCCAGCCGCGAGCCCATCGAACGCGGTGCCTTGGACGAGCGTCACGGCGCCGGCGGAATCCACCTGGACCTGCGCGCCATTGGCGAACGTCAGCGTGGCCGAGCCACCATTCGGGACGTTAGTGAAGGTGAGGTTACCCGGGAGGCGGATGCCGTTGACGACGAGATTGGCGGGCAGCGTCTCGATATCACTATCGGGCCCGTTGCCGTTATTCCCCGTGACGACGTTGCCGAGCGATGCGGCGCCGTTCTCATTGACGTTGAACGTGTCCGGATTCGCCGTCGGGGCGTCATTAACTGCATTGATGTTGATCGTGACGGTGGCGAAGGTGGCCGACTCCAGGTCGCTGCCGTCTTTCGTTCTGTAAGTGAAGGAAGCTGCACCGTTGCCATTGAGGTTGGTGGTTGGCACAAAGCTGATGCTGCCATTGGCGTTGACGGTAATCGTCCCGCCCGTCACGGACACCGGCGTGCCAACCGTGAACGGGTTTTCGTTGATCCGCGATATCGCCAGCGGGAACGGTCCGTCCACATCGGTGTCATTGCCAAGGACGTTGAGCGTCGGCTGCTGGTCTTCGTTGATTGTGATTGTGTCGGCGTTCGCGATCGGTGCGTCGTTGGTGTTTGCAACCGAGAATGTGAAATTACGCGTCAACGATCCGGAATGGCCGTCGTTTGCCGTGACAGAGATTGTGTATGTGCCGACCGCCGCATTGGTCAGCGTGCCGGAAATCGTCGATCCAGTCAGCGTCAGGCCGGCCGGAAGCCCTGCGGCCGAATAGGTGAGCGTATCCGGCGCGGGCACCGCATCGATGTCGGTGAACAGCGCCGCAACGTTGAAGCTGTAAGGTGTGTCCTCGGTCGCGTTCGGAACGGGCGTCGCCGTTGCGGTCGGCGCGTCGTTGGTGCCGTACACAGAGACATTCAGGGTGGACGAACTTGAAACAGTGCCGTCGGTGACCGTGTAGTTGAACGACTCCGAAGGATTTGCGCCGGTGCCGAGCTGCTGAACTGCCGTTTGCTGCGCGGGGGTTACGCCAAGCGTATAGGTGTAGTTGCCGGTGGATTTCGTGACGACCAGCTGCCCGTAAGTGCCGTTGGCCGTGAAGGTCGCTCCGCCGTCCGTCGCACCGATAACGGCTGAAATGCTCAGTGGGGCTAAGCCGGTATAATTGTCATTCGCGATGAGATTACCGGATGATGCGATGACCACATCTTCGACGGCGGTTGCGCTGTCGAGGTTCGCCGTTATCGCAGCGAAAGCACCCTGGATATAGAGGTCTGACCCGTCAGTGTTATGGTAATGAACAAACTCAACACCGGGCGCGACCGCGCCGTTGGTATGGTTCGTTTCAAGTTGCGTCCATCCTGGACCGTTCACGTTGACGGTATCGTCGGACCCCCCCAGCACGTAGAGGGATTTCGCCAAGGCGTTGGTTTGCAGGATGTCGCCAGGCGCGAGATCGAGCGTCGTGTTTGCAGCGCTTTCGAGCGAAATCACCTCGACGTCCGTGATTCTCGAGGCGAGCGCCGTGAGGTTGAAGGCCTGATTATCGAACGCCGCGGTCAGAACGATCTTGTCGATACCGCCATTGCCGTCGACCGAGACGAAGTTGGTATCCGGCAGGAAGATCTGATCGTTGCCACTACCGCCCTTGAGCGTATCGGCACCGCCATTGCCCTTGATGACGATGTTGTAGCTGGTGACCGACGAGCCATCGATCGCATCGACCGCGGCCGTACCGTCGACCTCGAGGCTGCCGCTGTTCGACAGAGTGTTCGCGAGGGCAATCGAGCCGCCAGCCGCAAGCTGCACGACTTCCATCTGGGTGACATTGGCAAGGTTGGCCGCCGTCACAGTTCCGTTGTCGGTTACGACGAGGAAGTCGGTTCCAGCGCCATTGCCGCCCGCCAACGTGTCGCCGTTGAGATTGGCTGCGCCAAACTGGAAGAAGTCCGAACCGGTTCCACCCGTGTAGGTCTTGTTGCCGTTCGCCACCGCGGTGAACACAACGCGCCCGCCCAGCGTCGCTGCACTGGCATCGACAACGTTGTCGCCGCCCTGATCGTAAACGACGAACACACCGCCGTCCGAACTTTGAACCACACCGCCATTCAACGCGATGTTGTTGCCGCTGGTCGTCAGAAATAGCTCATCGACACCGGTGAAGTTCGTGAACGCGGCCGCACCAACAGTTCCCGCCGTCGTGAACTGAACGATGTCGAAGCCTGCGCCGCCAGCGAAGGCATCCCCGGAGGTCAGTCCAGCTGCACTAAACAGTGCGACATCGCTGCCGCCGCCGCCGGTGAAGCTGTCGTTGCCCGTTGTCGACTGAAACACGACACGGTTCGAGGCAACGGCGCTGGCATTGACCGTGTCACTGCCGGCGCCATCGAGAACGACGAACACACCAATGTCGGATCCGGCAACCAGGCCGTTGGTCAGCGTGACGTTGTTGCCGCCGCCGTTCAGGATAAGCGTATCGATCCCGGTCACGTTGGCGAACGCGCTAGCGCTTACCGTTCCGGCAGTCGAGAATTCGATGACGTCGTTATTGGCACCGCTGCTGATCTGATCGGCTGACGTCAATTGGTCCGCCGCGAAGGAGAGATAGTCGCTCCCGTTGCCGCCGGTGAATGTCTCGTTTCCGGAACTCGCATAAAATGCGACGCGCCTTCCGTTCGTGATCAGGCTGGCGTCGATCGTGTCGTTGCTGGTTCCGTCGAAAATGGACAACACGCCATCGCCGGTGCTGGCGAGGAGCGCGTTCGTAAGCGTGACGCTGTTTCCAGCGTTGCTCAGGATCAGTTCTTCGACGCCGGATACGTTCGCGAGCGCCGCCGCGGTGACTGCCCCTCCAGTGCTAAACGCCAGGTAGTCGAACCCGGTCCCGCCCACGACGCTATCGGCCGCCGAAAGATTGGCAACGGAAAATTCCGCGTAATCGTTGCCGTTGCCGCCGGTGAAGCTGTCGGAACCGGCACCGGCGAAAAACGATACGCGTATCCCGTTCGTGACGCCGCTGGCGTCAACGGCGTCGTCGCCAGCATCGCCGACGACGGCGAAAATGCCGTCTTTGGCTCCGCCCACCAAGCTATTGGTGAGTTGAACGCTGTTCCCCGCGGTCGACAGGTTGAGCAGATCGAAGTTGGTGACGTTGTTCAGCCAGCGGCTGGCCGTAACAAGCCCTCCTGCCGTTAAGGAAAGTATGTCGAAGAAGGGGCCAGGCACGACGCCTGCCAACGTATCAATTGATTGCAGCGTATCCGGCGTAAAAAAAACGACGTTCGTCTCACCGGAAGTTCCTGTGAAATTGTCAACAGAATTCGTCAGCGTGAATACGCTCATGTCCCATCCCTCTTACTGGCACCGATCACAGATTATTTTGCCCAGCCCTGGTCGTTTGCCACACCGGAGATTTTTACTCCTGGACACCGGCAAACGAATACTAAGTTATTGTTTTATTGTGCCTGTTTGTTGACTTTTCGTTAGCACTTTTTTTTGGACTATCGATTCGCGTGAGCGCGAGAGTCAAGCGCAATCTGCGCGATTAGGTGGAATCACGTAATGTAATATTAACTGGATATCCCGGTTCCCATCGGAACCTCATCAATTCGGATGACCGATGAATGATTATTAACGCGTGGGCACCGTAACCCCGCACATATTTACTTTTCGGGCAATCGTGGAATACAGGCGGTGCCGCGTCAGTCGCCTCAAGGGGCGCACAAGGCAGAAACCGTTACTAGTAGTTACCTCGGCATTTGCGCCAGCTGTTATGTTGGCATTCGCGACCAGCTACGTCGCGTTCGCGCCATTGTAAGAGTTCCATGCTTTCAACTTGCCGCGGCCAGCATGGGCTGAACGACGGAGCGCTGCAGCGTGGTGAACCACGCAAATTTGTTGGCGCGGTTTCGTTTGTCCCCTTGGGACCTGACAAATGCGTGTAAAGCGAACCGGGTTTTCGAACCTCAGATGAACATGTAGTCGTACGCATGGATCGTCACGGCATTGCCGAATTCGACAATGTCGTGCACCAGCCCATCAGCTGAATTGACGCTCCAGTGGGTGGCGTCGAGCTGTGTTAGGCTGGCGCCTTCGTCGGCGCTGCCGTATCCGATGAACACGAGGTGATCCGAGGCGGTGGCGAAATCCGCGACCGTCGCCCCCTCATGCGCCCCTGGGCGAAACACAAATGTGTCGTCCCCCATGCCACCGGAGAGCGTGTCGCGGCCACCGAACGAGACCAGCGCATCATCCCCGCCGCCGCCGATCATCGTGCTGGCGGAGCTGTGGCTGCCGACGAGCAGGTCGTTCCCCGCGCCGCCCGCCAGGGTGCTGTCGACCGAGGCATTGGCCACCAGCGTCGCGCCATGATCGTGCGCGCCGGCATGCGACGCCGATCCGACGAGATAGAGAGTCTCGACATGAGCCGACATGACATAGTCCGCCAGTGAATAGACGGTGTCCTCGCCCCCTGCCGCCGTTTCGGCGATGACGTCATGGGAATTGAAGATCACGTAGGTGTCGTTCCCGCCGTTTCCGGTCAGCGTGCTTGCGGCCCCGCGAGAGCCGACAAACAGATCATCACCCGCACCACCGGTCAGCACGCACGCCAGATCGCAGTTCGCGACCAGCGTCGAGCCGTCGTCACTCGCCGTCCCGTGCGTTGCCCCGCCGACGAGGTAAAGCGTTTCGACGTGCGCCGCCAGCGAATAGTCCGCGTTCGCATAAACGACGTCGTTGCCGCCGTGGGCGTCCTCCTGGATCGCGTCAGCGGAATGGAAAACGACGTACACGTCGTCTCCCGCTCCGCCGATCAGCGTACTCGCGACCGCATGCGCACCGATCAACAGGTCCGCCGCGGCGCCGCCGCGCAGCGTGCTTGAGAGGCCCGGATTTGCGACGAGCACGCCGCCGCGGTCATTCCCTTGCCCCTCGGTGGCCGCGCCTTGCAGATAGAGCGTCTCGACACTCTCCGGCAGGACGTAGTTGACACGGGCGTAGACCGTGTCATTGCCCAAACCGATATTCTCTTGGACCGTGTCGCTGGAATTGAAGACGACGTAGCTATCGTTCCCCGAGCCCCCGGACAGGCTGCTCGGCGCCGCGTGACCACCAACCAGCAGGTCGCTGCCTAGGCCGCCGATGAGCACGCTCGCCATCGCGGCGTTGGCCACAAGGGTCTTGCCCGAAAGGTCATCCGCAACCGCGGCCGCAGTGTCAGCCTGGAGCGCGGCGGTGCTGAATCCCGCCGTATGGACCGCGCCGACCGTGGCCGATCCGACCAAGATCAGCGTCTCGACGTTGGCCGGCAGTTCGTAGTCGACGTCGGCGAAGACCGTGTCGTTTCCCTCGCCCGCGCGTTCCGTCACCGCGGCTGACACGCTATGCACATAGTAGATGTCAGCCGCGGTGACGGAACGCGCGGTGTCAGCACCAGTGGCGCCGTCGAGCACATTGTTGCCCGCGTTGCCGGTGATCCGATTGTCCAGGCTGTTGCCGGTGACCTTGAGCGGCCCTGCTCCTTCGGCGAGGGTCAGGTTCTCTATATTGACCGCCAGCATGTAGTCGATGGAGGCGATGACGGTATCGATTCCTTCGAGGCTATTTTCCGTCACGACATCGAAGGCGTTGTCAACGTAGTAGGTATCGTTCCCCCCTCCCCCGATCAGCGTGTCTGCCCCGGTCCCTCCGTTGAGCGTGTCGTTGCCTTCCCCGCCGATGAGTGTGTTTGCACTTGAATTGCCGACGATCGCGTTGTCGAGCGCGTTTCCCGTGCCGTCGATCGCGCCGCCTTCTTCGAGCAGGGTCAGGGTTTCGAAGTTGGCCAGCAGCGTATAACTGAACGATGCCTTGACCGTATCGGTGCCCTGATCCGCGCTTTCGATCACCGTGTCTGAGGAATCGATGACATAGGTGTCATCCCCGGCGCCGCCGATCAGCGTGTCATTACCCTTTCCGCCCTCGAGAGCGTCCGCGCCATCGCCGCCGTTGAGGGCATCGTCGCCGTGCCCGCCGGAGATCCGATTGTCGGCGGCGTTGCCGGTGATCGCATCGTTCCCGTCGCCGCCGTAAACGTTCTCAATCACGGTTCCATCCGTGATCACAACCGCGCGGCCCGCAATAACGGAATCCGCGCTACCCGTCAGGTCGATGGTAAGATCGGTGGTGATTGCGGCGGCGTTGATCGTATCGCTGCCCGTCGCGTCGGTGAGCGTGGCTCGATCTCCCGACAGCGTCGTGAAGTCATCGGTGTAAAAGTAGGTGCTGTCGTTTCCGGTATCGTCGCCGTAGATCCGCACCGAAAAGGACTGGACCAAACCGGTCCCACCGGTCCCGGCATCTTCAACCACCAGCGTCCACGTTCCGACCGGAGACTCACCCCAGTTGTGGTTGGTCGAGAGTGTGAAATGAAGATTGTCGCGCGAGTTGTTGCCAGAACCCGGCCGGTCGACAAGTAGACTATCGGTGCCGTTAGGACTGATGAGATGGATCCGAAGATCCCCAACATGGGTGTGCAGGATCGAAATCTCGACCTCGACCCACTGGATTGAAAAATTCTGTTCCTCCGGCGAGACACTGACTGAGTATTGGTTCGGCTGGAAATCGACTAGCATCGAATGGGGCCCGACCTCACCAGTCAGGCTGATCACGGATTCATTGGATGCATTGTGCTGCGTCGACCAGGTCTCGGCGAGCCGCACGGCCGCGTGGGCATCGACCAGGCCAAAGCCGAAATCATGACTGACCTGATGGCCGCCACCGTTCCAGTTGGACGCGCCATTGGTCGCCCAGCTTAGCGAGGCCGGGTCGATATGGCGGGCCGAAATCGCCAGGATGTTTTGGACATCGCGGTAGCCAAGGTCCGGATTCGCCTCGAGCATCATCGCGACGACGCCCGACACGATCGGCGCAGCAAACGAAGTCCCGCTGACGAAGCCAAAAGCGGCTGCCGGATCGCCATGAACCAGCATCGTTGAGAGGACCGAGACGCCAGGTGCAGTCACGAAGACGGATGCACCCGGAGTGCTGAACTCGGCAATGTGGCCATCCGCCGTCGAAGCAGCGACAGTGATCGTCGAGCGGTTGTTGGTGAGGTTATGGTAATTCGTGTTGTCACCGTCATAGGACAGCGAATTCGCTGTATATTGGCGATCATTGCCAGCAGCGAACACATAAGCGGTGCCGAGACCATCACGGCCGTGGTCGATCCCCAGTTGGATTGCGTTACCCATCGCGGACCAGCTCGGATCGATAAAATTGTCCGCGAATTGGGTCGTATAGCCCCAACTGTTATTCGAGACGTCGACTTGGACCTGACGAGCCAGCAGATCGGTGAGTTCGGCACGCGATGAACCGCCCGACCCATAGCGCGCGAAGTAACCGACCAGCGTTGCTTCCGGTGCAACACCGATCATGCCGAAACTGTCGTCGCCGCGCGCACCAATGACCCCAGCCACCCAGGTGCCGTGAACGTTCGCGGTGGAGTCCGGCATGATATTGGAGAGGGCCCCGTCACGGGGATCGAAGCTATCCTCAAGATCAAATCGCCCAGCCAGATCCGGGTGCCGAAGGTCGAAGCCCTCATCGATTAGACCGACGCGAACCCCGGCGCCGCTGTATTCAGTCGAGATCAGATCGACATTTGCGCCGAACTGGTTGGACCCCGGCGTAAGGTACCCGTCGAGCTGCCATTCGTAGTGCCGGTGCGGATTGGAGGCTGCTTGCAAAGACGCGTAGATCGTCGCCGCAACAGCAACGCTTTCGCCCTCGTCCCATGAGGCGTCTGCGCCAGCAACTTTTGATTCAAGGCCATAGTCGTTTGGATTTCCCACAGACATCTTTCCGTCCCCCAAGACGAAACGGAAGATGACACCGATATACTTCTTTGCTTTTCAAATTGATCTCTAACTTGTAATCATCATATACATGAATTGTTCACAATTAACCTGCATTAATACATACATTGTTTATGATAACGCATTGTTACTTCTTGGGGATTGAAGTTATTGTTCACCGTACTTGTGAAGCGGTCGTTGAGCATGCGGGTGGGAGAGAGTGCGCCACCGTCAAACGGCCTCCACGCTCGCTCTCGGCAGGGCAGCGCGAACCGATGCGCCCGTTGCAGCGCGAACAGGGACGAGCAGGAATGGCAATTCGCGATTGGTTAACCACACTCGCGGCCGGAACTAATGAAGACTATGTCCGCGCGGCGTCGGCGAGCGCGCGCTTGACAGGCGCATTCTGATCCTGAGATACCGCCCCAACACATCACTCCATTAAGCAACGCAACAAGCAACAACGTCGCGCAAAGGAGCACTGGCGCGCTCAATGCGCGGATAGGCGTTGCGCGCACGATGTTGGTCGAGCAGGTTCAGGGCATGCGAAGGGTCAAGCAAAAGAAGGACGTTCAGCAGCAACAATACGCGTTGAACCCACCCGTGTGGATCGATCTCGGGTGCGGGACGAGCAAACTGCAAGGCTTTGTCGGCATCGACCGCTTCCCAATGCCCGGAGTGGATGTCGTTTGCGATCTCGATGAAGGAATTCCGATTGCCTCTGACAGTGTGGATCATGTTCTCGCCTCGCATTCGCTCGAGCACCTGCGGGATCTGCCGGGCGCAATGGCCGAGATCTACCGCATTTGTAAAGACCGGGCGGTGGTGACGATTATTGCACCCTATGACGCGACCCGGCTCAATCGCGCGAATCCCTATCACTTCCAAGTCTGGAACGAGCACACTGCGCGGTTCTTTACGGAAAATGATGCGTCACTGCTGAAACCGCAGGAATTTAGCTTTCCATGCATTAACGTCTGGGGGTTGAGCGCGAGCGACCATGGTCGGTCGGATGTCGATTTGCGCTGCCTGCGCATGGAATTTCATTATTTTCCGCCCTATCGCCGGTTGGATGAGCAGACGAAACGAACGCTGCGACAATCTTTGTCCGACGTGTGCGATCAGATGGCGCTCGACCTATTGGTGGTGAAGTCGCCGATTACACAAGACGAGGTGTCACGACGCGCCGCGACGATCCAATACCCCGTACACCCAGCCTTCGAAGCGCGCCGCCACGCGGAGGCGAACACCAGCGAGCAAAATCTCTTTAGTGAGATTGCCGCGATCCCAGCGCGGGTCACCGCATTGTCCGCCAGTACGAACGAGGAAATTGCGCTTCTCGGAACCGAAATGCGGCGGTTCATTGAACGCGTCGACCATGTTGACCGGGCGCTGGTAATAGAAAGTGAGGAGATTGCTCGTCTTAGCGATCAAACGGGACAATTTGTCCAGCGCGTCGACCACGTTGAACGGGCACTGGTAATAGAAAGTGAGGAGATTGCTCGTCTTAGCGATCAAACGGGACAATTTGTCCAGCGCGTCGACCACGTTGAACGGGCACTGGTCGCGCAAGGCAAAGAGGCGGCTGGCACAGTATCCGAACTGGTTAGCATCGATCGCAGGCTGAGTGAGCGCATAACCGCGGTGAATGCCTCAATGTCGCGTCAGTTGCAGGCAACGGGTGAAGTTCTGCGCAGTTCGCTTTCCGACCAACTGCATAGCACGCTCGATGCAGGTCTGCTTGCCAAGACTGACGAACTGCGCACCTCAATCGCCGACCAACTGCATAGCACGCTCGATGCAGGTCTGCTTGCCAAGACTGACGAACTGCGTACCTCAATTGCCGAACAACTGCATAGCACGCTCGATGCTCGTCTAATTGCCAAGACTGACGAACTGCGTACCTCAATCGCCGAACAACTCCACAGCGCGCTTGACGCGCGGCTGGTCGCCAAAAGCGAAGAACTCGCCGAAGGACTACGCGCGACGCTGTGCGGAAGACATGATCAGGTGGCGGCAGAGCTGCGCACCCAGCAGGCAAGGTCGTTTGATTCAATCCTGACTTACCTTGTCGCCGAACGCCGCGCTCGCGCGGATCTAGCATTTCGCCCGATCCGATTCTTGCGGCGGTTTCGCCAACGCGCAACCGACTTAAGCAAGGTTATCGGAGGCAACTTTCTCTCTCTCTGGAACGGACCGGAAGCACAAAGGTCAAGGAAGTTTAAACTTCAGCTTGGCACTTTTTTTGTCCCGGGCGTCGCTCGAACATATCCGCTCGCCCCAACCGACCTTCATCTCAGCGGTATCGAAATCGGCATCAATGCAATCTTCCCGCCATCGGAAGCAACCATCATTGCAGATTGCGAATTGCTCGATCATCACGGCGATCGACTGCGCACCGCCGTCCTGGCCGTGGATGAATCGTGCCTCGCAACTCCGAGTGCAGTCACGTTTGACGCTCTGCCTCGTCACTCTTCGAACCAGCTTGTCCTCAAGCTCACCCCGCGCGCGAGCGCCGCACGGATCGGTGTGCAAGTGTTCGAATGGCATCGAGTTAGCGTTTTCCTTCGTCGCGTGTTGGAACAACGACTCGCATACCGTACACGGTATGCACCCAGTCAGATGACCGAAGACAGCGTCGATTAGTTTTGTTCTGCGAAGGCTAACCGGCCGAATTTTGAGCCTTCGATCTGAGCTCCCTTGATCAGCAAATTAAGTAGCGCAGTGGTATTGCGCTGAATGGAGTAGTCGCGGTCAATTCGCTGACGAGCATTGGTCGTAACTTCCCCCCATCGATGACGGTCGTTGATCGCCCGTTGCAGTGCGCTCGCTAGACCGCTGGGCGATAAATCGCTTGTCAGATAACCGGTGGCACCATCTTCGATTACTTCGTCTATCCCACCGCTGAGGCCTGCGACCCCTATTAATCCAAGCCGCATCAGGTCGACCAGAGTCTGCGGCAAGCTCTCATCAACCGACGCCATCAGCACAATGTCGTTGTCTCGCGCAATCTCATGCATTGCGACCAAGCCACGGCAACACACGAAATCCTCTAACCGATGCGCACGGATCGCTTCGTCGATATCGCGAATGTAACCGTCCAACATGCCCAGACGGTATCCGTAAATGTTGAGCTGAACCGCTTCGCCGCGGTCATGCAGAATACGGATTGCCTCGATTGCCTGAAGTTGCCGCTTACGTGGTTGGAGTGTGCCTCCGATCGCAACACGCACAGGGCCTACCTTGTCTGTCCTTTGAGGCGGCGGCGAGGAGTCAATGGGGAGCATCGCGCGGACGAGGCCAGTGGGTTCGCCAAAGATTTGGCGGTAGACGTCTGCAGACCAATTGGAGTCCGACATGACGCCACTTACACGACCGCGCAGAAAGGCAAGATCTTCCGGTCGATAGGCGGAAGGCTGAAAAAGCGCCATGAACACAAGGAACCCCGAAGCCGGCATCGCGGCAAACACCGGCATGAAACCTGAACAAACGACAAGATCCAACTCGTGACGTCCCACGAAAGCCGAAAGGCACGCAACCCTATCCGAGTTTTGAGACTTGGTTCCCGCGAAATACGCCACGCCGGGATGATAAGGCGCATAATCACAAGATGGCAGGTCGTGGGCTGAGAGCCAGGTGTTCAACGGGCCCGGATCAGAATCCTTGCCATAAACTCGCTCTTCGGGAACGAAGATCCTCACCTGGCAACCGACCCGCGCAAGGCCACGTGCAAGCATTAATCCGTAGACCTCCGATCCCGAGAACATCTCGCTGTTAAGAAAGATGCCAACTTTCGGACGTCTGGGGGACGCACGCCGTCGTTTCGCTATGTAGCGCGCAAGCTGGGCGCACAGTGCAAGATTGCCAATCCAATCTTCCCAGACAGAAGGGGTCGCCTCACCCTCGCCATTCCTTGTTGTGCCAGGCCCCACTGGCTTCTGCAAAAATCCATTCGACGAAACCAACACGTTGCGGCGTTCCTGAAGAGCAGCAAGGCCAACACGCTCGGCCAGCGGCGAAGCGGCCAAGATCTCCGGGCTGACTTCGATCCGCGACCCGGGTCGAGAGTCGATGACCGAACTCAGACCTTCCCAAGAGCTGCGAATCTTGAGGTCAAAAGTGGAATTCGGTAATGCCACGACTTCTTGGACGTCAGCACCGCATCCGACCTCAGTCCCGTAAACAATGATCGGCGCTTGAGCTTCGATAATGGTGGGCTTCGGTTCGACGGTCGGAAATGGAAAAGCGATGTAGTCGATCACTCCAAGTCGCTCCGCCTCGGGTGACGCGGAGACCACTGCGTATACGTCACTGATGAGCGCTCTTGCATGTTCACGCCGGGTAGAGCCGAAGCAAACTCCCGCCTGTGGGAAATAAAGGTCTCGACCAAAGAGGCCGGTGATATGACAATTGTTCTCGAAATGACGCTTCGCAAGCTCAAGCGGAGCTGCAACAGCGGCTTGTTCCCCGTATCCCAGCACATATAGGATCGGAACTGACGCAGCGCGAAAGGACCCCAATTGAGACGTGACGAAGGGAGCGGTGCAATCGAAGAGGATGAGAAGGTCAACGTCCCTTGGCTTAAACGAGCTGAGCTGCCACTCTGCACAATTGACAACAATTACACCCGGCTGTTGCCGTAGGGCATGCAGCCACGTCGACACCCACGCGCTAATGCTATTGCTAATCACCACGTAACGTCGACGATTGCCGATAGGCGACCACTCGGCATTCCATCCCTGCCGTGGGTCAACAGCCGCAGACCGATTACTCGGGGCTTCCGGATCGAACCCGTTCACACCATGCCGTTCGATGAACGGCTTATAAACGACGTCGACCAGATCCGACCACTCGCACCCATCGCGAACATATGGGCGGATCGAAGAAGAAGCGAGAACATCATAATCACCAATCACGTGCGGCTTGAGTTCCTTGGTCCGCAAGGCAAGGCGCGTTTCATCTAGCATGTACGCACAAGCTATCTTGAAATCCCAATCAATCGTGTTCCCAATGGAGTTTGGCGACCGCAATCCGTGCTCGACTGAAACGATTTGATCGATGTGGCAGAATTTTGCGCCGAGCGCGAGACCGCGCAACCATAAATCCCAGTCGCAGATACGCCGCATCAAAATATGTGGATCGTATAACCCGTAACGATGGAAAAAAGAGCGACGAACTAAAACACCGCCGTTCGGTATCGTGTTCAAATTCCGCAGCAGCTCGAGGGAAAGCGGCCACCCGCCTAGCAAAAAATCATCCTTTCCGTTTTTGGTTACCATTTGAACGTTGGCATGGACCACATCCGCCCCGCTGCGTTGAAGCGCATTCCAAGCACTCTCGATGAAATCCGGTTGGAAAACATTGTCATCGAAAAGAAATGCAATGGCCTCGCCGCGCGCGCGAACCACACCCTCATTGGTCCGAACTGCCGGAAGGCCGCTGTTGCGTTCATGCCTGAGGTAGACAATGCGGTCATCGCGCATCGCCGCATCGCGAATTGTGGATTCAGATCCGTCGGACGAGCCGTCGTCTACTACGATTAACTCGAGCTCCTCGAAGGTTTGCGCCATCCCCGAGTTCAGGCACGTAGCGAGGAGCCCTTCCGCATTCCGACGGAATGTCGGGGTTATGATACTGACTTTGGGCGTTTGATAAGTGCGCCCATCGCACATGACCCGCGCACCTGCGACAACGCTTGAGACTTTCATGGCGTGCGAATCGTTCTGGGGCGGGCCATCTGCGCGCGAACATTTGCGCCGCCCTTCGAGCAGCTACGGCAAAGCATACCTTTGCATACTGCTCAAGGACGATATAGCTTGTCCGGCCGGTAGAGATCACAAGGTCACTCAAGTTCAGCATCAGAGCAGGAGTTTGGAACCAGGCATATGAGCGTACAGTTGTTTGTTCCAACGTTTGCAATTGAAGAGTGTCTCGCGGAGATCCGTGAGTGCTTAGAAAAGGGTTGGACAGGATCGGGTTTCAAGACTCTGGATTTCGAGAAGGCCTGGTGCGACTACACCGGCCTCCCGCATGCGCATTTCCTCAACTCGGCGACCAGCGGACTGCATCTCGCGGTCAATATTCTGAAAGAAACCGAGCATTGGGAGGAAGGCGACGAGATCATCACGTCACCACTGACCTTTGTCTCCACCAACCACGTGATCCTCTACGAGCGGCTAAAGCCCGTCTTTGCCGACGTCGACCAATATCTCTGCCTCGATCCGGACGACGTGGAGCGCAAGATCGGCCCGCGGACGCGCGCTGTGATGTTCGTCGGGATGGGGGGCAATACCGGGCAGTATGACCGCATCGAGAGACTGTGCCGGGAGCGCGGGCTGCGGCTGATCATCGATGCCGCACACATGACCGGCACACGCCTGCACGATCACACCCCGAACGGAGACGTCGCGATCTTCTCGTTCCAGGCCGTCAAGACATTGCCGACCGCGGATGCCGGCATGATCTGTTTTGCCGACAAGGGACTTGACGAACTGAGCCGCAAAAAATCCTGGATGGGAATCAACAAGGATACCTACACGCGCACGTCGGAGGGCGGCTCGTATCGCTGGCTCTACGACGTCGAGTCGGTCGGCTTCAAATACCACGGAAATTCCATCATGGCGGCGATCGGGCTGGTGCAGCTGCGCTACCTCGACCGCGACACATCGTACCGCCGCCAGGTCAGCGATTGGTATGATGCCGGACTCGGCGAAAGCAATCGGATCGGCATTGTGCCGACCGCTCCCGACTGTGAATCATCGCGCCATCTCTACCAAATTCATCTTGAGAACCGCGACGAGATGATCCTGGCGTTGAACGGGTGCGGGATTTATCCGGGCGTGCACTATCGGGACAATCGCGACTATCGGATGTTCCGGCAAGAACGGGACACGTGCCCGAATGCAACGCGCATGAGCCAGCGGATCATGTCGCTTCCATTGCACATGCGCCTGACCCGCAAGGACGTCGATGCGGTTGTCGAACGAATTCATGCCTATGCGCGCTGAGATCAATGGCGCCCACTGTTGAGCAGGCTCGCATCGTTGCCAATTTAAAGAGTGCTGCGGCGCTCGAGGTGTCAATTCCGATCGTTTCCAACGAAACCGCGGTCGCAGGATTTCTGACTCCGGTTACCCATCAAATGGCAACAGACGCAGCCATCGTCAGCGCGCTTTTTCGCTGGCGGCGCGAGCACATGGAGGCTTTCCTGACTGTGTTCGTGCCAACGCTGGAGAAGACACGTGGTTATCTAAAGGACTTTTCTTTATCTGACCCCGCTCGTCTCTTGTTTCTCATTACTGATCTACAACGACGGTACGTCGGTCATATTGGTCTGTGCAATATCGGCGCGGATGGAGCGGAAATTGACAACGTCATTCGCGGGGAACCGATCGATGTCCCGAATTTCATGGTGTTTGCACATATTGCGCTTCTTGGCTGGGCTTTCACCGAGCTCGACATACCGATCGCCTACTTGAATGTACTGGAGCATAACAAGCGGGCCATCAATACTTATCAGAAGGTCGGTCTGATCGAGATTTCACGAACACCTTTGGTGCGCCAAGACCTACACGGCGGTTACAGACTTGTCCCGGCCGCAGATTCTGAAGAGCAAGCGACGGGTTTGATGCTTGTCAGAATGGAACTTCGGCGCGATTCATTTTATCATTGGCCATGGCGATAGTGCGCCAGCACTACCCTCACAATCCGCTTTACGACTAACCGGTTTGAGGTCGGCATCCGCCATGAGAGTTCGTGAGCTGACCAAGAATACCGTCTGGCTGCCGAGCCGCGACTACGACACAGCTCTATCGAAGCTTTCCGTTCTGATGCCGGCATTTCGCCGCGGATGCGAAGGTCGAATAGGACGAGATTCTTGGAATTTGTCATTACGCCGCCAGCCATAGTATCAGGCAAGACTTTGCATTTCGCGCCGCCAGCGGTTAGCAGATCAGCCAACAACACGATGACGGGAGGCCGGCAATGAAAACGATCACGCGGCGCACGATCTCGAAAGGTTTGGCGGCATCGGCGCTGTCACTCCTGGCGCGGCCGGCCCGCGCGCAAGGCGGCTATCCTGCCGGCGTCGGCACCATCAAGCTTGTGGTGCCCTACCCGGCGGGTGGCGCCACCGATGTCATCGGCCGCATCGTCGCCGATCGCCTCTCGGCGATGTGGAACGCAAGTGTCATCGTTGAAAACATCGCCGGCGCGGCCGCCAACATCGGAATGGACCGCGTCGCAAAGGGCCCTGTCGACGGCTCGACCCTGTTCATCGTGCCGCCGCAGATCGCGATCAACCAGTACCTCTATGCCAAGCTCGCTTTCGATCCGGAGAAGGACCTTGTCCCGATTGCGCAGGTCGCGAGCCTGCCGAACATCCTGGTCGTGAAGAAACAGCTCACCGAGGTCAAGACGGTGAAGGATCTGATCGATTACGCCAAGGCCAATCCGGGCAAACTCAACTACGCGTCATCCGGCAATGGCAGCACCATTCATCTGTCGGCCGAGCTGTTCAAGAGCGTGACCGGCACCGAGATGAACCACATTCCCTACCGCGGCAGCGCGCCGGCGGTGAACGATCTGGTTGGCGGGCAGGTCGATCTGATGTTCGACAACGCGACCTCCATA
>Ga0193717_1000835_pt1 | contig 19531 bp, 21 predicted proteins | sample U2c2metaG_FD_145900 | JGI IMG/M metagenome (GOLD analysis project Ga0193717, IMG submission 145900) | Soil microbial communities from a riparian zone of the East river system, Colorado, United States - U2c2 | ecosystem: Environmental > Terrestrial > Soil > Riparian zone | place: USA: East River...
CACGGTCGCGATCGCGGCCGAGACGTACGGGCGCGACTGGTTGGGGATCGAGTTAAATCCCGCCTACGCGGAGCTGGCGCGCACCCGGATCGCCCGATGGCGTACCGATCACGGCGGTGTTGCTGCGTGAGTCCCGGCCCCTCACCGGTGGCCTGTGGCCGCTCATCCAAGCCCGCAACCTGCGGACATGGGCGGCCACACCACACCGAGGAGGAACACGGGATGACCGATCCGAAGGACGCCCGAAACGGCGTCAAAACGCTGGGCATACGACTGCCCGGGGATCTGCATTCGCAGTTCGCGCTTGTGGCGCAGCTCGACAACCTGAGCCTGTCCGATGCCGTTCTGCGAGCGGTCGAGTTCTACGTCGAGGCCAAGCGCACCGAGCCGGACTTCACCGCCCGGGCCGCCGCTGCGCTGGAGGAGATTGAGCGCGAAGCCGCTGCCCGGCGGGCCGCTATCGAAGGGCTGTTCGGCGCTGCCCCCGACCCGAGTGTGGAGCAGGACGTCACACCGGCCAAACCGGCGACCTCCCGCAGTCGTAAGGCCAGTTCTGAAGGGTAACCCTTTCGGAACACCACTTCGAGATGGCGGCGGGTGCAGTTATTGCTACATCCGCCGCCTTATCACTTCCACCGTAAATAGTTTCTCCGCCACGCGATACAAAAGAGGACAGGATATCCTTTCTTGGCACCATCAAGAAATGCTGAAAAAATACAGGAGGAATTTGATAATAACGGCTCTACGAAGCTAAAGGAGAATGCAATGCCAGACGAATCAACCCCCGCTCACCGTGCCGTCTTGTATCTACGTGTCGCTTCCGACCACCCCGACGACCGCAGCTCTATCGACCGCCAACGCACGGACTGTCAGCGCATCGCCGAGAAGTACGGCCTAACGATAATGCGGGAATACATTGACTACGGCCAGCCCGCCCACTTGGGTCAGCAATACGACTTGCGCCGCCTGCTGACGGAGTTGGACCAGCGACGCGACGCCGCCTTTGTCGTGGTGTGGGACTACGCCCGACTGGCGCGAGACATGACACAGTTGGAGGCGATCATCGGGCTCATTCGGTCGGCTGGCGCCGAGGTGGCCACCATTACCGGTGTCGAAGCCGCCGCACGGTTTATCAGCGCACAGGAAATCGGCCGCATGCAATCGCCGGACGAGGGGAGGTCTGAATGATGTCGAGTAGCCCATCCAGCGACAACGCAGCAAGCCAAGCCGCGCTCGAGGCCGCCCAAAGCCGCCCAACCCGTCGCGGGCGCACGACGACCGAGCTGCCAAGTAGCCGCGACGTCCCTATGGGGTTTGCCTACCTGCGCGTCAGCACCAAAGAGCAAGCCCGCACCGGAGGCGGAGCCGAGGGCTACTCCCTCCCAGCTCAGCGCGTCGCGTGCTTGGCCAAGGCCGCGCAGCTTGGAGCGGTAGTTGAGCGGGAGTACGTCGACGCCGGCGAGTCGGCGCGCTCAGCCGACCGCGAGCAGTTGCAAGAGATGCTCAAAGACATCAAGACGCACAAGCCCGACTTCGTCATCGTGCACAAGATCGACCGGCTGGCACGCAACCGCGAAGACGACATTGCCATCAACCTGTTGCTGCGCAAGAACGGCGTCAAGCTCATCTCCTGCACCGAGAACATTGACGACACGCCGAGCGGCAAGCTGCTATACGGCCTCATGGCGGAGATTGCGCAGTTCTACTCCGGCAACCTGGCGCAGGAGGTCATGAAGGGACTGCTGCGCAAGGCCGAGGAAGGCGGCACCCCGTATCGCGCCCCGCTGGGTTATCTCAACACCCGGGAAATGGTCGCGGGCACAAGCGTCTCGTCGGTTATTCTCGACGCGGAGCGGGCCGAACTGGTGCGCTGGTGCATTGAGCAGTACGCCACGGGCGAATGGACTGGCCCAGACCTTGTTCTTGCCGCCAGAGTAAAGGGGCTTACGACCAAGCCTACAGCAACGAAGCCTCCGGGTGAGTTCAACCTCACCACGCTGTACCACATCTTGCAGAACCCGTACTACATGGGAATTGTGTCCTACCAAGGCATCCATTACGAGGGTAAACACCCGGCGTTGGTGGAGCCGGAGGTCTGGCTGGCAGTCCAAGACGTCCTGGCCGCGAATAACCATATCGGCGAGAAGGACCGCAAACACATGCACTACTTGCGGAGCACCATCTTCTGCTCCAGCTGCAACGGGCGACTGGTCTACTCCGAGAACGTTGGTAACGGCGGCATCTACGTTTACTTCTTGTGCGTCAAGAAGAAGACCCGGACCAGCAACTGCCGCCGCCCGGCGGTGCGGCTGGAGCGCATTGAGGCCGGCATTGCCCGCTTCTACACGCAGTTCCGCATCAGCACGGAGCGCGTGGAACAGATCCGTACGGGCGTCCGCGCTGAACTGGCGAGCCAACAAGCCCAGACGCAACGAGGTGTGGCGCGGGCCACCAAACGCAAGGCTCAGCTGACGGCCGAACGTCAGAAGCTGCTGCAAGCCCACTACGCCGAAGCGATCCCGCCTGACTTGCTGGGTTCGGAGATGAAGCGCCTGACGCGGGCGATGGCCGAAGCCGATGCCGAAGTGGCTCAGGCCAAGACCACCACTGCGGACCTTGAAGCCGTCTTGGACGCCGCTCTCGCGGCTGCCGCCAACTGTCAGACTGCCTACCTGAGCGCGCCTGACGGCGTGCGGAGGCTGATTAACCAGGGCTTCTTCAAGCGGCTGCTCATCGGGGAAGACGGCTCGGTGGAGCACGCCGAACTGACGGAGCCGTTCGCGGCCCTGCTCGCAGAAGGAGGCGTCACCCAAACGGACACGACGGAGACAGCCACGGCCGAGGACGTTCCCGCCCACATCGACGTCATGTCGACGTCCCAAGTCGCCGCTAAGCCGCTGTTCGGGGTGAGTGTGGACGCACGACACACCGACACGACCGGACGGCCAGGCGCGATCTGGGCGACGTTCGGCGAAACGGCATCCGTCGCAGAAAGCGAGAACAACGTCACGGACCGTGACGTTGTTCTCATTGCTAATGGTGTGAATAAGTGCTATCTGGTGGGCACAGTAGGGATCGAACCTACGACCGCTCGGGTGTAAACCGAGTGCTCTTCCGCTGAGCTATGTGCCCTCGGTCCGACGCGCGGCGCCGGAACCACGATCACAGACTCGCGACCGCCTTCTTCCACGCGTCCTGGTCGCGTGCCTCGCCCGGCTGGTTGATCTCCGCGAAGCGCACGACGCCCGACTTGTCGATCAGGAACGTGCCGCGGTTGGCGAGGCCGGCCGCCTCGTTGAAGACGCCGTACTCCTGCGCGACGGCGCCGTGCGGCCAGAAGTCCGACAGGAGCGGGAACTGGTAGTTCTGCTGCTGTGCCCACGCCTTCAGGCTGAACGGCGTGTCGACGGACACCCCGAGCACCTGGACACCGGCGTCGGAGTACGTCGACAGCTCGTCACGCAGTTGGCACAGCTCGCCCTGGCAGATGCCGCTGAAGGCGAACGGGTAGAACACCACCAGCACGTTCGACGCGCCGCGGAACGAGGACAGCGACACCTTCTGATTGTTGTAGTCCTTGAGCGTGAACTCCGGCGCCTTGGCACCGACGTCGACCGCCATCCCGGCTTCCTCCCTTGCCCTGAGCATGACTGTGCCCGGCCAGCCTAGACGGCCGGCCGGGACTTCAGCGCTTGGACTTGGCGGACTTCGGGGACACCAGACGAGTCGCCGACCAGTCGTCGCCCACGCTGACGTTTGACGTCTGCGCGAGCCCGGCTGTCGGCACCGCCTCGGCGATCTCACTCGGCTCTACATGGCCGTCCCGACCAGTTTTGGGGGTGAGGACCCAGATGACGCCGTTGTCGGCGAGTGGACTGATGGCGTCCATGAGCGCGTCGACAAGGTCGCCGTCATCCTCCCGCCACCACATCAGCACCACGTCGACGACCTCGTCGGCATCCTCGTCGACGAGCTCACCGCCGATCTGCTCCTCGATGGCGGCACGGACGCCGTCATCGACGTCCTCGTCCCAGCCGATCTCCTGGACGACCATTCCCGGCTCGACTCCGAGCCTATCGGCGACGCCAGCCTTGCCAGCGTCTCCCGCGGCGACCACGGCTTCCACTCCTCCTCGCGCTATCGCGGTGATTCGGTCGACCCCCGCGAAACGGTATTGGGACAGCGAACACTGATCGTGCCCTCCTCCGCAACCACCCACGCCGGGTTTGCCCTGGACGGACCATCACAAACCATGATCTCGATCGGGGCCTACTCACCGGTAACGATGACCTGAGCGCTCATTGAGACGACGATGGCAGAGTTACGGGTATGAGCGCAGGCACTGGAGACCCCTTGGCTACGCAGAACAGCGGAAACAGCAGGAAACAGCCGGAGCGGGTACGGGTCATCCGCGACGGCCTCGCGGCGCACCTCCCGGACATCGATCCGGACGAGACCGCGGAGTGGCTGGAGTCTTTCGACGCCATGCTCACCTCCGGCGGCCAGCAACGTGCGCGCTACCTCATGCTGCGACTGCTGGAGCGCGCCAGGGAAAGTCGCGTCGGGGTACCGGCGCTGACCAGCACGGACTACGTCAACAGCATCCCGACCGACCAGGAACCGTGGTTCCCCGGTGACGAAGAGACAGAGCGTCGTTACCGAGCGTGGATCCGGTGGAACGCGGCGATGACCGTGCACCGCGCGCAGCGCCCCGGCGTCGGCGTCGGCGGGCACATCTCGACCTACGCGTCGTCCGCGACGCTCTACGAGGTCGGCTTCAACTGGTTCTTCCGCGGCAAGGACCACGCGGGCGGCGGCGACCAGGTCTACTTCCAGGGCCACGCCTCCCCCGGCATGTACGCGCGGGCGTTCCTCGAGGGCCGTCTGTCCGCCGACCAGCTCGACGGCTTCCGCCAGGAGCTCTCGCACGGCGGCCCCGGCGCCGGCCTGCCGTCCTACCCCCACCCCCGGCTCATGCCGGACTTCTGGGAGTACCCGACGGTCTCCATGGGCCTCGGCCCGATGAACGCGATCTACCAGGCGCGGTTCAACCGCTACCTGCGCGACCGCGGCATCAAGGACACCTCCGACCAGCGCGTGTGGGCGTTCCTCGGCGACGGCGAGATGGACGAGCCGGAGTCGCGCGGCCTCATCCACGTCGCCGCGAACGAGGGCCTCGACAACCTCACGTTCGTCATCAACTGCAACCTGCAGCGCCTGGACGGCCCGGTACGCGGCAACGGCAAGATCATCCAGGAGCTGGAGTCCTACTTCCGCGGCGCGGGCTGGCACGTCATCAAGGTCATCTGGGGCCGCGAGTGGGACTCGCTGCTGCACGGGGACCGGGACGGCGCGCTCATCAACCTGATGCGCGTTCGTCCGTGAGCACTTCTTCGGTCGCGACCCCCGCACCAAGGAGCTGGTCACGCCGATGACCGACCAGGAGATCTGGAACCTCAAGCGCGGCGGCCACGACTACCGCAAGGTCTACGCGGCCTACCAGGCGGCCACCGAACACCACGGCCAGCCGACGGTGATCCTCGCGAAGACGATCAAGGGCTACGGCCTCGGCTCGCACTTCGCCGGTCGCAACGCGACGCACCAGATGAAGAAGATGACCCTGGACGACCTCAAGCAGTTCCGGGACTCGATCCACATCCCCATCTCCGACAAGGAGCTGGAGAGCGACCCGTACCTGCCGCCGTACTACCACCCGGGCCCCGACACGCCGGAGATCCAGTACCTGCTGGAGCGGCGCCGTCAGCTCGGCGGGTTCGTGCCGGAGCGGCGTGCCAAGGCCAAGGCGCTCACGCTACCCGGCGACAAGGCGTACGAGGCCGTCCGGCGCGGGTCGGGCAAGCAGGAGGTCGCCACCACCATGGCGTTCGTCCGGCTCGTCCGCGACCTGGCGAAGGACAAGGAGATCGGCCACCGGATCGTGCCGATCATCCCGGACGAGGCACGCACGTTCGGCATGGACTCGATGTTCCCGACACAGAAGATCTACAACCCGCACGGGCAGCTCTACACGTCCGTGGACGCGTCGCTCATGTTGTCCTACAAGGAAAGCGAGCAGGGCCAGATCCTGCACGAGGGCATCAACGAGGCGGGTTCCACCGCGTCGTTCACCGCCGCCGGCACGTCCTACGCCACACACGGCGAGCCGATGATCCCGATCTACATCTTCTACTCGATGTTCGGGTTCCAGCGCACCGGCGACGGGCTGTGGGCGGCCGCCGACCAGATGACCCGCGGGTTCGCGATCGGCGCCACCGCGGGGCGGACCACGCTCACCGGCGAGGGCCTCCAGCACAACGACGGCCACTCGCTGCTGCTCGCGTCGACCAACCCGGCCGTGCTCGCATACGACGCCGCGTGGTCGTTCGAGATAGCGCACATCGTGCGGGATGGTCTGCGGCGCATGTACGGCGACCAGGCAGAGGACATCTTCTACTACCTGACCGTCTACAACGATCCGTACGTGCAGGCGCCGGAACCCGACGACCTCGACGTCGAAGGTCTGCTCCGCGGCCTGTACCGGTACCGCGCGGCGGACGAGGGCGAGGGGCCGCGCGCGCAGATCCTCGTGTCCGGCGTCGCCATGCCGTGGGCGCTGTCCGCGCAGGAGAAGCTCGCGTCCGAGTGGGGTGTCCGGGCCGACGTCTGGTCCGCCACCTCCTGGTCGGAGCTGCGCCGCGACGCCGTCGACATCGACCGGCACAACTTCCTCCACCCGGAGGCGGAACCGCGCCGGCCGTACGTCACCACCGCGCTGGAAGGCACCGGCGGTCCCGTGGTCGCCGTCTCCGACTGGATGCGGGCAGTGCCGGACCTCATCCGGCCGTGGGTGCCGACCGACATGCTCACGCTGGGCACCGACGGGTTCGGCCTGTCCGACACCCGTCCCGCCACGCGGCGGCACTTCCTTGTCGACACCGAGTCGATCATCGTCGGCGTGCTGGCGGCACTGGCCAGGCGCGGCGAGGTGCCACAGGAGAAGGTCGTCGAAGCCGCACGCAAGTACCGCATCGACGACGTCTCGGCAGCCGGCCCGCAAACCTCCGACGCGGGAGTGGCCTGACTCTAGGTAACCCCCCTGACCTGCGCTGATGAATCATTAGCACGATCGGGGGACACAGGTGGCGACAGCTCCCCGGACCGTCCATAGTGGAGTCACCGGTGGGGACCGGGGAGAAGAGGCCGCCCGGTGAGTGCGCACCGCCGCACCGGGCGGCCTCGTCGGCTCCGCCTGTTCGGTGCGTTCCGCACCTTCCCGGTGTCTCGGCCGACTTCGTCGCCCGGGGGCCGAGCCCCGTACCCCCACGGTGCGTTCGCTGCCCGACCCAGCGTGGTCACTTTGTTTGGTTGGCGTCGCCGCTGGCGCGGCTTGCCCTTCGCGGGCGTGGGCCTCGATCGTTGAATGCCCTGAAGGTCACCTTCGGGGCGTTCAGCGCCCTGAAGGTCACCTTCGGGGCATGGGCGCGACCGGGTACGTGGCACCCGAGGACTCGCGCGCGGGGTTCGGCGGCGGCGGGCACACCGAGGGCAGGCGCCAGCCTGCCCGTATCGCCTGAACCAGGGCGGCGGAGGCTCGCGGGTCAAGGGTGACGGCCCCCAGGCCGTCATCGGCGAAGCCGACGCCGAAGGCGCCCTTGACGCGTGAGGGGCCGCCCGTAAAATCCGCCGCCGCCGAACCCACCACAGGCGCCGGTGAACCCTCGAACCAGCCGGAAAGCGACCCCGAACACGAACCCCGAACCTGAACCCCACCAGCAACCGAGGCCAGCACTAAAGTCACCTCGTGGGCCTGGTTTCCGAAGACACGCTTGCCGCGCTTGACAGAGCTTCCGGCAAGTTGGCTTCCGCCGCGCTCGCGTCCATGGACGAACAGTTCCCCTGGTTCGGGCGCATGCCCGCGGACCAGCGGGCCTCCGTTCTCCTCATCGCGCAGACCGGGGCCGCCGGCTTCACCGCGTGGATGCGGGACCAACGAGAAGCGATCAGGCTCACCGCAGACGCCTTCCGGACCGCGCCGCGTGACCTCTCCCGCTGGATCAGCCTCCGCCAGACCGTCGAACTGGTCCGCGTCGCCGTCTCCGTCATCGAACGGGAGATCCCCGACCTCGCCGCCGACGCGGCCGAACGGCAGGTGCTCACCGAGGCGGTCCTGCGGTACGGACGCGAAGTCGCCTTCACCTCCGCCATGTCCTACGCCTCCGCCGCCGAGTCGCGCGGTGCGTGGGACGCCCGGCTCGAAGCCTCCGTCGTCGACGCGATCGTGCGCGGCGACGCGGAGGAGTCCCTGCTCAGCAGGGCCGCCGCCCTCGGATGGGACCTCGACGCGCCCGCCACCGTGCTCGTCGGGAACTCGCCGTCCGACGACCCGCCCACCGTCATCTACGAGGTACGCAGCCGCGCCGCCCGCGCCAACCGGCCCGTCCTCCTCGGCGTACAGGGCACCCGGCTCGTCGTCGTGCTCGCCGGGCACACCGACGCCCCCGACGCGCTCGTGAAGATGGCCACCTCGTTCGGCGCCGGGCCCGTCGTCGCCGGCCCCACCGTGCCCAGCATCGCCGACGCGCACCGCAGCTCCGCCGACGCGCTGTCCGGTCTACGCGCGGTCGTCGCCTGGCCGTCCGCGCCCAGGCCGGTGCGGTCCACCGACCTCCTCCCGGAGCGGGCACTCGCCGGCGACCCCGAGGCCGAATGGCAGCTCATCGACCAGATCGCCAAACCACTCGAGGACGCCGGGGGCGCCCTCCTCGAGACCGTCGAGACCTACCTCGAGGCCGGCGGTGTGCTCGAAACCTGCGCCCGTCTGCTGTTCGTCCACCCCAACACCGTGCGGTACCGGCTGCGCAAAGCGGCCGACCTGACCGGGCACCACGCCAACCTGCCTAGGGACGCGCTCGTGCTGCGCATCGCGCTCGCGGTGGGACGACTGTCCAGATCGCGTGGCATCTGGTAGTGATCTGACTAATAGAAACCCTCTGTACCGTTCATCTGCCGGTAACCTTTGTAGGGTTCCTACAAAACGACTGCCTCGACTTGGTCAGTCGCAGCATCACCCCGGACATCCTCCTAGTGTTCAGTGGACAACGTGCTCGCGCTACTCGCGCCCGGACAGGGCTCCCAGACTCCCGGCATGCTCTCCCCATGGCTCGAGCTGGACGGCACCCGAGAGCGGGTGACCGCCTGGTCCGAGCTCATCGACCTCGATCTCGTCGAGCTCGGCACAGTCGCCGACGCCGACGCCATCAAGGACACCGCGATCACCCAGCCGCTGGTCGTGGCACTGTCGGTGCTCGCATTCGAGGAGCTGGCCAAGCAGCACGAGCTGCCCGCGGACCTGGTCGTCGCTGGGCACTCCGTCGGTGAGCTCGCCGCCGCGGTCGTCGCCGGCGTGCTCAGCGCCGACGACGCCATCGCGCTCGCCGCCGTCCGCGGCCGCGAGATGGCCGCCGCCTGCGAGCTCGCCCCCACCGGCATGGCCGCGGTCATGGGCGGGGAGCCGGACGACGTCGTCGCGTGGCTCGGCCAGTTCGACCTCAGCGCCGCCAACCGCAACGGCGCCGGCCAGATCGTCGCCGCCGGGCCGGTCGAGTCCATCGACAAGATCGTCGCGGAGAAGCCCGACTGGGTGAAGAAGGTCATCCGGCTCAAAGTGGCCGGCGCGTTCCACACCAAGTACATGGCCCCCGCGCAGGAGGCGCTCCGCGTGCGGGCCAAGGACGTCATGGTCGCGGACCCGACCCGTACGCTCCTGTCCAACGCCGACGGCGAGGTCGTCACGTCCGGCGCCGACATGCTGGCGCGACTCGTCGACCAGGTCACCCTGTCGGTCCGGTGGGACTCCTGCATGGCGACCATGACCACCCTCGGCGTGCACGCCACCGCGGAGCTACCGCCCGCCGGCGCGCTCACCGGCCTCGCCAAGCGCGAGCTCACCGGCATCACCACCGCGGCGCTGAAGACACCGGCCGACCTGGCGAAGGTGGCCGCCGCACTGTCCACTCCGGACGAAGACGGGACCGCACAATGACCCAACTGCGACTGGCCGAGGGTGTTGCCGCCACCCGGATCCTCGGCATCGGCAGCACCCAGCCGGAGCGGGTCGTCACCAACGACGACCTGTCCAAGCTCATGGACACCAACGACGAGTGGATCCGCGAACGGGTCGGCATCGTCGAGCGCCGGTTCGCCGGCGAGAACGACACCGTCGTCAGCATGGCCGTCGAGGCAGGCTCCAAGGCCGTCGCGGCCGCCGGGCTCGCACCGACCGACATCGACACGGTGATCGTCGCCAACTGCACGACCACCACGCCGATCCCCAACGCCGCCGCGCAGGTCGCCTACCTCATCGGCATCGAGGCGGCCGGCGGGTTCGACCTCAACGCCGCCTGCGCGGGCTTCTGTTACGCGCTGGGCATCGCGTCCGACCTGGTGCGTGCCGGCTCGGCCGGCCGCGTGCTGGTGATCGGCTCCGAGAAGCTGACCGACGTGATCGACCCGGTCGACCGCTCCACCGCGATCATCTTCGCCGACGGCGCCGGCGCGGCGGTCGTCGGACCGTCGGAGGAGTCCGGCATCGGCCCGGTGGCCTGGGGCACCGCGGGCGACCTGGTCGACATGATCGGCATGACCGAGCGGCGGCACATCTTCCAGGAGGGCCAGTCGGTCTTCCGCTGGGCCACCACGAAGATCGCGCCGATCGCGTTGCGCGCGCTGGAGCTAGCGGGCGTCGAGCCGGCCGACGTCGACGTGCTGATCCCGCACCAGGCGAACCTGCGGATCGTCGAGGCGATCGCCAAGAAGCTGCGGCAGAAGGGCGCGCGGGAGGACATGGTCGTCGCCGACGACGTCATCTACTCCGGCAACACCTCCTCCGCGTCCATCCCGATGGCGATGGACCACATGCGGGCGGCCGGCCGGGTCCACTCCGGCGACGTCGCCCTGCTCGTCGGGTTCGGCGCCGGCCTGTCCTACGCGGCACAGGTCGTCATCTGCCCGTAGCAAATGTTCGCTACGCAAGACTTCCGGGCCGTCCGGCCCGGTCAACGAAGGAGAGAAGAGCACATGGCAGAGAAGCCCACCGACGAGGAGATCCTGGCCGGCCTCGCGGAGATCGTCGAAGAGGTCGCCGGCGTGGAGGCCGACGAGGTCACCGCCGACAAGTCCTTCGTGGACGACCTGGACATCGACTCGCTGTCGATGGTCGAGATCGCCGTGCAGGCCGAGGACCGGTTCGAGGTCAAGATCCCGGACGCGGAGCTCGCGAACCTCAAGACGGTCGGCGACGCGGTGAGCTACGTCTCGAAGAACGCCTGACCCACCTGCACAACAGCTACACCCGACGGATCACGGAGAGGCCCATGAGCAAGCCTGCGAGCGAATCATGAGCACGGTCGAAGTCGTCGTCACCGGTATGGGAGCGACCACCCCGCTCGGCGGGGACGTCGCGTCCACGTGGGACGGCCTGATCGCGGGCCGCAACGGCGTCCGGATCAACGAGGCGCCCTGGACCAAGCGGTTCGACCTGCCGGCGAAGCTGTCGGCGCCGCTCGCGGTCGACCCGTCCGAGGTCCTGCCACGGGTGCAGCTACGCAGGTTGGACCGGTGTGAGCAGGTCGCCGTCATCGCGGCACGGCAGGCCTGGGCGGACGCCGGGTACGAGGTGCCGACCGACGAGCACGAGCCGGTGGACCCCCATCGGCTCGGGGTGGTGATCGGCACCGGCATCGGCGGCCCGGTCACCCTCCTCGACCAGGACGACCTGCTCGAGGAGCACGGGCTGCGCAAGGTGTCGCCGCTGACGGTGCCGATGCTCATGCCGAACGGTCCGGCGGCGCACGTCAGCATCGAGATGCGGGCACGGGCCGGGGTGCACACCCCGGTGTCGGCCTGTGCCTCGGGCGCCGAGGGACTCGCGATGGGCGCGGACATGATCCGCTCCGGTCGCGCGGACGTCGTCATCGCGGGGGGCGCGGAGGCGTGCATCCACCAGATCACGGTGGCCGGCTTCGCGCAGTCCCGCACGCTGTCGCTGCGCAACGACGCGCCCGACCGCGCCTCCCGGCCGTTCGACATGGACCGGGACGGCTTCGTCCTCGGCGAGGGCGCCGGGGTGCTGATCCTGGAGTCGGCCGAGCACGCGAAGGCACGCGGCGCGCGGATCTACGGCAAGCTCGCCGGCAGCGGCATCACCTCCGACGCCTACCACATCACGGGCAACCACCCGGAGGGCATCGGCCAGATCAACGCGATGACGCAGGCCATCCGGGACGCCGGCCTGTCCGCCACCGACATCGGCCACGTGAACGCGCACGCGACGTCCACCGTGGTCGGCGACATCGGCGAGGCGGTCGCGATCCGCAAGGCCGTCGGCGACCACGTGGTGATCACCGCGCCGAAGAGCTCGTTCGGCCACCTGGTCGGCGGCGCGGGCGCGGTGGAGAGCATCGCGACGCTGCTGTCGATCTACCACGGCATCATCCCGGCCACGCGCAACCTGGAGAACCAGGACCCGAAGGTCGAGCTGGACGTCGTGGCCGGTGAGCCGCGCAAGCTGAATCTCAAGGCCGCCATGAACGACTCGTTCGGGTTCGGCGGACACAACGTCGCCCTGGTCTTCACCTCGGCCTGACCGGCCCTGGATCGGCCCTGTGCCACCAATGTGCCGTGTCCGAGGTATGCCGCTTTTCGCTGCGCTATCCTCCGCCAACGACTTTGGGGGTTGTGCGCGATGTTCTACTTCGGTGGCCTGTTCGGCCTGTTCACGCTTGGCCTGTGGCTGTTCTGTCTGGTCGACGTCATCACCACCGCCGACGGTGACGCCAGGAACCTGCCCAAGTTCGCCTGGCTGATGATCGTTCTGTTCTTCCCGTTGGTCGGCTCGATCGTCTGGCTGGTCGCCGGCCGGCCGGCGCGTGCGGTCAGCCGGCCGAGGTCCTACGAGCGCGACGTGCCCGCGTTCCCGGAGTACGACCGACCCGGCCGGTTCGCGGCGGCCGGCGCCGAGTCGGACGCGGACTTCCTGCGCCGCTGTCGCGAACGCGCCGAGGAGCAGCGCCGCAAGGCCCGCGAGTCAGAGGGCGGCACGCCCTAGCACTCCTCGTGCTGTGGGGAGGCGCTGGCCGCGCCCGTGGCGAGCCGCCACTCGCCGTTCTCCTTCGCGAAGGCCCACACCACGTTCCAGTGGATGCAGGGCACCGGCAGCTCGGCCGGTGCCTCTTTGATGCCCTGTGTGCTGGTGAACTCCAGCAGCACCCTGGCGGTGTCGTCAGCACCCGACTCGATGCGGTACAGCACGATGCTGCCGTCCTTGGTGGTCCGGTAGTCGGTCTGCCAGTCCTCCTCCGGCGCGTCCTTGCGCCGCTTCGAGGTGACGGTGATCGTCGCACCCGACTCGATGCGGTACAGCACGATGCTGCCGTCCTTGGTGGTCCGGTAGTCGGTCTGCCAGTCCTCCTCCGGCGCGTCCTTGCGCCGCTTCGAGGTGACGGTGCTCGTCCAGCGCTCGTAGTCCTTGCTGTTGATGGCCTCGAAGTAGTTCTGCAACAGCGATCGGAACGTCTCGTACAGCGGGTGGGCGGTCGCGTCGAGGGTGCCCTGCACGTTCACCGGGCCGGGCTGTTCGCTCGGCGGGAGCGACGACGGCGGGCCCGGCAGCACCGGCGCTGGCGCGGGCGGCGCCGTGTCGGCGTACAGGTCGCGCGTCAGCAACCCACCCAGCGCGGTGGCGATCACGGTGATCAGCAGCACCGGCACCAGCCACAGCTGTCGAGTCGATCCCTGGGACACGCGCCTAGCGTGCCATGACTACCCGACCCGGTGGAGCCAGGTCACCGGCGCGCCGTCACCGGCCCGGCGGTACGGCTCCAGCGCGATGTCCCACGACGCGCCGAGCAGCTCGTCGACCTTGTGCGCGAACGCCTCGCCGGCACGCGATCCGGCCGCCATGGCGCGTAGCTGGTCCTCGCCGACGACGATGTCGCCGTTGGCGCTCGTGCGGGCCCGCCACAGGCCGAGAGTGGGCGCGAAACAGAACCGTTCGCCGTCGACGCCGGGGCTCGGCTCCTCGGTGACCTCGAAACGAATCATCGGCCACGCCTTGAGCGCGGCAACGAGCTTGGCGCCGGTACCGGGGTCGCCGGTCCAACCGCACTCAGCACGAAGCTGACCGGCGGCTTCGGGCTGCGCGGTCCACTGGAAGTTCGCACGAACTCCAAGGGTGCCCGAAATAGCCCACTCGACGTGCGGACATACCGCAGCCGGCGACGAGTGGACGTACACAACGCCACGAGTGCTCACTGCTGACCTCCGCTGCTCGACGAGGTTTCGTCTTCCCCTACGTCCTCGTCACGGACGATCATCATGTGCTCGCGGGTCCATTGTGCCCTGTGCACGGGCAGTTACGCCACACTATCGGGCCTTGGCTACCGTTGGGGCGTCGGGCCGGTCAGACTTCTCGTGGTTCGCCGATCAGGGGGTGCGCGGTGCGGGTAGTCCGAGTCGGCGGTGCGACCTCGACGGTCGGCGCCGACGTGCGGGCCGCTCTCGCGTCGTGGGGCCGTGGTGACGCGGTCGTCGGTGGCTTCGCGCTGGTCGGCGTCCAGCCCGAGGGCTGCGCGAGCCCGATCGACGCGATCGTGGTGCTCCCCCGAGGTGTCCTGGTGGTGGTCGGCGTCGACCTGCCCGACCCCGCGGTCCGGCTCGACGCGCCGCTGTCCGGTCAATGGAAGACCGACGGCTGGCCGCTGGTGCGGCCGGACGGCGCGGTCAACCCCGCCACCGAGGCGGTGTCGACGGTCGGCGTGGTCAGCCGCAGGCTCGAGGAGGCGCGGGTCGAGCCGCTGCCGGTCGGGACCGTCGTCGCGGTCGGGCCGTACGTGTCGCAGGTGCACCAGCCGACGTCCGATCTGCTGCGTGGCGTGCGGATCCTGCACCCGGAGCCCAAGACGTTGCTGACCGCGGCGCGGGAGCTGGCCACCCACCAGCGACCGTGCACGGTCGCGCAGGCGCGTGCGATCCTGGCCGCGCTGGCGCCGGCCGACACCGAGTTCGACCTGTCCGGCGAGGGTTTCGCCGACACCGTGAAGCCGGACATGGCGGCCGCCAGCACCATGCTGATCCCCCGCGTGCGGCCGGCGGAGCCCGCCAAGGCCGCGGCGCGCAAGCCGGTCCGCTGGCTGCCCGCGAGCGCCGCGGTGCTGGTCGCGCTGTTGCTGCTCACCGGGATCGTGTACGCGGTCGCGTCGTCCACCTCCTCGGAGGAGGCGCCGAAGGACACGAGCGCCACCCGGACCGAGGTGAGCGGCGTGAAGATCGACGGGATGACGTTCGAGCCGAAGGGCGCCGTGTCGGACACCGACTGCGCCGCCCACGCGTACGGCGACGTGCAGGTGTGGCTCGAACGCAACCGGTGCTCCGAGCTGGTGCGGGCCCGCTACGAGTCCACATCGGACGGCAAGCGCGCGGCGATACTGGTCGCTGTCCTGCGGTTCCCGGAAAGCCCACTAGCGGGTGAGCTGCACACGATCGCGGACCAGCCGGGCAGCGGCGCCATCGCGGACGCCTCCACCGAGGGCTCGCCATGGCCGGGCAGCAGCAAGCCGTTCTTCGAGTCGGCGGCCTTCGCCAGCGGGCGCGAGGGCAACAGCCTCAAGCTCGTGCAGGTCGTGTGGATCGGTCAACCGTCCACACCGGACGACAAGACACTCACGAAGCTAGCCACCAGCGCCCTGGAGATCCCAGCCCCGGCTTAGCAGGGGAAGGCAATGCCGGCTGTGAAAGGCGCGCTGACGGCGCTGGGTGCCCTGAACGCGCCTTTCACGGCATGGTTGCGGGCGGCGCTAGCGCTCCACTTCCGCTAGGAACTCCGGCGTATAGCCGTATAGCGCTGGCATGCCGCCGGTGTGCACGAACACCACCGTCTCGCCGGGACGGACGTCGTTGACCAGCGTCGCGGCCGCCTTGCCGGTGTACACCGGGTCGAGCACGATGCCCTCGGTGCGGGCGAACAGCCGCAGCGCCGACCAGACGTCCTGCGTCGGCACGCCGTAGCCGGCGCCGAGCGCTCGGTCGTCGACGAACACGTGGTCCAGCGCGGGCAGCGACACCCCGAGCACCGCGGCCGCCTCCCCGGCGAGCCGCTCGATCTGGGCCATCGCGGCGGCCGCGCCCCGGGACACGCTCGCCGCCGTGATCGGCACCTGCCAGCCGAGGGCGAGACCGGCGACCGTGCCGCCGGTGCCGGCCGCGCACACGAGCCGGTCCACGTGCCGGCCGGCGAGCTGGTCCCGCAGCTCGGCCGCCGCGGCGACATAGCCGAGCACCCCGAGTCCGTTGGAACCGCCGACCGGCAGCGTGACGCTCGACGACGTGGACAGCTCCTCGGCACGCGCCTTGGCCATCTCGTCGTCGGGACACACGTGCACCCGCGCGCCGAACAGGTGATCCAACGCGACGTTCCCGGACCGGTCGTACATCTCACCCGCACGGGGCACGGCGCGGTTGAGCACGAGCTCGCACCGCAGGCCCAGCCGCGCGCACGCGGCCGCCGTCAGCCGGCCGTGGTTGGTCTGGACGCCGCCGAACGTGATGACCGTGTCCACGCCGTCGGCGACCGCGGCGGCGAGCAGGAACTCGAGCTTGCGCAGCTTGTTGCCGCCACCGCCGAGCCCGTTCACGTCATCCCGCTTGACCAGCACCGTGGCGCCGAGCGCGGCGCTCAGCCGGGGACAGTCGTCGAGCGGGGTAGGCCAGACACCGAGCGGCAGACGGGGAAACTGCGTGAGGTCCATCTCTCAAGTCTCCCGCCACGCCGCACGCCCGGCCATCCACTCGGAGATCGGACCGTTATCCTCGGCAACGTTCAAATCAACCCCCCATTCGGAGGACCTTGTGGCGCAGCGGACCATTCTCGAACTGGTCGACGACCTCGACGGCGGCGAGGCCGACGAGACCGTGACCTTCGCCCTCGACGGGGTCGACTTCGTGATCGACCTGTCCACCGACAACGCGAGCCGACTCCGCGACACGCTCGCCGAGTACGTCGGCCACGCGCGCCGCACCGGCGGCCGCAAACAACGCGGCATGGTCGCGGCCGCGCCAAGCTCGAGCAACGGCAAGCCCGACACGCACGCGGTCCGCGAGTGGGCCCGCAGCCAGGGCGAGACGGTGGCCGAGCGCGGCCGCGTGCCGCAGGCACTGGTGATCCGCTTCCAGGAGGCCCACAACTGACGGACCTGCTCACGCGGCGGCTCGCCAGCCAGCACCTGCGCGGCGCGCCACTCGCGTCGCCGCGGCAGGTCGTCTCCTCGTTGGTGGCGATGCAGGCACAGGAGTTCGTGCCGGCGAAGTGGGCGGTGGCGCGTCGCGCCCGCGCCACGGAGTCCGCTGTGGACGGCGCGTTCGCCGACGGCACGATCCTGCGCACCCACGTCCTGCGCCCGACCTGGCATTTCGTGACACCCGAGGACATCCCGTGGCTGCTGGCACTCACGGGACCTCGGGTGCACCGGCTGAACGCCTACTACTACCGCAAGTTCGGCCTCGACGCCGACGCGTTCGCGCTGAGCAGGTCGGTGTTCCTCGGCGCGCTCGCCGGCGGGCACCGCACCCGCGCGGAGCTGGCGGAGCTGCTCGCGGCGGCGGGCCTACCCGCGAGCGGCCTGCACCTCGGCTACCTGCTGATGCGCGCCGAGCTGGACGGCGTGCTGATCAGCGGCGCGCCACGGGGGCGACAGCAGACCTATGCGCGGTACGAGGAACGCGTGCCGGCGGCAGCGCCCGTCGACCGGGAGGCCGCGCTCGCCGAGCTGACGCGTCGGTACCTCACGACGCGCGGACCGGCGACGACCAAGGACTTCGCGTCGTGGTCGAGTCTCACCGTCGCCGACGCCACGCGTGGCGTCGCGCTCAACCCCGGGCTCGTGTCCGAGACCGTGGCCGGCCGGACCTACTGGTCCTTCCCTGGCACCGAGCGGGCGGCCGCCGGACCGGTGGTCGACCTCATCCAGGGCTACGACGAGTACGTCATGTCCTACGGCGAGACGAAGGACCTGCTCGCCGTGGGTGGCGTCGCACCGGCCCACCTGCACACGATCCTGCTCGACGGCAGGGTGATCGGCAGTTGGCGACACACGGCGAAAGCCAGGTCGGCGACCGTCGAGACCTCGTTCGACCGGCCCCTCACCGAGCGGGAGCGCGCCGCGGTCGACGTGGCCGTCGCCGACCTCGGCCGGTTCCTCGAGCGGCCGACCACCTGGCGGTGACTACGCGGGCAGCCGTTTCGCCGACGGGGTCGCCCACTTGCCGAGTCTGCGCACGGCCATGACCGGGTGCGGGACCAGCGGCCCCAGCTTCGGTTCCTTCACCAGCGTGCGCACGGTCTTCTGCAACGCGCGCAACGTCTCCGCCAGCGCGCGCATCCCTAGGGTGCACACCGGCGCCGGGTAGGCGCGCCGCCCGTACAGCCGCACCGCCCACCCCGGCAGCAGCGAGTACGCGAGGTGCCCCACCACCGGCTCGTACACCTTCAGCCCCAGCGCCAGCTTGCCGCCGACCGGGGGCCGATGGAGGAACTCGTAGATCGCGTCGGTGTCGTCGGTCCTGCGCAGCAGCGGCCGGACCCCGCGTAGGTACTCGGTCATCGCCGCGACCGAGCCAGGCACCTCGTCCGGGTCGAGACCGACGAGCGCCGCCGACGCGCGCTGCTCGTCCAGGTACCGGTCGGCGTGCGCGGCGGTGAGCGGGAAACCGGCGCGCCGGGTGACGGCGAGGAACGACGACACCTCCGCGCAGTGCACCCACAGCAGCAGCTCCGGCTCGTCGATACGGAACGACGCGCCCGTGTCCGGGTCGACGCCGCGCAGCTCGCGGTGCGTGCGCCGGACCCTGGCGGCCGCCAGCGCCACCTCGTCCCGAGGGCAGTACGTCGCCGCGCCGACGAAGTTCGCCGTGCGCACCAGGCGCCCGAGCGGGTCGGCGCGGAAGTCGGAGTTCTGCATGATGCCGGCGACCGCCCTCGGGTGCAGCGCCTGCAGGTAGAGACTGCGGATGCCGGCGAGCCACATGGCCGGCTCCGCGTGTAGCTGCCAGCTCACCGACGACGGGCCGAACAAGCCCAGGTCGTTGGCTTCCCTCAGCTCGTTCGCCATAAGCCCATTGAACCTCGCCATGATGACGCGCACGGCATTGGTGCTACTACCTACCCTGGAGTAGGTTGGGTGAATGGCGTACCCGCTGCTCATGAGCCCGCTCGATCTGGGCTTCACGACGCTGCGCAACCGCGTGCTCATGGGGTCGATGCACACCGGCCTCGAGGACCGGGCGGCCAACTTCGACAAACTGGCCGCCTACTACGCCGAGCGCGCGAAGGGTGGCGTCGGTCTGATCGTCACCGGCGGGTACGCGCCAAGCCGGTCGGGCTGGCTGCTCCCGTTCGCGGCCGCGCTGCTGACCAGAGGGCAGGCCGCCAAACACCGCGTGCTGACCGATGCCGTGCACGAGCACGACGGCAAGCTCGTGT
>Ga0193717_1000836_pt1 | contig 19525 bp, 14 predicted proteins | sample U2c2metaG_FD_145900 | JGI IMG/M metagenome (GOLD analysis project Ga0193717, IMG submission 145900) | Soil microbial communities from a riparian zone of the East river system, Colorado, United States - U2c2 | ecosystem: Environmental > Terrestrial > Soil > Riparian zone | place: USA: East River...
GTCGTCGACCACGACCTCCACCAGCGTCTCGGCGATGCCTTGATCGTCCGCCAGCCGCAGCGCGGCTGCGAATGCTTCCTCGGCTGCTGCGGCATCGTCGCGCGCCCAGGCCCGATTGGCCGCGGCCAACAAGCGCAATGGCGTGCGCGGTGTCGGCGACTCGAGTGCGGCCACGGCCGATGTGCTCGGCTGTTTCGAGTCGCTGCGATGCAGCTTGCGTTCAAGGCGCGCACGCAGCAGTGCGACGGCCGCGCGCACGCTGTCGTCGTCGGCCGACGCATGCGGCTCCTCGGAAGCCGACATCAGAGTCTTCAAGGCCTCGTCGAATTGCCCGACCGCCTGCTGATGTGCCGCGCGCATCAGCAACCAGCGGTCCGCTTCGGCTCCGGCGGCCGGCTGCGCCGTTGCGGTCAACGAATCGAGCAGGCTCCCTGCCTCGCTCTGGCGTCCGTCCACCAGCAGCGACTCGACACGATAAAGACCGGTCGACAGCAACGAGCTCCGGCTGACGATGCGATCCCGCGACGTCCACGCGCTATCGATGGCGGCGGCAGCATCCGCGTTCTTGAGCTGTGCGCGCCGCGCGACGAAGGAAAGCTGCAGCGTGTTGATCTCCTCCTGCACCATGCCGAAATCGTGGAAGCGGTCGCGTGCGCGCTGCAGGTAGGAATCGGCCTGTGCCATGTGTCCGCGCAAAATCTCGAGCGCGCCGATGTCGCTGTCGACGCGCGCGACCGATCCCGCATCGCCCGCGTTCTCGAACATATCGCGCGCACGGGCGTAGTCTGCCTGTGCACCCGGATAATCCTGCAACGATGTGCGGCTGATGCCGCGACCGAGCCATGCACGGCCTAGCGTAATCGCGTCGCCCCCGCCGTCGAGCAACTCAAGCGCGGCGGAGAAATCGCTGCCGGCGTCGGCGAAACGGCCCGTGCGAATGGACACCATGCCGCGCGCGTTGTACAGCCGTGCTCGAAACACGGCATCGCGATCGGTGTGCGCCAGCAGCTCGTCGAGCGCGGCACGAGCGTCGGCGTAGCGGCCGGCGCGTATGTCGACATCGGCAAGCTGCTGGCGCAGCAGCGGCTCGTCGGCGACTAACGTCGGATTCGATAGCAGCAACTCGCGCGCCCGGTTCGGATCGTTTGCGAGGAGTGCCGCACGAGCCCGCTGCAGAGTGAGCGCGACCATGCCAGTTTCGCCGGCTGCTTCCGAATACGCCGGTGGGCGCCCGAGCAGGCCGCTCACGCGATCGGCCAGCAGATAGAGCGCGGTGAGCGGATCCTCTGCCTCGGCGGTTGCCTGCTGCGGTGCGGTTCCTTTCGAGTGCAGCGTCGCCGTCATCCGCCAGGCGCGCCCGGCGTGCGTCGTGGCGATGTCGACGACGACGTTCGCGTGTGCAGCCAGCGCCTGCACATCGCTTCCGGCCGATAGCGCGTCGCTTCCGTGCACGAGCGCCACGGTCGCCTCGCTGGAAAGCACTGGGACCTGGTTGCGGCGCAAGCGTTCGATGATGACGTCCATGCCACCGAGCCGCAGCCAGCGCGCCTCGGCGTCGTCGACCCGGATCGGCGCGACGACTGTCGGTGCGGCGCTGTTATTAGTCGGCTCGACAGGGTCGCGGCGCAAATGTGCAGCCAGCAGAAGCAGAGCCGCGACGAAGCCGGCACCGATCACCAGCCACAGCCAACGCAACAGCAGCCGCTTTTGCCGCGTAAGGCTGCCGGTTACCGCTGCCGGCACCAGAGTGAATTGCTCCTCCGGCGTGGCAGACGACGCGTCCATCGTCGCCGCGGATTGCGTGGCGTCTGTCTGCACGGCTTCGACCCAGCAATAGCCGAACCCGGCGACCGTGCGGATTGCGCGCTGCGTCTGTCCGTCGTCATCGACGGCGCGGCGACATTGCACGATCAACTGGGCGAGTTGCACGTCAGACGCCGAACGCCCGTCCCACATCGCATCGATCAGCTCGTCACGACCGACCGCACGCTCGCGCCGCTCGATGAGATACAGCAGGCAGGCGAACACGCGCGGCGGCAGTGCGATGAGCTCGCCGTTTCTGCGCAGCTCGCGCATTGCTGCGTCGAGCCGGAACGGGCCGAACACGAATCCGCTCATCGAATCGCGGCGGCCTCCACGCGCAAAACCAAGCGAAAACGCAGCTCACGGAGCACCCCACGCGCACAAATGAAACCGAGGGCACGGCAGCCCTTCCTACGTGGATCGGAAAGCTCAGAGGTCATCGCGGTGTGCCCTGGTATCAGACCTGTGCGTTCTTGAGGATCATGTCAACGGTATCTATCTTAGCCCAGGTCGCAGTTTGATACCTGACAGGCATAACGAAGTTTTCTTGGCGAACCGTAAACGGTACGCACCGAACGACGGGCCGCGGTGGCGATCTGTTCCCTTTTCAACCGACCTCTCTTCTTTCCGCAAACAGCAAGGACTAAGACATGACCGTTATTTCCATCATTATTGGAAGCACCCGCGAGGGCCGTTTCTCGGAAAAGCCCGCGCAGTGGATTTTGCAACACCTGAAGAAGCGCGATGGCGTCGACGCAAGGTTGCTCGACCTTCGCGACTTTCCGATGCCGTTCTTTGATCAGCCATTGACGCCGGCCATGCCGGGTCGCCCGGCCTTCGAGAACAAAGTCGTTCGGAAATGGACCGCCGCCATCGCGCAGTCGGACGGCTTCGTCTTCGTCACCCCAGAATACAACTACGGACCCGCGGCGGTGCTCAAGAACGCCATCGACTGGGTCTATCCCGAATGGAATCGCAAGGCCGCTGCCTTCGTGAGCTACGGCAGCGCAGGAGGAGCGCGCAGCGTACAGCAGCTCCGCGAATCGATGATCGAGCTTCAGATCGCCCCGATCCGTTCATCGGTCCACATCCCGGTCGCCACTCTGTGGGCTCACTACACGGGCGGCGATGTCGACGCGGGACTGGCCGAGTTGGAGGCGCCCGCCGGCGCGATGATCGAAGACCTGCTGTGGTGGACCGCGGCCTTGAAGGCGGCGCGCGCCCGCGCGTCCTGATCACCCCTGTGCGGCGGCGGACCTCCTTCCGCTCTGCTTTGACAACAATCCCAACGACCGTTGCCCCGCTGAATCATTCACGCCGAACAGGGCGCGACTACACAACGTTTTTGCAACGGACCGTTCGTTTACCTGGAGTTCCATCAAAACCATGACGCTCGAAAAAGTCTTGTATACGGGCAAGACCCACACCAAAGGTGGCCGACACGGCGAGGCCCGCAGCTCCGATGGCCGCTTGGACATCAAGCTTTCGGACGCAAATTACGATCGGTCCCCTATCGTGCAGAGCGTACGGCTCAGAGCAGAGCCGAACTTCGGTCAACCTTGAGAAAGTGAGCCGAGGTGTTCCTTTGTCGAACGTGGCAGCACGCATGTCTGCTGCCGCACGCTCGAGGGATTGTCGTAATGCTTGGCGAATACCGGCGTTAGCCCGCGCCCTTCTTCCGATCGAACCGTTTCCGCGATGTGAGGATCTCGTCGACATGAGCGCGCGACCACAAACTGAGCGGTTCGACGGCCTCCCACAAGGTGCTGCCGAGCGCCGTCAGCTCGTAATCCACACGCTGCGGCGTGGTCGGAAAGACCGTCCGCGTCACCAGGCCGTCTCGCTCCAATCCGCGCAGCGTGAATGTGAGCATCCTCTGTGAAATACCGCCGACGATTCAGTACGGTCCACTTGTCGCCTACGCGCGCCAGGATGGAGCCGAGGTCGCGGCAATCTTCGCTGTTGTGATCGGGGACCTGGATGGGCATTTCGGTGTGCTCAAGTATCAAATCTGTGCCTTCTTGTGAATCATATAGACGGTATATAGATTAGTGCAAGTCGCATCTTGATACTGGATTGGTCGACTCTTTTTCTTCATTCGGCCAACAGCACTGAGTAACCCATGGCCCTACTATTTCCAACCATTCTTGCACCGACCAAGTCATCACCGTCGAGTTCAACGCGGGCGATCGTGCGGCGCACCCGAGGCCAGACGCACGGCCCGGTAACGCGTTTGATGAGCCCGTCCGACTTCGGCGAGATGCTGAAGCCCTTCGTGTTCCTCGATCTTTTCGACCACGAGGGCGCGCCTTTCAACGGGCCCCTGCACCCTCACTCGGGTATCGCCACCCTGACCTATGTTGCGGAAGGCGCGGTGAGCTATATCGACCCGGATAATGTCAGGGGCACACTGCCAGCCGGCGGCGTCGAATGGATGCAGGCGGGGCGCGGCATGTGGCATGGCGGTGGGCTCGACAAAGCAGGCCGCACGCGCGGCTTCCAGCTATGGATCGCCTTGCCGCCGGAGCTCGAATTGGGCCCGACTGTTAGCATCTGCCAGGCCCCCGAAGATGTGCAGGAAGATGGCCCGGTGCGCGTCCTTCTGGGCAACTACGGCTCCGCATCGAGCGCCATCGAGTCCCCTTCGCCGATCAACTACCTCGCCCTACGCTTGAAGGCCGGCGAGCGCTGGCGTTACCAGCCATCGGCCGGCCACACCGTTCTCTGGGTCGCCCTCGCATCGGGCGCCTTGTCGGCTCCCGCTGAATTGCAGCATGGAGATCTCGCGGCTTTCGAGCCGTCGAGCAAAGCAGTGGAATTCGAAGCGCTGACCGATACCGAATTCGTTCTCGGCTCAGCCGCTCCGCACGAGCACGATCTCGTCCCCGGCTACTACTCGGTCCACACGTCGCTGGACGCGCTTCGCGAGGGCGAGGCGCACATCTTGTCGATCAGAAAACGCCTCGTTCAAGAAGGGCGTTTGTAGAGGCCTGCTCACGCGCGTCGGTGAATGTGGACAACTCTAGCGCCTGCAAGATTGGATTTTGCTGAATCAGCTCGCTCACCCAGTCGACGAAGATTCGCACCTTCGTTCGAGAGGTGCCGGCTTTGCGGGTACATCACCGATATGGGGAACCGTTCCGCCGTCCAGTCCGTGAGCACCTGCGTCAGCTGCCCCGACTCCAGGTATGGCCGCGCCATGTAGTTCGGCACCTTCACCAATCCAGACCCATGAGACCGGCGACGACATTGGCGTCGTGATCGTTCACCGCAAGGACGCCATCCAGTGTGAGCTGGACCTTCTGCCCGTCTCGGGCGAATTCCCAGTCCATGACCCGCCCGTTGCGATTTGAAACATAGTTGACACACCGGTGCGCGGCGAGATCCTCAGGCCTGCGCGGGATTCCATGCTCCCGCAAGTACGCGGGGCTCGCGCAGCGGACAAGGCTCATCGCCAGATCTCGGGCCCGGTGCAAGCCCTAAGCCATTGATCTGGCGGAGAGGGTGGGATTCGAACCCACGTTACGGCATAACCGTAAACCGGATTTCGAATCCGGCGCATTCGACCACTCTGCCACCTCTCCGGAGTGGGCGCGCATCATACGAGGCGCCCGCGATCGAGACAACCACGGATTTGGCTGCAGTCCCATCCCCGTCCTTCAGTCACCGCAAGAAAACAGCATGAACGCGACGGATGCGCTCGCAAGCTTGTCCGCTGGTTTGCATCATTTGCGCCTGGGTGCGGATGAAGCCGCCATCGCCAAGGTGCGGCAGCACGCCGCTCCGGATTTTTTCGCCGCCGAAGCGCGCGGACTGGCAGCGCTCGCCGCGACGCAGACGTTGCGCGTCCCGCAGGTGTTTGCCGTCAGCATACGCGGCATCGTCATCGAGGATCTCGGCCGCGGGCGACCGCAGCGCGCGGACTGGGAACGAGCGGGCGCACGTCTCGCGCGCATGCACCGGACCGCAGACGATCGCTTCGGCTTCGACAGCGACGGATGGTGCGGCGACAGTCCACAGGACAATACGCGCTGCGCGGACGGTCATCGTTTTTTCGCCGAGCGCCGGCTGCAGCCGCAGGCGCGCCGCGCACAGGCGAGCGGTCTGCTCGGCACGGACGATTGCAATCACATTGATCGCATCTGCGACGGGCTTGCGCATCTGCTGCCCGCTGCGCCCGCGGTCCTGATCCACGGCGATCTCTGGACCGCCAACCTGCACGCCTGCGCCAACGGCGAGCACGCATTGATCGACGCCGGCGCCGTGCACTACGGCTGGGCGGAAGCCGACCTTGCGATGCTGACCCTGTTCGGCGAACCGCCCTCGCCTTTCTTCGCCGCCTACGAAGCGGAATCGAACATCGCGGCGGATTGGCGCGAGCGGGCGCCGCTCTACAACCTGTATCACCTGCTCAATCACCTCAATCTCTTCGGCGCGGGCTACCTCGCCGGAGTGCGCGCGATCCTGCGCCGCTACGGTTGACCCGCGGCCGCCGGCGCGCCGCCGCTGCAGAAATGCTGACGCACTTCCTGTGCTTCGGGCATCCACGCATTGAGCTGCTGGATGCGCGTCGCATCGGCCGGATGCGTCGAGGCGAATTCGGGCGGCTTCTGCTTGCCGAGCGCGCCCATACGCTCCCAGAGTTTCGGCGCTTCCGCCGGATCGAAGCAGGCTGCGGCGGTCAGCAGCAGGCCGACATGATCGGCTTCCGATTCGTGGTTGCGCGAAAACGGCAGCAGCACGCCGTACTGCGCGCCCGCACCGAGCGCGGCCATCACCATCTGCTGCTGTTGCGGATCCATGTCACCAACCGACATCCCGGCCGCCATCGTGCCGAGTTGCACGAGCTTCTGCTGCGCCATGCGCTCGCCGCCGTGACGCAGCAGCGCGTGCGCGATCTCGTGACCCATCACGACCGCAAGGCCATCGGCATTCTGTGCGACCGGCACGATCCCGGTGTAGACCGCGATCTTTCCGCCCGGCAGGCAGAACGCATTGACGTCGTCGGACTGCAACACGTTGACGTCCCACTGGTAGGAGCTCCAGTCGGTGTCGGCCGGCGTGCTGTGCGTCTGCGCGTAATACTGTTCGACCTTCGGCGCAGCCGCGATCAGGCGCTGCGCGATGCCCTTGACCTGCTGCGGCAGCGGTCCGCTGGTGACGACCTGCGATTGCGAAAGGATTTCCTGATACGACTGCAGGCCCAGCGCCGCTTCCTGCTGCGGTGACGTGTCGATCAGCTGCTTGCGGCCGGTATACGAGGTCGTGTCCTGGTGACTGAACCAGTAATACGCGAGATAGATCCCGAACAGCAGGATCGGCCACAGCTTGAGACCACGCCGGCGCGTGCCGCCCGCGGAAGCATCACTGTACGGACCCATGAGCGTTCTCCTTGCAATCGCGCACCGAGAATATCGCGCCCGCGGTCGCCGCGCAGCTTTGCCGTTTCGACGACGGGAGACGAGGATTCAAGATTGAACCACGAAGGACACGAAGAACACGAAGGAAAAGCCAGACCATCGTAAAAATGCCTTGTCTTCGTGTTCTTCGTGTCCTTCGTGGTTCACACTTATGCCTTCAATCTTTATGCATGACGCTTGCCGCCTGTACCAGCCTTAAAGATCGCGCGCGACTCGGAAACCCACGCGCGCGCTGCGCGTGACCGGTGGCGCCGCGATGCGGAATGCCGAGCGCACCTGATCCGGGTCGCTGCCCCACGAACCGCCGCGTATGACGCGACGCTCGCAGCCAGGATTGACCCAGGCCGCGCTGTCGCGCGGCGCGCGCACGTAGTTGTCGTGCCAGCAGTCCTCGACCCATTCCGACACGTTGCCTTCCATGTCGAACAGTCCGAATGCGTCGGCCGGGAAGCTACGCACCGGCGCCGGTCCCCAGTAGCCGTCGCTGTAGTGCGGAAACGCCAGCGACCAGCTGCGCTTCGAGGGCGAGCGGTCGCCTTCGCCGGTGAAGTTGCCGACCGTCTTCTCCGGATTCCCTTCTCCCCACGGATAGCGCGTCGGCGAACCCGAGCGCAAGGCGTATTCGAATTCCGCCTCGCTCGGCAGCCGATAGTGCTTGCCGGTGTGTTCCGTCAGCCAGGCGAGATACGCCAGCGCATCGTTCCACGACACATTGATCACCGGCAGCGCGGGACCCGCGGGTTCGCCGCGATAGTCGTTGCGCCAGGTGATGCCGCGCCGGTCGGTGATGCGGCCCGAGCTCTCGTCGTACACGGCGCTGCCGCCGAGTCTTTCCGCGTCGCTGACGTACTTGCTGGCGTGTACGAATTCGCCGAAATCCCCGACCGTGACTTCGCTGCGGCCGAGTGCGAAGCCGACGTCGATGCGCACGCGGCGCTGCGGTTCCTCGCTGTCCAGATGACCCGATTCGTCCGCCGGCGAACCCATCACGAACTCGCCGGTCGGAACCACGACCACCGCCGGCGCCTCGCCGGAGATATCGAGATAGCGATCGCGGATCACCTGCCCCGGCTTCAGGCTCGCATACAGCCGCGCATTGCGCAGGCGCTCGGTGAAATCGTCGAGCCCGGCGAGGTCGGGACTGATCGCCTGCGCGCGCTTGGCCAGCTGTTCGGCAAGATCCGCGTTGCCGGAATCGAGCGCGGAGCGTGCCTGCGCGATCACCGTTTCCGCGCGCTGGCGGCGGATGCCGTCGATGCGCGCGCGCGTTTCCAGCAGGGTGCGCGAACCTGGCCGGATCGATGCCGCCTGCGCCAGCACATCGTCCGCGCTGGCGAAATTGTCCTCGGCCGCCGCGGCGAGCGCGCGATCGAGATAGCCGCGCTCGATCTCGGCGAGGCCTGCATCGGCGAGAAGGTTGGCCGGATCGAGCGCCAGTACCTTGCGATAGACGGCCAGCGCATTGTCGTCCGCGGGTTCCGTTACCTTGCCCGCCCTGAGCAGATCGGCCGCGTCCGCGAGCATCGGCATGACCTTGTGCAGCGTGGCAAGGCGATCGCGCAGGCGCTGCAGCTCGGCATCCGCATGCGGAAGATCGGCCAGCGCAGACACATAACGTTGCGCCGCGGCCTCGTCACCGCGATCGAATGCCGCGAGCGCCCAGTCGCGCAGCGCTCCGGCAATCCGGTTCAGGCCGTCGGCCGCCGCGTCGTTGGTCGGGTCCTCGGCCAGCACTGCGCGGTACAGCGCCATCGCGCTGGCGTCGCCATCGAGTACCTTGCCCTGCTGCTCGGCGGCCAGCGCTTTCTTGAGCATGCCGGCGATCATCTTGGTCGTCGGCGCGGGCGGACCCATGCGTACCGCATCGTCGAACGAGGTGCCGGCGGCGGGCTCGACCGCGGGTGCCGCCGTGCTGACCGCGGGAGGTGCCTGCACCGCGACCCAGTTCGGCGCCTCGCGCTTGGTCGGAGCGGTCGTCGCGACCTGCTGCGACTGTTGCGGCTGCACGTGCAGAATGCCGGGGAAGAACCGGTATGCGAGCGCGAACACGAGCAGCGCGATTCCCGCTGCGCCGCCGAGGGCATGTTGCTTGCGTGCGATTTCGGTGCCCGGCATCGCGGTCGGTTGTGCTGGCGGCAGAGCTCATTGCCGATGATTCGAGGGGTGAAACCGGGCTGACAAGCCCGTCGCCGCACCTTAGGCTATCGGCGGCTCGTGCTGCAACCACGCTTCAGGTTCCGCGTATAGGGTGGGCCTTGGCCCACCGACCGCGAATGGTGGGCCAAGGCCCACCCTATGAGAGCGTGCGACACTCACTTTCCATACTCTCTTCTAAGGACACCTCTTGGCCGACTGGATCGATCGCACCGACGCCTTGCTCGAACTGATTCCCGATGCGCCCCCGATATTCGGCATCGACACCGAGTTCATGCGCATCAATACGTTTTTCCCGCGTCTGGCCCTGATCCAGGCCGCGTTCGGCGAACGCATCGCGCTGATCGATCCGGCTGCCGACATCGACCTCGATCCGCTCGGTGCCGTGCTCGCCGATCCCGCGCGGGTCTGCGTGATGCACAGCGCCAGCGAAGATCTGGAAGCATTCGCGACGCGCCTGCCGCGCGGCCTCGCGCATCTGTTCGACACACAGATCGCCGCTTCGTTCGCCGGGCTCGGCGCGGGCATCGGCTACCAGCGGCTCGTGCGCGAGCTGCTCGGCATCGAGCTTCCGAAAGGTGAAACGCGTTCGGACTGGCTGCGCCGTCCGCTGACGCCGCAACAGATCGAGTATGCCGCGCAGGATGTGCTCCATCTGCCGATCCTGCATGCGAAGCTCGCAGACAGCGTGGAAAAACGCGGCTACACGGCATGGTTGATCGAGGACTGCACGCGCATGCTCGAACGCGCGCGCCAGCGCGAACCGGATCAGGAACCGCAGGTCGCATTGCGCGGCGCCGCCGACTGGCCGCGCGAGCGCCAGGCGCTGTTGCGTCGCGTGCTGCGCTGGCGCGACGCCGCCGCGCGGCGAACCAATACGCCGCGGCCATGGATTCTCGAAGACGCCGGAGCGCTCGACCTGAGCGCTCGCCCGCCCACCAGCGCCGTCGAACTCGCCGATCGCACCAAAGGCGTGCGCGGACTGCGCAGCACCCTGCGCGCCGAACTTCTGGACGTGCTGCAGCGGCCACTCGCCGAAGACGAGCTCGAATTCGCGCCGATCCCGCGCGCACCGTCGGTGCGCGAGAAGCAAGCGCTCGTCGCGCTCAAGGAAGTCGTCGCCGAACGCGCGCGCGAGCTCGATCTGCCGGAAGGATTGCTGTGTGCGCGCCGGCATCTGGAAGCACTGCTGGTCACGCGACAATGGCCGTCGGGACTGAACGGCTGGCGGCGCGAGGTCCTCTACGACGCGCTGATCGCCCGGCTCGAATGAGCGGCGGCGCCACTTGACACCTCCCGGGGTGATGCCCGCACACTGGCTGCCATGACCGGCATGCGCGCCCATCGGAATCGTTCGGCCCTCCGCTCCATCGCGACGATCGCGACAGGTACGCCTGCGCTGCGCGCGATCACGGCGGGTACGACGACGACCACGACCTTCACGGGACGGGTACCGGCGCGCAACTGATCCATCCAAGCATCGGCCCCACCCTCGAAAGGGATGCGGGCCGAGCGCGATACCGCAGACCCGCGAACGGGGCCTCCAAACCAGGAGGTCGACGTGATGTCTCAAGCCACCCTCGAACCATCTTCCAGGCCGGCAGCGCCATTGTCCGGGCGCGCCGTCGGCATCACGGCCGCGCACAAATTCGGCGGATCGAGCCTGGCCGATGCGGCTTGTTTTCGCCGTGTCGCCGCGATCCTGCGCGCGCAACCCGAGCCCGGCCAGCTGGTCGTCGCCTCGGCGATGCGCGGAACGACCGACACTCTGATCGCACTCGCGGAGTCCGCGGCGCGACGCTCCGCGGATTGGAAACCCGGACTGCAGACGCTGCGCGATCGCCATCTCGCCACCGCACGCGACCTGCTCGGCGACGTCGCACAACCGACATTGGACTGGCTCGATCACGGGTTCGACGAGCTCGCGAATCTGCTGCAAGCGCTCACGGTGCTCGGCACGCCGAGCCGCGAAGCGCTCGAGCTGATCCAGGGCTTCGGCGAAGTCTGGTCCGCGCGGATGCTCGCCGATCACCTGCGTGCGAACGCGATCGACTGCGCCTGCCTCGACGCACGCGACGTGCTCGTGATCGGACACGGCGAGCTCGGCGCGGCCGTGGACTGGGAACAGAGCGCGCAACGCTTCGCCGACTGGCGCAGCGCCAACCCGGCGCCGTGGTGCATCGTCACCGGCTTCGTCGCGCGCACGCAGGACGGCCGGCCGACCGTGCTCGGGCGCAACGGCAGCGATTATTCCGCGTCGATCTTCGCGACGCTGATCGATGCCGCGGAGCTCACATTGTGGGGCGACACCGACGGCGTGCTTTCGGCCGACCCGCGGCTGGTACCGGAAGCGGTTTCGCTGGACATGCTGAGCTACGACGAAGCCTGCGAGCTCGCCTACTTCGGCGCCAAGGTGATTCATCCGCAGACGCTGACGCCGGCGATGGCGCGCAACCTGCCGGTGCGCATCCGCAACACGTTCCGGCCCGATCACGCCGGCACGCAGATCGGCGGCGTCGCAGCGGCCGGCGCCGCGATACCCCCGGTGAAAGGCTTGAGCGCAGTGCGCGATCTCGCGCTGATCACGCTCGAAGGCGCCGGCATGATCGGCGTTCCCGGCACCGCGGAGCGCACGTTCGGTGCGTTGCGCGCCGCCGGCGTGTCGGTGGTGATGATCTCGCAGGGTTCGTCCGAACATTCGATCTGCTGCGTCGTGCGCGGGTCCGATGCACCGATCGCGGAGACCGCGTTGCGGCGCGCGTTCATCGCGGAAATCGCACGCGGCGAAATCCACAGCGTGAGCTCGGCGACCGATGTCAGCGTGCTCGCCGCCGTCGGCGATGGCATGGCCGGCACGCCCGGCGTCGCCGCGCGTCTGTTCGGCGCGCTCGCCCGCACCGGCGTGAACATCCGCGCGATCGCGCAAGGCGCGTCCGAGCGCAACATCTCGGTCGCGGTCGCCAACGCGGATGCGCCGCGCGCGTTGCGCGCCGCGCATGCGGCGTTCTGGCTGTCGCCGCAGACCTTGTCGATCGGGCTGGTCGGCCATGGCAAGGTCGGCGCAGCCTTGTTGCGACAGATCCTGGCAGCGCGCCCGCGCCTGCTGAGCGAGGCCAACCTCGATCTGCGCCTGCGCGCGGTCGCGACGAGCAGGACGATGTGGCTCGGCGAAGCCGATGCCGCGCACGACTGGAACACCGCGCCGAATCCGGCGTGCGACATCGGCCGGCTCGCGGCACACGTGCACGTCGAGCATCTGCCGCACGCGCTGATCATCGACTGCAGCGCCAGCGATGCCGTCGCCGACCGTTATGCGCAATGGCTCGCGGCCGGCATCCACGTGGTCACTCCGAACAAGCACGCAGGCGCCGGCCCGCTGGCGCGCTGGCAGTCGATCCGCGCGGCGATCGCGGGTGGCAGCGCGCGTTTTCGTTACGAAGCGACCGTCGGTGCGGGGCTTCCGGTGATCTCGACGCTGCGCGATCTGCTCGATACCGGCGACGAGATGATCGTCGTCGAAGGCATTCTTTCCGGAACGCTGGCGTGGCTGTTCAATCGCTACGACGGCAGCCGCGCGTTCTCAGAGCTCGTGCGCGAGGCACACGCGCTCGGCTACACGGAGCCCGATCCGCGCGATGATCTGTCCGGCACCGATGTCGCGCGCAAGCTGGTGATCCTCGCGCGCGAAGCCGGCGGCGATCTTGCGCTCGAAGACGTCGCGGTCGAAAGTCTCGTGCCGCCTTCGCTGCGCAACGTCGATGCGGCGACATTTCTTTCGCGACTCGCGGAGCTCGACGACGCGATCGCCGAACGCCACGCTGCCGCGCAGCGTGCCGGCCACGTGCTGCGCTACGTCGCGCGCGTCGATCGCGAAGGCCATGCGCGCGTCGGTCTCGCCGAGTTGCCGGGCGGACATGCGTTCGCGCATCTGCGCCTGACCGACAACATCGTGCAGTTCACGACGCAGCGCTATCGCGACAACCCGCTCGTCGTGCAGGGTCCGGGCGCGGGTCCGGAGGTGACCGCCGCAGGCGTCTTCGCCGACGTACTGCGCGTCGCCGCCGCGCTCGGAGCCAGGCTGTGATGGCGCAGGCGACCGCGTTCGCGCCGGCGAGCATCGGCAATGTCGGCGTCGGCTTCGACATCCTCGGGCATACCATCGACGGTCCTGGCGACCGCGTGACCGTGCGCCGCGTGAGCGCGGCCGGCGTGCGCATCGGCGCGATCCGCGGTTGCGACACACAACTGCCGACCGTCGCCGAACGCAATACCGCCGGTGCCGCGCTGATCGCATTGCGTGATGCGCTGGCGTTGCCCTGGGGTTTCGAGATCGACATCGACAAGGGCATTCCGTTCGGTTCCGGCATGGGCGGCTCGGCGGCCTCCGCGGTCGCCGCGCTGGTCGCCGCGAACGCATTGCTCGATGAACCTCTGTCGCGCGAGGCGTTGTATCCGTTCGCGCTCGACGGTGAAGCCGTCGCCAGTGGCAGTCATCACGGCGACAATGTCGGCGCGATGCTGCTCGGCGGACTCGTACTGGCCACGGCCGATCGCCTGACACGGATTCCGGTGCCGGACGCATTGCGCTGCGTGCTCGTGCATCCGCACGCGGTGCTGGAGACGCGCGCGGCGCGCGCGGCGCTCGTCGGCAGCTACGCGCTGCCCTCCTTCGTCGCGCAAAGCGCGCATCTCGCCCAACTTCTCGCCGGCTGTTTCGCCGGCGACTTCGATCTGATCCGGGCAGGGCTCGATGATGTGCTGATCGAACCGCGACGCGCACCGCTGATAAAGGGTTTCGCCGGCGTCAAGGCCGCGGCGCTCGGCGCCGGAGCACTCGGCGCGAGCATCTCGGGCGCCGGCCCGAGCGTGTTCGCGTGGTGCAACGGCAATGACACTGCACACGCTGCTGCCACGCGCATGCGCGAAGCGTTCGCCGCAGCGGGCCTCGAAAGCGACGTTTGGATTTCGCCGGTCGCAGGCCCGGCGACGGAGGTGATCGCATGCGCTACCTGAGCACGCGCGGCGGCACGCGGCCGGTGGGACTCGGCGCCGCGCTCACGGTCGGCCTTGCTGCCGACGGAGGCCTTTACGTGCCGGAAGCGTTGCCGCTGTTTCGCGCCGACGCGTTCAGCGGTCGCGAGGGATTGGCAACGGTTGCGACCGCGCTGCTGCAACCGTTTGCCGCGGGCGACGCGCTCGCCGTGGATCTGCCGGTGATCTGCGCGGAATCGCTGGATATTCCGGCTCCACTGCGCGCGCTCGCACCACAGACCTGGCTGCTCGAGCTCTTCCACGGACCCACCGCGGCCTTCAAGGATTTCGGCGCGCGCTTTCTGGCCGCATGTCTCGCGCGGCTGCACGCGCACAATGCGCCGCCGGTTACGATCCTTGTCGCGACCTCGGGCGACACCGGCGCCGCAGTCGCCGCCGCATTCCATCGCCGGCCGGGCTTCCGCGTCGTCATCCTCTATCCGGACGGCCGCGTTTCGCCGCGTCAGGCGCATCAGCTCGGCTGCTTCGGCGACAACGTGCGCGCGCTGCGCGTCGCCGGCTCGTTCGACGACTGCCAGGCGCTGGTCAAGCAGGCCTTGAACGATCACGAGCTCAAGCACGCGGTAGCGCTGACCTCGGCCAACAGCATCAGCCTCGGCCGCCTGCTGCCGCAGATGAGCTATTACGCGCACGCCGCCAGCGCGCACTGGCTGAGTCACGGGCGACGGCTCAACTTCGTGATCCCGACCGGCAACCTCGGCAACGCATTCGCCGGCGTCCTCGCGCGCGCGGCCGGCCTGCCGATCGGCGACATCGTGCTCGCCACCAACGCGAATCACGTACTGCCGGACTATTTCACCGGTGGCGACTACGCGCCGCGGCCCAGCATCGCCACGCTCGCCAACGCGATGGACGTCGGTGCGCCGAGCAACTTCGAACGTCTGCGCTGGCTGTATCCCGAAGATGCCCCGCTGCGCACCGCGCTGCGTGCCGAAGCCGTCGACGACGCCGAAATCCGCGAAGTGATCGGCGCCAGCCGCAACCGCTACGGTTCCCTGGTCTGCCCGCACACGGCGACTGCGCTGCGCGTGCTGGAACGGCTGCGCACGCATGGCGACCGCCGCGACTACGCGGTCGTGGCGACCGCGCACCCGGCCAAGTTCGAGCAGGTGATCGAGCCGCTGATCGGTGCGCAAGTCGATGTTCCGCCGGCGCTTGCGGCGTTGCTCGCGCGGCCGGCGCATAGCGAACCGCTTGCCTCGAACTACGAGGCGTTGCGGGGGCGTCTACTCGCGCCCGAGGCCTGACATGGGCCGTGGTCCGTAGGGTGGGCTTCAGCCCACCGACCGCCATCAAGCGCAAACGCGGTGGGCTGAAGCCCACCCTACGCCCGGCCTGAGCTTCACGTCCATCGCCGCGCGACGCCAACAACACGCCCGCGACTTGGCGATCTCGGGGGCACACGCTATGATGCGCGCCCTCACGTGGGGCGGTAGCTCAGCTGGGAGAGCGCTGCGTTCGCAATGCAGAGGTCGGGAGTTCGATCCTCCTCCGCTCCACCAAGTCATCCCATGCGCCGGCCTGTGCCGGCGTTTTGCTTTTCTGGGGGCGGATCAGGCTATGCGATCCGCACCGCCCATGTACGTGCGCAGCGCCTGCGGTACGCCGATGGAGCCGTCGGCGTTCTGGTAATTCTCCATCAGCGCAAGCAGCGCGCGTCCGACCGCGACCCCGGAGCCGTTCAACGTGTGCACCAGCTCGGGTTTGCCGGTTTCCGGATTGCGCCAGCGCGCGTGCATGCGGCGCGCCTGGAAATCGGTGCAGTTCGAGCACGATGAGATTTCGCGGTAGGCGTCCTGCGAAGGCAGCCAGACTTCGAGGTCATAGGTCTTGATAGCGGTGAAGCCCATGTCGCCGGTGCACAGCAGTACGCGGCGATACGGAAGGCCGAGTTTTTCCAGCACGACTTCGGCGCAGCGCGTCATGCGCTCGTGCTCGTCGTGGCTTTCAGCCGGCTTGGCGATGCTGACCAGCTCGACCTTCTCGAACTGGTGCTGGCGGATCATGCCGCGCGTGTCGCGGCCGTGCGAGCCCGCTTCCGCGCGGAAGCACGGCGTGTGCGCGGTCATGCGCATCGGCAGCGCGTCGGCTTCGACGATGCTGTCGCGCACGATGTTCGTCAGTGACACCTCGGCAGTCGGAATCAGGTAGCGTTTCGTCTCGCCGACCTGCGTCGAGAACAGGTCTTCCTCGAACTTGGGCAACTGTCCCGTGCCCTGCATCGCTTCGGCATTGACCAGCAGCGGCACATTGCATTCGAGATAGCCGTGCTCGCCGATGTGCAGATCGAGCATGAACTGCGCGAGCGCGCGATGCAGTCGCGCGAGCTCGCCACGCAGTACGGTGAAGCGCGCGCCGGAAAGTTTCGAGCCGGCTTCGCTATCCAGCCAGCCTTTGTGCGCGCCGAGCTCGACGTGGTCCTTGACCGTGAAATCGAACGTGCGCGGCGTGCCCCAGCGATGCTGCTCGACGTTCTGTGTTTCGTCGTTCCCGACCGGCACGGATTCGTCGGGAAGATTTGGAATGCCGAGCGCGATGTCCGCGAGCTTGTCCTGGATCTCGGTGAGCCGGTGTTCGTTGGTCTTGAGCTTGTCGCCGATGCCGGCAACTTCGGTGAGCAGCGCGGACGCATCCTCGCCCTTGCCCTTGGCGATGCCGATCGCCTTCGAGCGCGTATTGCGCAGGTTCTGCAGCTCCTGCGTCTCGGTCTGCACGCTCTTGCGCTGCGCTTCGAGCGCTTCGATCGCGGCCTTGTCGAGAACGTAGCCGCGCGTCGCCAGGCGTTCGGCGACGACGTGCAGTTGGCTACGCAGCAGGGCCGGATCGAGCATGAGTCATTCCGCAAAAAGACGAAGGGCGCGGATTATCGCCGCGCCCTCGCCCATGCCGCAATGCAAAACGAGGCTATCTGCGTCCGAGCCACCACGCGATCGCGATGCCGGCGAGCAGCCAGCCGACGCCCTGATCGATGAGTCCGCCGACGATGAAATCGGCCGGGAACCTATACCAGGTCCATTGCGGCACGAGATCGGCGAGCCAGCCGAAGATGCCGAATGCGCCGGCGCCCACGACGCGCATGCCCAGTGTCCACGGCGTTGCGGCCAGAACGAACGCCGCTATCAGCGCGGCAAGGAAATTGGTGATGAACTGCTTGACCAGATGCGGCGCCATGCTCATCGGGTCCGCCGGCGGCGGATTGACGACCATGAAGACCCACGGATTCTTCTGCGCCTTCTCCGCCCAGGCCTTCATCACCACCTCGTCGCCCATCTTCTTCGGGTCGACGCTCGGCAGATAGTAGATGCCCGCGGTCGGAAAGTTGGGTGAAACCGCCTGCAGGACCGCATCTTCGGCCTGCTCGTTCTGCGGAAGGCGAAAACCCATCTCGCCGATCGGCAGAACCATGTGCGAGAGGAACTGCCAGAAGAAAATCACGATGGCACCCAGCAACGCTGCAATGACGATACGCATGGAATACCTCACTTCCCCGTGTGGTGGGCGAAACTTACGCCGGGCGTCCGCTCCGGGCAAGCGAGTGAACGCATAGGGCGGGCCTCGGCCCACCGCTCCCACATCGGTGGGCCAAGGCCCACCCTACAAAAGCATTCCCTTCCCCCGCTTGCGGGGGAAGGTGCCGAAGGCGGAAGGGGGCGCTCTTGATCTGGGCCCCGTGTGGGGCGGCGAAGGGCGGCCGAAAAGGCCCCGAAGGGGGAAGCACGAGGGATCGCGCTTCTTCCGCTGTCAGGCCATGGATGGCCTGTCAGCGGAACCCGGCCGCCCGTAGCGAACCTCCGCGCAGCGGAGGCGCCCCACCCGGGGTGCCCTTTCTCTTGGTTACTTCTCTTTGGGCAAGCAAAGAGAAGTGACTCGCTCGCCAGGGATGGCGAGCGAAAAAACACAGGGACGTGGGTCGGTTATCGCGAGAACCGAAACCCATCCCCACCCAACCCTCCCCTTGAAGGGGAGGGCTAAAGCTCGCCCGTCCGGGACGGCAAATGTTCCCCACCCATAACCCACCCCCGTAACAACAACGCCGCAAGCAACGCACACCCGGAACCAAACGCGAACGCAGTCAGCGGCGACCAAGCCGACCACAGCCAGCCGAAAATCAGCGAGGCAGGCAACAGCAGAATCCCGGACACAAGGTTGTACCAGCCGAACGCGGTGCCGCTGCGCTCACGAGGAACGAGATCGGCGACCAGCGCCTTCTCGGTGCCTTCGAGCGCAGCGGTGATGACGCCATAGCCGGCGAACGCAACCCACAGCGCCCAGTCCGCGCGCGGCAGCAGGCCGATCACGAGATACGCGCCTGCATAAGCGAGCCAGCCGAGGCCGAGCATGCGCGCGCGGCCGAACCGGTCGGACAATGCCGACAGCGGCGTCGACAGGATTGCCGCTATGCCGGAAAACATGGCCCACATCAACGTGATGCGCGTAGCACTTGCGCCGAGCTCGTTCGCGCGCAGCAGCAGGAACATGTTCGACGAATTGCCGAGCGTGAACAGAGCGAGCGCCCATAGATAGCGACGGAAAGGCCGCGGCAGTCCGGCGAAGGTCCAGCGGAAAGGCTGGGACGCATGTTGCGGCGGCTCTTGCGGCTCACGCACCGCGAAGGCGAGCACCAGCACGACGACCGCCGGAATCGCCGCCAGCAGAAACACGTTGCGCAAGCCGACGCCAGCGGCCAGCAACGCCGCGGCCATCAGCGGCCCGATCACCGCGCCGAGATTGTCCATGCCGCGATGGAACCCGAACGCAAGCCCGCGCTGATCGGGCCTCACGCTGAGGCTGATCACCGCATCGCGCGGCGCCGAGCGCAGACCCTTGCCTACGCGGTCGGCAAAACGGCAGGCAAGCACGCCGAGCCAGCTGGTGGTGAGACCGATCAAAGGTCGCGCGAAGCCGGCGATGCCATAGCCCCAGATGACCCAGATGCGCGTGCGTCCCGTGCGATCGGCGAGCACGCCGGCGAACAGCTTGATCACGCTGGACACGGCTTCGGCCACGCCTTCGATGATGCCGAGCGCCTTCGGTCCCGCCATCAGCACCGAGGCGAGATAGAGCGGCACCAGCGGATAGATCATGTCGCTGGCCGC
>Ga0193717_1000837_pt1 | contig 19511 bp, 14 predicted proteins | sample U2c2metaG_FD_145900 | JGI IMG/M metagenome (GOLD analysis project Ga0193717, IMG submission 145900) | Soil microbial communities from a riparian zone of the East river system, Colorado, United States - U2c2 | ecosystem: Environmental > Terrestrial > Soil > Riparian zone | place: USA: East River...
CCCGCTCGCGATAGTCGGCACCGGCGAAGTGTTCGGCGAGCTCGCGCTGCTCAATCGCAGCCCGCGCACGGCGACCGCGATCGCGCTGGCCGACAGCCAACTGCTGGAGCTCGATCGCGACGATCTGCTGTTGCTGTTCGAGCGTAGCCCGGCCGCCGCGCTGCACCTCCTCGCGGCAATGGGCCACATGACGCGCAAGGCCGACGAGCTCCTGCGCACGCGCGTGTCGCGCAACGTGAACGAGGAAGTCGCGGAAAACATCGGCCCGCTGCAGCGCATCGCCGACGGCATCTCGTGGTTCAGCGGCAGCATGTGGTTCCTGCTGATCAATGCGCTGTGGTTCATGGTCTGGATCGCGGTCAACACGCTGTACCTCGGCGTGCCGCAGTTCGATGCTTTTCCGTTCGGCCTGCTGACGATGATCGTATCGCTCGAAGCGATCTTCCTGTCGTGCTTCGTGCTGATCAGCCAGAACCGCCAGGCCGAGAAGGATCGCGTGCGCTCGGATATCGAGTACGAGATCAACATAAAGGCCGAGCTTGAGATCGCGCACCTGCACGAGAAGACCGATCGCATCTACACCGAGATGCTCGAGCGTTTCATCCGCATCGAGAAGCATCTCACGCCGCGACGCGCATCCGCAGAGCCGTCTGCGTGAGACGCCGCGTCGTTCGCGGCGTCGCATCGATGCCGCTATTCGAATCCTGACGCGAAGATCAGGTCGGCCTGGTGCAAGCGCACGGTGCTGGATATCTGCGAGATGCTCGCGCCGCCCGTGGACGTGCTGCCCTCCGCGCGCAGATAGAACGGCTGGTCCAGGGGCGGCACGAAACCGGCGTAGCTCCAGCCGTCCGCGACGCGGCTCATCGTGGCGATCGGCAGGAACGTCAGGCCGTCGCTCGAGAACGACAACCGCGGCGGCAGCGCCAGTTCCGGTGACGTGCCGGCGCGATACCAGTGCACCACGCCATCCACGCGCTGCAGCGATTGCCACGCCTGGTCGGGCTGGCTCAGGCGCGCGAGGCCATTGCGGGTCATGTTGAATCCGTTGACGTCGTGGAATGCGCCGCCGATGACGACCTTGCCGTCGTCCTGCTGCGCGATCGTGATGACGGTATTGTCCGGGTCCGGCACGAAGCTGCTCACCACGCTGATGGTCATGTTGCCGTCAGTCTGCAGCGCAATCGAGACGACGGTGGAGTTGATGCTCGCATTGAAATCCGTATCCAGCGTGCCGTCCGCATTGAGTCGGACCAGCCGGTTGCGCGGCTGGCCGGCGATGAACGTGAAGGTTCCCGCGGCGAGGATCTTGCCGTCGGGCTGCAATACCATCTTCACCACCCAATCGTTCGGCTCGGGAGCGATGAAGCTTTCGTCGATGCTGCCGTTCGCATTCAAGCGCGCGATGTAGTTGCGCGGCTGGCCGGCTATCTCCGTGAACAAGCCGCAGATCAGGATTTTCCCGTCCGGCTGAACGACGACCGCGGCGACGGTCGCGTTGGGAGCCGGATCGAAGGCGAGATCGAGATTGCCGTTCGCGGTCAGGCGCGCCATGTTCGCGCGCAACTGGCCGGAGACATTGACGAAGGCGCCGCCGAGCAGGATCTTGCCGTCCGCCTGCAGGGCCAGCGCCGACACCGACACGTCGCCGTTGCCCAGCACTGCGGGATCGAAGCTCTCTTCGACCACGCCATCCGCGCCGAGCCGGGCGATATGGTTGCGTGTCTCCCCCCCAACCTGGGTGAAACCGCCGCCGATGACGATGCGGCCATCCGGCTGCACCGCGATCGAATGGACGGGCGCCACGCCCGGCGTGAAAGCGGCATCGAAACTGCCGTCCGGATACAGACGCGCGATCGAGCCCTGAGTGCTGCCGGCGATGCCGTCGAAGCGTCCCGCGACGATGATCCTGCCGTCGGGCTGCAGTACCGCCGTCGTGATCGACGGCGGAGTGCTGTCTTGCGGTTGCGGTGCGAACGTCACGTCCAGCGTGCCGTCGTAGTGCAGTCGCGCGACATGCGTGCGGTCGACCGCGCCCATCGCGGTGAATTCGCCACCGATGAGCAGCTTGCCCTCGCCCTGCAGCATCAACGTGTGCACCGGCGCGTCCGGAGCCGGCTCGAACGCAACTTCGGGCGAGCCGTCGACATTCAGCCGCGACACGTGATTGCGCAGGAGGCCGCTGATCGTCGTGAAGTCGCCGCCGACGACGATCCTGCCGTCCGCCTGCTGCACGATCGCCGAGACCGGGCCATCGGTACTCGGGCCGAACAGAGGGTCCAGGCTGCCGTCGGCATACAGGCGCGCCATGTGCAGGCGGATCTGGTTGCCCGCCATCACGAAACTGCCGCCGACGAGGATGCTGCCGTCGACATCCTGCGCCAGCGCGAGAACCTTGGCGTCGAATGTCGGGGCGAACACCCCATCGACGTTTCCGCCGGCCGACAGTCGCGCGAGGCGTCCGCGCGGCTGGCCGCCGATGGTGGTGAAATCGCCGCCGACGAGGATCGACCCGTCGGACTGCAAGGCAAGCGCAAGTACCGCGGCGTCTGTGTCCGCCACGAATCCGGAGTCCACGGCGCCTGTGGCGGTGAGTCGCGCCAGGTGTTGGCGCGAGGTTCCGCTCATCGTCGTGAACGCGCCGCCGACCAGGATCGCACCATTGCTTTGCAGGCGCAGGACGTAAACGTCGGCGTCGGCGTTCGCATTGAACGAAGCATCGGCGTCGCCGTTCGCCTGCAGCCGCGCGATGCGACTGTGGCCGAAGGTATCGACCTGGGTGAACGCGCCACCGATGAGGATCCTGCCGTCGCTCTGCACCGCCAGCGCGCGCACCGCGCCGCCGGTCACGATCGGATCGAAGCTCAGGTCGAGCCGGCCGTCGGTATTCAGCCGCGCGAGTCCGTTGCGCGTCTGGCCGCCGATCGTCGTGAATGCACCGGCGACGAGAAGCTTGCCGTCCGGCTGGGTCGCGAACGCGTAGACCGGCCCGTCGGCATCGGGATCAAAGCCGTCGTCGATGAGCTGGGCTTGCAGCGGACCCGCGATGAAAACTGCCAGCGGGATCATCAAAGTGACAAAAGCGCGCCATGATCTTGCGATCGTGGCTCCCGCTTGCACAGTGCGCGTGGTGGGCATGGCTCGGTCCGTAGTTGAAAGGAGATGACCGCGCCAGCGGTCAGCCACTACCATGAACACCCTGGACCGGCGTTCCGAACAGCGCGCCATTTGCGAGAATTCACCCACCGGGACCGGCCGGATGCCGGGCTTGCGGCAAAGACCCTCATGAAAATCCTTGTCACCGGCAGCGCCGGCCATCTCGGCGAAGCCTTGATGCGCACGCTGCGCGATTCCACTCACGAACCCGTTGGACTCGATATCCTCGCCTCGCCGTTCACCGACGTGGTCGGCTCGATCGTCGATCGCAGTGTGGTTCGAGACTGCCTGCGCGGCGTCGACGCAGTCCTGCACGCGGCGACGCTGCACAAGCCGCACGTCGCCACGCATGCGCGCCAGGCGTTCATCGACGTCAACCTCACCGGCACGTTGAACCTGCTCGAGGAGGCGACCGCGGCCGCCGTCGGCACGTTCGTTTTCACCAGCACGACGAGCGCGTTCGGACGCGCGTTGTCGCCGCCCGCAGGCGAACCCGCGGCATGGTTGACCGAAGACGTCGTGCCGGTGCCGAAGAACATCTACGGCGTCACCAAGGTTGCCGCCGAGAATCTCTGCGAGCTGGCGCATCGCGACTCCGGCATGCCGTGCATCGTACTGCGCACCTCGCGCTTCTTCCCGGAAGAGGACGACCAGAAGGCTGTGCGCGATGCGCGCGCGGACGCCAACAACAAGGCCAACGAGTTCCTGTACCGGCGCGTGGAAGTCGAGGACGTGGTCAGCGCGCATCTGCTGGCGCTGGAGAAAGCGCAGGCGATCGGTTTCGCGCGCTACATTGTCAGCGCGACGACGCCGTTCACGCGCGCCGATCTGCGCGAGCTGCGCAACGATGCGCCTGCGGTCGTGCGCCGGCACGTGCCGGGGTATGCGGACGAATACGCGCGTCGCGGCTGGACCATGTTCGCAGGCATCGACCGTGTCTATGACAATGCGCGGGCTCGCACCGAGCTCGGCTGGCGGCCGCGCTACGATTTCGCCAACGTGATCGAGCGCCTGCGCGTGTCCGATGACTTGCGCAGCCCGCTCGCGCAGGCGATCGGCTCGAAGGGCTACCATCGCCAAGCACTTGCCGGCGCGCCCTACCCGGTCGCCTAGCCCGGGGTAGCTGTCGCGAGGCGCGGAGTGCCGAACCGCCCCCGCCCGCAGTATTCTTCGCACCCCGCGCCACGCGGTGCGAAAATCCACCTATCGCACAAGTCAGGAATTGATCATGGGCAGAGGCCCCAGCATCGAAAACCGCAAGAACGCCGAAGACGCCCGCCGCGGCAAGGTCTTCACCAAGCTGATCCGCGAGATCACGATCGCGGCGCGCAACGGCGGCGACCCGGCAACCAACGCGCGCCTGCGCATGGGCGTGGACAAGGCGCTGTCGGCCAACATGACCAAGGACACGATCGAGCGCGCGATCCGGCGCGGATCGGGTGCCGAGGGCGCGGACAACATGCAGGAGCTGCGCTACGAGGGTTACGGCCCTGCCGGCGTCGCGCTGATCATCGACGCGATGACCGACAACGCACAGCGCACCGTGGCCGACGTGCGCCATGCGCTGGCCAAGCACGGCGGCAACCTCGGCACCAGCGGGTCGGTCGCATTCCAGTTCAAGAAGATCGGCGAGCTGGCGTTCGATACGTCGAAACCCGGCGCCGAAGACAAGGTGCTCGAAACCGCGCTGGATGCAGGCGCCGACGATGTGCAGAGCGAAGCCGGCGAGACCCTCGTGCTGTGCACACCGGAAACCTTCGAGGCAGTGAAGCAGGCGTTGACGGCCGCCGGATTCGAACCGCTGCGAGCGGACGTCGTGATGCGCCCCGAGAACCGGGTCGCGGTCAGTGGCGAGGTCGAGGAAACGCTGCGCGATCTGATCGAGTGGCTCGAGGAGCTCGATGACGTGCAGGAGGTCTACCACAACGCCGATCTGCAGGGATGACGGCGTTCGCCTATTGAGCCATCCGGACTCGGACGGATGCGATGAACGCAATCCGTCGCGTTGCGATCGTCAGGTCAGGCGGTCGGCGAGCCAGCTGCGCGCATCGTGCCAGTCCCTTTGCACGGTTCGCAACGCCAAGCCCAGCGTCTCGGCCGCCTCTTCGTCGGTAAGCCCGGCGAAATAGCGGCATTCGAACACGCGCGCCATGCGTTCGTTTTCCTTTTCGAGACCCTGCAGCGCATCGTCCAGCACAACCAGCTGCTCGGTCTCGTGCCACTCCTCCGCGTCGACAGCGGCGAGGCTTTCGCGCCGATGCGAGCCGCCGCGCTTCTCCGCCAGCTGTTCGCGCGCGTAGTCGCACAGGACCTGGCGCATCACGCGACTGGCCAGATTGAGGAAGTGCTTGCGATTCTCGACCGTGGCGCGGGCCGGACCGACCAGCCGCAGATAGCATTCGTTGACCAGCCCGGTCGTGCCCAGCGTATTGGCGTCCGAGACCGTCAGCACGTGACGCCGTGCCAGGCGGCGCAGGTCCCCGTAGACCATGCGGACGAGATTGCTCCACGCCTCCCCGTCGCCTTCGCGCGTGGCAACGAGAAGCTGCGTGAATTCACCTGGATCGAGCCGTTCGACTTCCACATTCCCCCTCTAACATCAGCCGCGTCGAGATCCTTCCCGGTGGCGGATGACGATTGTCGTTGTCTTGTTCCGCTCCCATGAGCGGACTTACTGACGAGTTCCCAGCATGTGACTGTAGTCAGAATAGCATCCGGGGCCCCTCGCGGCACCCGCCTCGGCCGTGCGATTCCGCAGCGATCCGGCCACCGATTTTTCCACTTTGATTGTGCTCTGTCCGTGATGTGGCGGACTCCGTCACAAAAATTCGTACTTATCTGTCAGCAAGGGGCATTTTGGAGAGCACGCAATGCTGTCGGAGCGTTGGCCACTGTTGGAATCGAACGATGGCACGTCGTGTTCCGCACCAGATATGGAATGCGGGATGCGGGCGACATCGCGGGGAACGCCTGCGTATTCCGCCCGCTTCGACGTATGCAGGGAATGGCTCGATGAGACGCATCGCCGCTTCGTCAACCACCTGTTTCGCAATGGCGACAACCGTCGCAACCTGCATGAGCCGGACATCGCGAATGCGCCATCCCATTGCATCGTATTCGTGCCGCGATCGCAGCCGGAGCGCGCGCATACCGTCGATCTGCGCAACCTGGACAACGTCGCACTGCTGGCCGCGTTTTCGCGGGAGCAATGGTTCATGCAGGAAAACGCGATCGACACCGGACTCGGCCCGACCGGCCGCCTGCAGGTCCGCCTGCGTGCCGAATGGGTGATTGGTCCGCCGCTCATCAAGTGCGCCAGTCTGAGGTCACGCCAGGAGCCCGAGTGCGTCGTCACCGCAACCGCTGACCTGCCGCTGGAATCGCGCGAGCCTCGCCTGCTGAACTGCGTGATCTGCTACGACGATGCACGCATTGCCGGTTGAATCCCCGGCCTGACTCCAACCATCTGTCCGGCGCCGGGAGCCTACGCATGACGCATGCCCGCACGTTCGTCGCAACGTCGATCCTTCATATCGTTTTCGGTACTTGCCGCGCCTTCGCCGACACCGGCGCAGCGGAGTGGTTGTTCATAAGTTCATTCGATGACGGACTCTTCGCGCAGGCGCAGAATGTCCGCATCGAGCGGCCGGATGGTTCCGAGCTGCCCGCGAGACTCTACGGCCCGGCCGAGCCCAATGGCGCCGCCGTCGTGATGATGCACGGCTGCTCTGGTCAGTGGAGCCAAGGCGAACCATGGACCGTCGCCCAGGGCGCCATCGAAAAATGGGGCGTTAAGCTCGCACAGAGCGGCTACTTCGCGCTCGCGATCGACAGCTATACGTCGCGGACTCCCGCAGGCGTCGACCCGCGCGATTTCCAGCAGCAATGCGCGGGTGACGTCCATGAGGGCGCCGTCGATCCATATACGACCCGCGTCGCTGACATGGAGTTAGGTATCGCATGGCTGCGCTATCACGTCGGCGCTGCCGCGACCGCACGGATCGGCGCATTGGGCTGGTCGCAAGGCGCGCAATCCGTGCTCGTGCGCAGCGCGGAAACGTACATGAACGCAAACGTCTCGCGCTTCGATGAGCCGGCGGATGAAGTCTCGGCGCAACTCGCCAGCGTGGTGTTCTATCCGGGATGCGGGACCAACCTCGGATTCGTCGAAGGCTCCGGTGCCGGCAGCAGCTACTGGCGCCCTCACCGCGACTTGCGTCTGAACCACGGCGGCGCAGATTCGCTGCACGCGTCGTGCGCGGACCGTGCCGATATTGCGATCGGCGCCTACGACTCGGTTCCGGGTTCAGGGCACGCGGTCGCGTACGTGGAATATCCGGGCGCACATCATTCCTTCGACGGCGCGATCACGGAATGGCCGGCGACGCGCTGCGATCCGGATGCATCCCCTTCCGATTTCTGCGCGGCCAGCGATGCCGATATCAGCTCGCTGGAATTTTTCTCGAACCGTCTTGGGCAGCAGAGCAATCCCTGACACGGATCCGACACGAATCGGCGCCTTGGCGGGCGCCTGAAGATATCCGCAGCGCGTCACACCACATGCATGGAGGTGTTGTCCGATCGAAGCAACCGAGTGCGCTCACTGGTTTCCGCTAATCCGCATCCATCCCGCTAGATCCATCGACGGGGTGCGACCAACGATATTCAGCATCGAGCTAAACAAGGGGCCGTTTGCAAATGAAAATAAGAAAGTCGCTGCGCAACGGGTTGTTTCTGTCTCTGATCCTTACCTCTGCCCCGGCACACGCCGAAGATATTTCCGGCCTCTGGTACGGCCTGGCGCCGGACACCATGGGAAATTCCGATTTCGATCATCAAACCGTCCTCGTCATTCCCTCCTCTCCGCAAAACGGACCAACCCGCATCACCTACATCTACCCGGCGCTGGGAATCACCTGTCATAGCGATCTCGCTCTCAATGACGTCCAGTCCAGCGGAACCCTCCCGGACGTGCAGCGCGCATGGACTTTCGACGACCAGCCGCAGGATGCTCCATGCGACCCTGGTACGGTCCGCATCACCTCCGGGCTGCATATCTACGGGAAAGTGAACTCGATCTATTTCGAATGGATCGGTGTGGGCGGCAACGTCGACAACGCAGGCACTCTCGCGAGAGTTGATCTTCCCCTGCCGTAGCCGACGCGCGCTCTCGTAGTCGCGCGGCTTCAGCACCAACCCAGGGCATACACGCCCTGCGGAATTTCTCGGATTTCATTTCACTCGCATCAGCGGGTGAGCGCCTGCGCGCGTGCGGGCGGAATGGATCGCAGTTCGTCAGTTGTTCGTTCGTATCACTCAACACACATGCACAGGGGAAACTTCGACATGAAACCAGTTCCAGTAAGCAAGCTGTTGCTGTCGGCGGGCATTGTCGCTGTCATGACCATGGCGGCCTGGGGCCAGCCGGTGCCATCCGAGAGTTCGTCGCATGGCTTCCCGGTATCAAAGAACTCCGACCTACCGCCACCGATGCCCGTGAGTTTCAATCTCCCGGCGAACCCGGTCGTCAAAGCCTCGAATGTCGGCTACCTGCCCGGATCGCTGGAAGTGGGTTCCAGCGGCGCGTCCGGCTACGTAATACCGCTCGATGTCCCACCCGGCCCCGCCGGCATGCAACCTACGTTGGCGCTGAGCTACTCGAGCAGCGGCGGCAACGGGATCATGGGCATGGGCTGGTCGGTGAGCGGCAGCTTGTCGGCGATTACGCGCTGCGGCAAGACGTTTGCCGTTGAGGGCGCGCAGACCGGCGTGCATTTCCTGAGTGGCGATACCACGGAAACCCATGCCGATCGGTTCTGCTTGGATGGGCAGAAACTCGCTTCCGTCAGCGGGGACTATGGCGCGAGCAATACCGAATACCGAACGGAGTCGGACAGCTTTACCAAGATCAAATCCCAGGACGCCGACAGTAACGGGCCCGAAAGTTTCATGGTCTGGTCCAAGAGCGGCACGATCAGCGAGTACACGGCGCAGACGGCATCGCGCCACGACATCAACAGGCAGGGCGTCGCCAGTACCGAGACCGTCAAATTCATCTGGCTGTTGACCCGCCAGACTGATCGTTCGGGCAATGTCATCGACTATGACTATCTCATCGACGAGCCGGAGGCTGCGGGAACAGTCGCCGACATGGGACGCGGCATCGAGATTGTCCCCTTACGAATCTCGTATTCCACGTTCAACCCCTCGACATCCGATCTGGATGATCGCCATCGCTATGTCGAATTCGAGTACGAGCGCTGCGACGGATCGCCCGATGCCCAATGCAGCCGACCCGACCCATCGTTCAGCTGGCTGTCGGGCGTACGAGTCGAAAGCCGCAAGCGCCTGCAGTCGATTGCCATGTACGGCCCGCGGCCGGCCAGCACAGAATTACTCTCGCGCTATACGTTCACTTATGACACGGGACTCGTTACCGGCAGAAGCCGGCTGATCTCGGTCAGGAAGTGCGGCTATCTGGGCGGTTGCCTCAAGGCAAAGCAATTCACGTGGAGCGAGGATGTTGTCGATTTCCAACCCGTGACGGTTGAAGACAACTTCACCTTGACGCTGCCCGACGGCGTCCATCAATACGATTCCTACGCAACGGCCATGCCACCTGCGGATTTCGACGGCGATGGCGCCGACGACTTCATCTACGAATACGGTGGTAATGGGAATCAGGGCCATATCCGGCTCGGCGAAGCCAATCTGCCGAGCAACACCATTACGCCACTCAAGCGCAAACATCTGATCAGCGATGCGGCCGGCTATCAGGACGACCCCAGCAATTCGAACCAATGGATACGCTCACTGTGGGCGAGCCGTCCGGTGGATATCGACAGTGATGGTCAGGTTGAACTTTGGGCCGGTGTCATACCACACCATCTGGCCAACAACCCGCCTGGCAAGATGGGTGACTTCTTCCACTGGGACATCGATTCCAATGAATTCGTGATCAAGACCAGCAACGGCTCGTTCGACTCCTCCCATACCGGAAATGGCGGCATCGATTTCACGGATTTCAACGGCGATGCTCTTCTGGATGCAACCGTCAGCAGTTCTGTTGGAAATTTCGTGTTTGCCAATGACGGTTCGAAGCTCATCCCGAGCCAGGGGCTGCAGCTCAATACTACAACTTTGGGTTGCAGATCCTCCCGTGTCGATATCGACGGCGATGGAAAAACCGACTATCTGAGCGGCAGTCCCCAAGCCAACTGCCAAGGCAACGAATTGACCCTGTCGCGCTCAGCGGACAATGGCACTTTGGCCAACTCGAGCAATAGCGACGGCAAGTACCCCTTCGCTCCGCCCACTTTGGGCGACCTCCCTGACTCGGAGTGGAACGAAGACCAGGAACGAACCAAAGAAGAGCTTTACTTCGGTGACTTCAATGGCGACGGCCTTGACGACGCCGCGCTGGTCGCCTGGGAAGGCAATACGAAACAGCCTCATCCACATATCAACATTCGATGGAACACCGGCAACGGCTTTGGTCCGGCGTTCGAGTTCGCTGAGCTTCCAGTTTGGCCGAGCATGTGGAAGTACCGCGACAAGGGCCTGCGCATCGCGGATATGGACAGCGACGGACGCCAGGATTTCGTCATTTTCCACACCATGTCGAGCTCGACCCCATGGGGCGCAAACTACCAGGGCATAACCACTCTCTACGCAAATGGTGCGCGCACGTCCTTGATCGGCGAAGCCAATCGCATGCATGGCGAGTGGATCAATGGCACGCCGCTGGTCGGTGACTGGCGATTCTCGCAACTCGGCGACTTCAACGGCGACGGCCGCATCGACATCGTCACCTTTCGGGGCGACGGCTTGAGTGAGAAGAAGCTCAATGTCCTCGAGAATCACCTCGACCCGGTATCCATAGGCACCAGCGGTTCCGATCTTCTGTTCGAAGTCTCCGACGAGTTCACGAACTGGCCCAGCGAGCGTGTCCTCTACTCGACCTATTGGGGAAACTGGAAGCGGGAGGCCGGAAGATTTTCCAACCCGCTCTATTGCGCTTATCCGCAAGCGTGCATCCGTCCGGGCCTGACGGTTGTCCGACAGGTCGAGTCGCGCGCGCATTTGCTCGATCCCACCCCATCCGATATCGATTCAAAGGCTCGCGTGATCGAGTATTCCTACGAGCGGCCCAGAACCGATGTGCGCGGCAGAGGCTTTTTAGGCTTTGAATTGACTCGAATGTGGGACAAGGAACGAGCCACCGAAACAGCCACGACCTATCACCACGAATTGATCGATGGCAAGTATTACAAGGCCATGCAACCGGCGCGGACGAGAACGGCGGTCGTTATCGATGTGGCGGATCGGGTAAACGGTCCCGCATGGGTTCGCGTGGTCGACACGAAACACGAGTACGAAGTTAAGACGCTCAATGACGGCAAGACCCATGTGATACGCCCAACGACATCGGCGACCCAGGAATGGGAAGAGGAAGTCATCGTCCAATGGGGCGCGCTTGACCCGACCATCGAGCTGGATGGCTTTCATATCTACGATTTCGACGAGTCGATCTTGCATCCGTTCGCCGATGCGCCGCGCTATTCCGAAAGTGAAGTGACCTATTTCGACGACGATTTCGGCAACGTCAAGACGCAGCACCGCAAGACCCGCGACGGTGTTGAAGAATGGGTGGAATACACCTACCAGAACGACGCCGAGAATTGGCTGCTGGGCATGACCGACACGGTAAGCGTTACGCGTGCCGAACCCGATGCATCGTCGCCGGCGGATACACGCCACATCGAATATGACTATGACGATGCCGGCCGCCCGAGCCATATCTACGTCGAAAAGAACAACCCCAACCCCGATCTGCCTGTCACGACGACGATCGAATACACCACCAATGGCTCACCCGCCCTGGTGCGACAGGAAGCGATGGTCGACGGCGTGATGCGCTCGCGCGAAGTGGACTTCAAATACGATCAGCTCTTTCCGGGCGCTCCGGACGAGAAGATCTTCGCCAGCCAGATCTGGGCTCCCTCGAACGGCGGTCTGTACAGTCCGTCCGCGTGGAACGCAATTCACCCCACCCTGGGAGTCCCCGTCGCCGCGCTCGACGTCAACGGCGTCCAGACGAGCGCCATCTACGACGATCTCGGCCGGCCGGTCGAAGCGCGAAGCCCGGGAACCAAACCCGTCCTTCTCACATATGAGCCACGCGCCGATGCCGCAGGCGGTTTCAATGGTGTGCACGTGACCTCATCGCAGGAGACCAGCCCGGGATTTCAATGGAGCCAAGGTCAAGACCGACTTCGTCTACAACGACAAGGGACAACTCGAAGCGGTCAGTCGGCCCTACTCGGGCGCTGCGGCCACGGATTTCAGCATCAGCCTCTACGACAACCTCGATCGCCCGCTCGCACGCTGGGACGCCGCCGGCACCCTGGTGCAGCACTACCAACACGGCTTCTTCGAAACCCACGTCAGCGATGGCGAAGGCAATCAAAGCTACACCGTTGCCGATCACGACGGGCGCATCGTCGAAAGCGGCAACAAGGTGCCCGGCGAGCCTTCCGTCGCAAACCACTACGTCTACGGTCCGTTCGATGTGTTGAAGCGGATCACCGACGCCGCCGGCAACATCACGCAGATGGATTACGACAGCCTGGGCCGGCGCACGCAGCTCGACGACCCCGATCGCGGTGTTGAGCTCACCAGCTACAACGGCTTCGGTCAGGTCCGGCAGGTCAGCCATCCGGCCTCGGGTGCGACGCTCGGTTTCAACTACGACGGTCTCGGCCGCGTGCTGACAAAAACCAGCAGCGACGACGGCACCGACACCTTCGTCTGGGATACGAGCCCCAACGGCAAAGGCCAGCTCGCCAGCACGATGAGCGCGTTCGGCATCGCCACGAGCCATCACTACGACCCGCTCGGCCGGTCATCTGCGGTCGACTACATCGTCGACAACCAGACCTACCGGATCGATACCAGCTACGACCCTGACTATGGCCGCCCTGATACGTTGAGCTATCCGGCCACCCTGCCCGGTGCGCCGCGCTTCGCCGTCAAGAACGTCTATACGAGCCTCGGCGATCTGTACCGTATCCGCAACGCCACGCAAGGCGCCCCCGCCACGGATTTCTGGGCCATCACCACGCGCAACCTCGATCAGTCCCTGACCCGGGGTGTGCTAGGCAACGGCGTCGTCGTCAATTGGACCTACGATTCCGTGCTCGGCCGCCTGACCGACATCACCGCGGAGGGCCCCGTCGTCAATGGAGCTCCGCCGCTGATGAACCTCAGCTACGCGTACTACGACAACGGTATGGTTCAGCGCCGCAATGACACCGTCAACGATCGCGACGAGCAGTTCACCTACGACAGCCTGTCGCGTCTGCGCGACTGGACCCTGGTTCACGGCGGCGCGACGCAGACATGGACACATAACTACGACGCCATCGGCAATCTCAAGGAGGTGCTGCGCAACAACGTCCTGATCGAGAAGAACAACTATGGCAACCCGTTCGGCGGCCAACCGCACACCTTGACCGCAAGGCAGGATTCCGCCAGCGGCGTCACCTCGATGAATCTGTACGACGCACGTGGCCGTCTCCACGAAGGGCTCGGCAAGAACATCGAGTACACCGCCTTCGATCTGCCCAAGACCGTCACGCAGGACAACCAGACGTGGAACCTGACCTACGATGCGTTCGGCCGTCGCACGCAGAAATCGACCAGTGGCCAATCCACGACTTACATTGCAGGCGTCTACGAAAAACGCGTTGTCGGTCCAAAGACGCAACACATCCACCACATCCGCTCGAGCGGCGTGCAGGTACAGGTCGCTTATGACGCGGCAACCGGCAAGTCGACGCCGAGTTATATCGTCAAGGACCAACTCGGCAGCAATGGCCTGTCGACCAAGGCCGACGGCAGCCTCGAGAGCCAGCGTTTCTACAACCCGTGGGGACAGGACATCCAGGCCGATGGCAGCCCGCTCGCTTCGTTGAATAGCCACGTGCACGATGGCTTCACCGGGCAGGAGCACGATGGAGAATGGGGGCTGATCAACTTTCAAGGACGGATGTATGACCCGGGGCTCAAGCGCTTCCTGACTCCGGATCCGATCGCGCATCCGCTCGCTACGCAGGGCATGAATCCGTACAGCTATGTCTATAACAACCCGTTGAATCATGTCGATCCTTCGGGGTTTGAGGGCCTGCCCATTGGAGACAGCTCATACTTCACGGAGGACGGTCAGCCGGTGATCTATTCGGTGCCGCCGCCCAACAAGAGCGTGCAGCCCGCGAATCCAAGGCCCGCGCTGTCCGATGAGAGCGAATACAGTGGCCCATCAACGAGTGATGCACCCACGGCGAAAGAAATCGCGGCTCGACTTGAAACGCAAGAGGCGCAGGAACGGTATGTGGCCAAGGCCGACCGAGCGCGCGCAATTTTACCTGAGCGCTCTCATTCCGATTGGGGTATCAGCGGAATCCGGGCGATGACAGACGATGAAAGCTGGGCCTGGGACAACAGACGTTACGACGCCGCATTTCCAATCGTCGGCCTGCTTTTTGATGGGGAGGTTTACCCGAACACGCCGGAGTACAGGGAGGCACGAGCAGATCAGGCAATTGGGCAGCAGGGCGTTTTCGATCTGGTTGGGATGGTTCCCGGGATGCTAGGGGGGCCATCTACACGTGTTAAAACATCCCCCCAAAGCCCTTACTACAAAAAAACGGTGGTTAACAAAGCTCTAAGAAGATTCGACTTACCCCCCGACGTTAAACCAAGAGTCTGGGACCTTATCGATATCGTAATCGACCTAGCCGAAAGCAGGCATCCTTCTACTCTTCGTACTTTCCATGGCACGAGGTCATTGCGCGAAGTAGTGGTCGAACTCCGTGGCACGGTCTTCCCCGGTTCCAGATCCCATGGTAACTCGATGGCTATCATAGAGAGCAACCTCGTCGACCGACATGGCCGGAAGGTGGCGGGCCCGCGCACGATTGTCGGATGGGTGAGCCCAGACGGGCGGACGGTGCGATTTCTTGATTTCGATACGGGAGGCCCTGCGAAATTCTTTTCGGAAACGCAGCTGAATGCTATGAATCTGACCGAATATTTCGAAGCAGTGGTATTTGACTAGCGCGTCCGCGACGGTGAGACGAGGAGTCAGTCATACGCGTACTCCTCGTCTCTTCAATCCGGCGTCCATTGAGTCCATTTGTTGCGTTGCAAATCGTTGGGCAGCACGTCGCGATAGCGCCGACTCAACATCAACTCACCACCATCCTTCAGCGTCAACTTGAGATCACCATGCGCCCACGGCGCAACCTCGGCAATGAAATCCGCTCGCACCAGGTGCGAGCGATGCACGCGCAGGAATTCCGCAGGGTCGAGCCGCTGCGCAAGGCGCGACAGCGTCCCGCGGACGAGATGACTACGTGCGCCCGTGTGGACTTCGACATAATTGCCGGATGCACTGAGGCGACTCACGTCGGCGATCGGCACGATCACCGACCGACCGCGCTCGTGCACGACAATGCGACTGAGCCGTGGCGTGTGTCCAAGATCGGCATTCAACCGCCGCAAGCGCTCCTCGCCGGCCTCCTCGTCCCGCGCGGTCAGACGCTCGCCGATACGCAGCAACGCGCGCGCAAACCGTTCGCGGTCGAACGGTTTCAACAGATAATCGAGCGCCGCGAACTCGAACGCGCGCAACGCATGCTCGTGAAACGCAGTTGTGAACACGATCAGCGGATACGGTGGCGCGGCGCGCTTGAGCAGATCGAAACCGCTCTCGGCGCCGAGCTGGATGTCGAGAAACAAGACGTCCGGCTTGTGCATGCGCAGTGCCGCGAGTCCTGCCACGACATCGTCTGCTTCGGCCAGAATGCGATAAGCGGGATGCTCACCCAGCAGCCTGCGCAGCTTCGCGCGCGCCGGCGGCTCGTCCTCGACGATCACGACGCGGATATCAAGCATCGGACGCCAGCGGCAGGTCGATCTCGACGCGCGTGCCGCCTCCGGGCCTTGCTGCGATCTCGAAGCGATGCCGCTGCGGATACAACAGCTCGAGCCGGCTGCGCACGTTGCCCAGCCCGACGCCCTGATCGAAGTCCCGACTCAGACCGACGCCGTCATCCTCCACCGTGCAGCGCAGCTGATCTCCGTCGACACGAATGCCCACGTCCACGCGCCCGCGCCCGGACTTCAGCCCATGCTCGAAGGCATTCTCGACCAGCGGCTGCAGCAGCAGGCGCGGAATGCGTGCGTCGCGCGCGGCCGGGTCGAGCGTGATATTCGTTTCCAGCTTGCCGCGAAAGCGCTCGCGCATCAGCTCGAAATAGCGCTCCAGCCAGACCACGTCATCGGCGACGCGCACATGCGCACTGCCGGATTCGCTGAGCGCGGCGCGCAGCAGCTCCGCGAACGCCGCGATCATTCGATCCGCGGCCTCGACATCCTCGTGCATGCGGTTGGATATCGCATTGAGCGTGTTGAAGACGAAATGCGGCTCGATCTGCGCGGTCAATTGCGCCAGCCGCGCCTCGCTGAGATCGCGTTCGAGCCGGATCACCGCCAGCTCGCGCTCACGTCGCACGCGTACGGCGCGAAGACCGACGCAGATCGTGACGATCAATGCATAACTGAGCAGGTCCTTCTGCAGCTCGTAGGCGAAGCCGAGCCACGGATCGCCGAAATCGTAGCGGCTGCCCGCGATCTCATAGACGAACCGGCGCAGCCCGACCATGCCGAGCGTGTGGATCGCCGAGAACACGAGCGCCGCCGGAATGTGCAGCGGCACGCGCTTCAGCCAGCCCGGTCCGGACAACGGCACGCGCCGCTCATACTGGTAAACCGCCACGGAGAGCACGCACATCACCAGCGCGCTGCTGAGCTCCCAGGTCATCGGCTCCCACGGCGGAATCGGCTGGCCGCTGTTGCGATGGCCGATGACGACATTGACGCCGAGCCACACGCCCACGGCGATCCATGCGCAGACATACGTGAGCCAGAACAGCACGCGGCTGCGATCGCGCATGGCCGGCGCCGTGTTCATCAAGCGATCGTCAGTCGGCCACGTCGGGCTCGAAGAACGACCAGCGGATCTCGGGGAAGGTTTTCCTCAGGTCGCTTTCGACGACGTTGATCGCGTCGATGAGGCCTCTGGCGGAAAGATCAGGATTCATTTCGGCTTTGACCGACACCATCACGTCCGGACCCAGCTGCAAGGTAATCAGGCTGAACACGCGCGCAACTTCCGGGCGCTTCTCGATGAACGCATGGATTGCGTCCTTGAGCTCCGGATCGACGCTCTGCCCGATCAAGAGCGCCTTGACCTCGACCGCGATGAACACCGCGATCACGACCAGCAGCACGCCGATCGCCAGCGTACCGATTGCGTCGTAGACCGGATTGCCGGTGACCATCGTCGCCAGCACTGCGATCAGCGCGAATACCAGGCCGAGCAATGCGGCGAGATCTTCGCCGAAGATCACGATCAGCTCGCTCTGCCGGCTTTCGCGGAACCAGCGCCACAGGCTGCGATTGCCACGCGCCTTGTTGACCTCGCGCATGCAGCCCCACATCGAGAAGCTCTCGGCGACGATGCCGAACACCAGCACGCCGACCGCGATCCACGGCATGTTCAGCGGCTCGGGTGCCTGCAGCTTGTGCATGCCCTCGTACATCGAGAACGCGCCGCCGACGCTGAACAGCAGCAGCGCGACCAGGAACGACCAGAAATAAATCGCCTTGCCGTGGCCGAGCGGATAGTCCGGCGACGGCGGCGCTTTCGCGCTCTTCATGCCGAGCAGCAGCAGGCCCTGGTTGCCGCAGTCGGCGAGCGAATGCACCGCTTCGGCGGCCATCGCGCCGGAGCCGGTGATGACCGCCGCCACCGTCTTGGCGATGAAGATCGCGAAGTTGGCGCCGAGCGCGTAGAAAATCGTCTTGAGAGAGTCCGCCTTGCCTGCCATGTCGTTTGCGTCTTCCGTTCTTGTCTTTCAGTCGATCGTCGCCGTGAGCCGTTTCGGTGCGACATTGCGCCAGGCCGCCGCCATCGCATCGTGCAAGGTCGCCGCGGCCACGCGCTTCAGGTGCACGGTCGTGCTGCCGGCACGGCCCCAGGCGCCCTTGGCCGGCACGAACACCTCGGGCGCGACGCGCATGAACAACTCCTGCTGCTCCGTGGTCAGCTTGACCATGCCCCACTCCCCGTCCGGATAACCCAGCGTGGCGAAGATCTTGCCGCCGACGCGGAAATCCGGATGCCCCATATGCGCGCTCTCGACCGCTTCCGGCAGCGCCAGCGCGAGACGCCGAAACCCGTCTGGAGTCATGACCGTGCCCTCCTCGCCGGCCGCGAGTCTAGCAGCCGTCGGACACGATTCTGCCCGTTCCGCACCGCCGTCGCGCTCCCGTTGCACCCGCCGGCCTGCTGCTGGCAGTATCGCCGGAGAAACCACCCGGTCGAACCACGCGGTGCCATTCGCATGGGCAGCGTAACGCTCGTCAAATCGACTCCGGTCCTGCTCGTCGACGCGATCGAACCGTCGCTGCCGTTCTGGCAGGAGCGGCTTGGCTTCGACCGCCCGGTCGAGCTTCCCGACGAGGGCCATGCGCGCCTCGGTTTCGTCATCCTCAGCAACGGTGTCGTCGAGGTCATGTACCAGACCGTTACCTCGCTGGAGAAAGACGTGCCGCAGCAGGCGGCCACCTATCGCGGCGACAAGACGCATCTTTTCATCGAGGTCGAGGATCTGGATGCCGTCGCCGAGTCCCTCGCCGGATTCGAGATCGTGCTGCCGCGGCGGGAAACCTTCTACGGATCGAACGAGATCGGCTACCGCGAACCCGGTGGCCACTATGTGACGTTCGCGCAATTCAAGCGCTAGCCGGCCGCACGATCGCACCGCCGCCGGCATCACCGAGGGCCACGGCGTGAGCGATATTCGTATGTACCACGAGGGATCGCGCCAGCTGCAGGACCGCTTCGAGTCGCGCAAGCTGGCCGATCGCCTGGCCGAGCGTCTCGCGCGCGACGCGTTCACCGACGAGGATCGCGCGTTCATCGAGAGCCGCCCGCTGTTCTTTCTCGCCACCGCGGACGCGTCCGGCCATCCGGACTGCTCGTACAAAGGCGGCCTGCCCGGCTTCGTGCGCGTGCTTGACTCGCAAACGCTCGCGTTTCCGGACTACGACGGCAACGGCATGTTCAAGAGCCTGGGCAACATCCTGGTGAACCCGTACATCGGCATGCTCTTCATCGACTTCGCGAACCCCAAACGCCTGCGCGTCAACGGCCGCGCGAGCGTGCACGAGGACGATCCGCTGCTGGCGGAATTCGTCGGCGCGCAATTGATCGTTCGCGTGGTGCC
>Ga0193717_1000838_pt1 | contig 19511 bp, 27 predicted proteins | sample U2c2metaG_FD_145900 | JGI IMG/M metagenome (GOLD analysis project Ga0193717, IMG submission 145900) | Soil microbial communities from a riparian zone of the East river system, Colorado, United States - U2c2 | ecosystem: Environmental > Terrestrial > Soil > Riparian zone | place: USA: East River...
CTCCGCCAACATGGATGAGTTCGCCGCCGAACTCGCCGCGGCGCGCGACTCCACGCGCGGCAAGGCGTAGTCGTGGAGTCGCTGCCCTGGGTCGCGTGGGTCATCGGTCTCGCCGCGCTGTTGGCTGCGCTCGCCGTCATCTGGAAGGCCGCCCGCACGGTGCTGGCGTGGGCTCGCCGCGTCAACAACTTCTTCGAGGACTGGGCCGGAGAACCCGCGCGCGCAGGCGTGCCAGAGCGGCCCGGCGTGATGAGCCGGTTGGCGTCGATGGATGAGCGGCTGGTGCGCGTCGAGCACGAGCTGCACCCGAACTCGGGGGAGTCGCTGCGGGACGCGGTGGACCAGATCCACGGCGCGACCGTCGAGCCTGGGTGACACCCCGCCCGCACCGTTTGGGGCATGGCATGGTGTCCGTTCGCAATCCACAGGCCGCTCAGCGAGAACCACTTGCAGGGCGGCATCGTCCCGCGCGCGGTCATCCTGCACACCGCCGTGTCGAGCGCGCCGTCGCTGTTCGACTTCTTCCAGAACAACTCTGACCTCGAGTCGCACTTCTACGTGCGCGACGACGGGGTCATCGAGCAGTACATGGACACCGGCATTCGGGCTGACGCCAACAAGAACGCCAACTCGTTCGCGGTGTCGATCGAGACGCAGGACGGCGGCCAGATCGTGCCGTGGACGTCGGCTCAGGTCGACGCGCTCGTGCGCCTCTGCGACTGGCTGTGCACCACGCACGGCATCCCCCGCCGCCAGATCCCCGCGTGGGACAGCTCCGGCATCGGCTGGCACGTCCAGTTCGGTGCGCCCGGCCCGTGGACCCCGGTCAACAAGTCGTGCCCCGGCGGCCCGCGCATCGACCAGACCCGGAACACCATCATCCCGCGCGTGGCCGCGGGTCAGATCCAAGGAGACGACGACTTGCAGGCCGACGAGCGAAACGCGCTGCTATCCATCTACGCCGCCCTGTTCAACAAGTTCGACGGCACCCGGCAGGTGGCCACCAACCCGAACCAGGGCGACCAGTCCGTCATCACCCGTCTCGTCGAACTGCAGGTGAACCTGCGCGCTCTGATCGGACGCCCGACCGCCGACATCGACGAGAAGGCGCTCGCCGCCGCGCTGGCTCCGATGCTGCCGGACGTGCTCGGGCAGCTCTCCGACGAGGACGTGACCCGCATCGCGCGAGCCGCGGCCGACGAGGAAGACCGCCGGGAGCGGGAGAGGCTGGCCGGCTGATGCCATTCCTCTCCGGCCCGCCCCGCGTCGAGCAGGTGGACGCCGCGCGCTGGCGCCTACTCGCGGACGTCGTCTACGTCACCCCCGCCGCGCTGCTGGACGGGTGGGTCGTGCACAAGGCGACGTACAGGGTGCCCACGGGGTACGTGACCGACTTCGCCAGTGTCCCGAGGCTGCTGTGGTTCTTCACGCCACCGTCCGGCGAGTACACCCTCGCGGCGATCGTCCACGACTACCTGATCACCGACGCCCTGCCGGCCGGAGAGCTGACGTCCGCCCAGGTGGACCGCGAGTTCCGGGTGGCGATGCAGTCCCTCGACGTCGGGTTCGTTCGGCGCTGGCTCATGTGGGCCGGCGTGCGATGGGCCGCTGTGGCCTCGGCGCCGCGCCGGCCGGGCTGGCTGCGCACCCTTCCCCAACTGCTGTTCGTGAGCGCCGCCGCGCTGGCCCCGATTGCGGGTGCCGTCGCCGGCCTGCTCTACCTCAACTGAAGGAGGCGCCCCAATGGCAACCCTTGACGACGCGATCGACGCGATCACCGCCGACATCACCACGATCGGCGTGTCGACGTCCAATGTGGTCGGTGGCGAGGTGACGGGCGGCGGCTACACGCCGCTCGCCCCCACCTATGCCGCCTCCACCGCCAGCGCGGCGGACATCACCGCGGCGCTGGAGTTCGACGGTCCGGCCGGCACGGTGGCCACGCACCTGATCTACCGGACGGCGGCTGGTGTGCTGCGCGTGGTGGCGCTGGCCGCGTCGCGCACCTTCAACAGCGACGGTCGGCTCGACGTCACCAGCGCGGAAGTCACCGCGGCGTTCGGGAGCTGAGTCATGCCGCTCGTGGCCGCGTACGGGTTCAGCAGCATCGGCGGGTCGACGGTCGCGGACCTGTCGGGCAACGGCCACGACATCAACCTGACCGGACAGCCCGCGGCCCAAGTGGACAGTGCCGGAGTCCTCGACGGTGGCGCATTGGGCAAGACGGGAGCGGACACCATTCCGCTCCCGTCCAGCCTGCTGGCCGCCACTGAGACTGACGACCGGTCGGTTATGGTCGACGTGCTCGGGCAACGCTCGGTGTGGTGGGTGCGCTCCGAAAGCGGACCATCCCACCTGAACACGGGCGTGTTCGGGCTGCTGTCGCTGAACTCGACACAGATCATGACCCGCGCCCGCGACCAAGCGGGCGGCGCCCCGACACCCTCGTCGGCGAACATCGGCGCCCTCAGCAACACGGTGCCGCACAACGTGTGCATCACCTACAAGCGCTCCACCGGTGTCCTCACCTACTACTACGACGGTGCGGCGGTCGGCACCCAGGCGTTCACGGCCGGCACCGCACTGCATGTCGGCGCCGACGAGCTGAACATCGCCGAGTGGTCGGACACCACCCCCGCGATGGACAACCTGAGGTTCTTCGACCACGAACTCTCGGGCGCCGAGGTCACCGCGCTGGCAGGCACACCAGTTGTTGCGCCAGTGCTGGAGGCTGCTGGGTCGCTGCCGATCCTCCTCGGACTCGACGCCGCAGCAACGGTTCCGCCCGCGACGATCCCGGAAGCGACCGGCACGCTGCCTCTCGCGGTCGGCCTGTCCGGCGCCGCCACCGTTCCACCCGCAACAGTCCCAACCGCGACAGCCGCGCTCCCGGTCGTCGTCGAGCTCGGCGGCACGGCCACTGTTCCGGTGCCGGGTGTGCCGCAGGCGTCGAGCAGCGTGCACATCGCGCTCACGCTCGTTGGCGCCGCCACCGTGCCGACACCGGACGTGCCGGCCGCCACCGCGTCCCTGCCGCTCGTCGTCACGCTGGCCGGCCACGCCGCCGGGCCGCCTGCGTCCGTGCCGCAGGCAACCGCGACCCTGCCCGTCCTCATCGGACTCCATGGCAGCGCGTCCGATGGCGAGCAGCACGACATCACTCTGACCGCGACGCTCGCCACGCAACCACGGGCGACCGTCCACATCGGCGCACAACGCTGGACCGCAACCCTGGGGGCACAACCATGACCACGTGGACCGTCAACCGTCTGTCGAAAGAGTGGGTCGGCCCGATCGTCGTCGCCGTCGACGGCGACACGGTCACCGGCTGGACCTACGCAGTGCTGCCGCTGTACACGGCGCCCGCGACGGTCGACGACCTCGACGCCGCGCCGTCCACTCTCGACGGCGGCCTGGGGATCCTCGTCGGCCCCGGCAGCGACCACGACCTCGAGCCGGGCGAGTACACGATCTGGGTCCGGTACGTCGACAGCCCCGAAGAGCCTGTGCTGGCCGACGTCGGCCGCATCACCATCACCCGAGGAGTGAACCCGTGAAGTACCGCAAGAAGCCCGTCGAGATCCAGGCCGTGCAGTTCACCGGCTCGAACTACGCCGAGGTGTTCGCCTTCGTCGGACATGACGCCCCGGTCGGCGTCGACGAGGATGGCGGCACGAAGTGGGTGCAGCTCACCACGGTCCACGGCGACACGGCGTACGCGCGGCCCGGGGACTGGATCATCCCGGAGCCACAGCCCGGCCGGTTCTACCCGTGCAACCCGGACATCTTCGCGGCTTCCTACGATGCGGTGACCTCGTGACGATGATCTGGGCCACCGCAACAGAAGTGCGGGCCGCGTTCGCGCTCGGCGCCGAGGCGGACGGCGCAACCGAGTGGCCCGCGCTGCCCGAAGGCGACGCCGCGGTCGACACGCTGATCGTGTCCGCCTCGCGCGCGCTAGCGGTGAAGGTCATCCGGTGGCCGATCCTCGACGACAACGACCGCCCCGAAGACGAGGAGCAGCGCGGGCACCTCGTGCAGGCGGTCGCCGAAGTGATCCGCGACCGGCGCGTCAAGGCTGTGGCGGTCGCGCAGCTCGGCGGGCAGGGCGCAGCCGCGGTGCTCGCGGGCGGCGGCAGCGTGAAGGCCGGGAACCTCGCGGTGTCCGGCGGATCCAATGGCCGTTGGCTGGCAGACCGATCCTGCGTCCCGGTCGCCGCGGTGTTCGCGTTGCAGTCGGCCGGTCTCATCGGCGGGAGCGTGCCGACGTGGTGATGTTGCTCGGGAACCTGATCCCGACCCCGGACACCGTGCAGCACGAGCACTACCTCGGGGACGGCCCGGACGGTCCACAGTGGGCGGCGCCGGTCGCGCTCGCGTGCCGCATCGAGCACGGGCAGAAGCACGTCCAGCTCGCCGACAGTCGGGTCGTCGTGCTCACCGCGACCGTGTTCCTGCTCGGCGACGTCGACGTGTCCACACAGGACCGGCTGACGTGGGCTGGCAAGACGCACACCGTCGAGCAACTCGACACGATGACGTGGCTCGACGGCCGGCCGATGCATCACGAGGCGGGGGTGGTCTGAGTGGATGACTTCGAGGCTGTGCTGCGCGCGGCCGATGCGGCGATGACCGCGGCTGTCGTGACGGGCGTGACGGAGGCGTGCGAAGACCTGCTGTCGAATTCGCGGGATGAAGTGCCGCTCGACCAGATGGACCTGTCCAACAGCGGCAAGGTCACCGTTGCCGCGAACGGTGACCGCGTCGAGGGCGCGGTCAGCTACGACACCCCGTACGCGGTAATCCAGCACGAGGCGCCCGACTTCGAGCACCAGGACGGCAGGAAGGCCGGCTACCTGCGCGACCCGCAACGCGCGCTGGCGGACAAGCACCTGAAGTACATCGCCAGCAAAGCCGAGGGAGCGCTCGGCGGCGGGTGACACCCTGACCTGATCGTGAGCGCGTGCTCGTCAAGGCGCTCGCGCTACACCTCGCTGGGCTCGGTCACGGTCGCTACGACCAGACCGGGCCCGTCGACGCACCCAAAGCGTTCGTCGTGAGCATGCCCGACCAGCCCGACCTCGCGTGGTGCGTGGTCGGGCAGAAGGGTTTCCCGACGCGAGACCTGTCGGGGTACGAGCTGCCCGAGTTCAAGGTCATCTACCGCACGTCGAAGGTCGCCGGTCACCAGCCGGGCTACGACGGGGCGGAGCGGATCCGCCGCGACCTGCAGCACACGTTCCGCATCGTGTGGGCGGCCGGCACCGAGCACGAACAGTACGTGCTGTGGTGCGAGGCCAACGAACCCGAGCCGGTCCACCTGGGACCGGACGCGGTCGGCCGACCGCAGTGGTCGGTGTCTGTCCAAACCGAACTGACCAAGGAGGCGGCCGAGAATGGCTGACCCGATCAAGAAGAAGCTCTCCCGCCTGTGGCGACTCCAAGTCAACACCGCCACCGAAGAGAGTCCCACGTGGACGATGGTCAAGGGTCTCAGCAGCCTGGGCCTGTCCATCGACGCGACCGAGGTCGACGTCACGGACACCGACTCGGACGGCTGGGAAGACTCCCTGACCACGATGCGCAAGGCCGCCATCGCCGCGTCTGGGTGGGACGGCTACACCGGACCGGACAACGCGCCCGTCGACGACCCCGGCCAGGCATTCCTGAAGGCCAAGGGTTTGCTCACCGGGGGCGAGGCGTACGTGCTGGTGCGGCTGTACCGCACCGATACCGGCGCTGGCTACACCGGCCGGTACACCGCCAACTACACCGGCGCTGGCGGCGACGTGAAGGCCGCAGAGCCGTTCGTCTGCAACTTCACCGGCGCAGGCCCGCTGACCCCCGTCATCGTCGAAGACTGAGAGGCCACCGACCACCATGGCCACCTTCCCCGATCTCTCCTCTGTCGACCACTTCCTCGCCGAGACCAGCGAACCGGGCGGCGAAGCGGCGACCCTCACCCTGCCTATCCGGGGCCGCCAGTACACGTGGCGTGCCGGCGAACTGTCGCTGTGGGCGATGCTCAAGATGCGGCGCCTCGACGAGCAGATCGCCGAGGCTGGCCGCAAAGCCGCTGCCGGCGAGCCGTACGCGTCGGAGATCGCGCTCACCACGGTCGAGCAGCGGCGCCTGGACCGCGACCTCATCGGCGAGGAGAACCTCGCCAGCATGGCCGAGGACGGCGTGATGTGGCCGGAGGCCAACCACGTCGCGGCCACCCTGCTCACGTGGCACCTGCGCGGGCACGACGCCGCGCTCGCCGTGTGGTCCATGAAGGACCGGGAGGTCACACCCGACCCCCCGGCACGCGCCGCGTCGACGAAAACGGCTGGATCATCGACGACGCGGAAGAAGCCGGCACGGACGCGTTCGGCTGGCGGGACATCCTCGCGCACTGGGCACTCGTCGAAGCGGACTTCGACCGCGAGTACAGCTACGACCTGAGCGACCCGGCGTTCTGCCGGTCGAAGTCCGCGCGCTGGTTCATGACGCGTCTGTTCGGGCTGTCCGTCCCGGCGCGACTGTGGTCGGCGCTGCGGCCGAAGCCGGAGACCGACGACTCCACCGACGACATCGACAAGCACCTCGGCGTGAACCGCGAGTGACACCGCGCCGCGATCGTGACCGTTGTGCCGCACCGTGACCTGACCCGTGACCTCGTCTGGGGGTGGGTGTCGTGGCGCTGATGGTCGGCGAGATCCTCGCCATGATCAACGCGGACAAGTCCGGGTTCACCCGTGCGACCGAGCAGGCGGGTAAGGAATACCGCGAGTTCTCGAAGAAGGTCACCAACGACAAGCCGAAGATCGACGCCGACACGGGCCCGTTCGAGAAGTCCCAAGAGCGCACCGAGAAGAAGACCCGCGAGACCGCGAAGTCGATCGACGCGTCGTTCTCGGCCGCGTGGAAGTCCGTCTCGGCGGACCTGCAGCGCATCGAGCGTGAAGCGTGGGAATCCGGCAACGGCATGGACGAGGCGTTCTCGTCGTCCCTCGCCAGCACGCGCGCCGCCATGCAGAAGCTCCGCACCGAAGCAGCGACGACCGGCCGGGGCCTTGAGTCCGACCTCGGCGGCGCGCTCCGCAAGCTCCAGGATGAGGCCCGGGAACTCGGGCAGGCCGGGAAGGAAGCCGGCGAGGAACTCGGCAGCGGCCTCTCGGAGGGCCTGTCGGAGGCGCTCGGCGCGATCGGCGGGGGCGGCCCTCTCGGCGAGCTGCTCGGCAGTCTCACGTCCGGCAAGGGCGCGATGCTCGGGGCAGGGCTGGCGCTTGGCGGCGCGCTGATCGCAGGACTCCAGGCGCGGTGGGCCGAGCTCAAGGTCGGCGCGCTGATCGCCGCACAAACCGGTGCAGCGGCAAGCGAAGCCGGCCGGCTCGGTTCGCTCGCGGGCGACATGTACGCGGCTGGGTTCGGCGAGTCCATCGAGGACGCAGGTGCGGCGATTGCTGCCGTCGTCGGGGTGCTGATCCCGGCGGACGCCGCGAACGACGCTATCGGGCGGATCGCGTCGAAGGTGCAGACGCTCGGCACCGTGCTCGGTGAGGAGTTCGGCGCGATCTCCCGTTCGGCGCGCACGTTGCTGCTGAACGGCATGGCGTCCAGCGTCGGCCAGGCGTTGGACATGATCGCGCAGGCGAACGAGCAGGGCCTCAACATCGCAGGCGACCTGCTCGACACCATCGACGAGTACAGCGGCCAGTTCGCGCGCATCGGGATCGAAGGCCCCGAAGCGTTCGGGCTGCTGTCGCAGGCCATGCAGGGCGGCGCCCGCGACACAGACTTCGCGGCCGACGCGATCAAGGAGTTCATCCTGCGGTCGCAGGATCTGACGGTGTCGTCGCGCGGGTTTCAGACGCTCGGGATGGACGCGGAGACCATGTCCCGCCGGATCGCTGCCGGCGGCGAGACCGCGCGTGCCGCGCTGCGCGAAGTGCTCAACGGCTTGCAGCAGATGCCCGCCGGTCTCGAACGCAACACCGCGGCCGTGGACCTGTTCGGCACCAAGGCCGAGGACTTGGGAGACGCACTCTTCTCAATGGACCTCGACGACGCTGCCGACCAGTTCGGTGACTTCGCGGGCAGCGTTGAGGAGGCCGCCCAGAAGCTCGAGGCCGGCATGTCGGCGGCCGAGAAGTTCGACCGCACCATGTCGAACGTCAAGTCCAACGTCGGGGGCTTCCTCGAAGCAATCACCGGCAGCGATGACCTCGACGCGATGACGCAGCAGGTCAACGAACTACAGCTCGCGACCGACCGGTTCATGTCCACAGGCGACACGTCGTGGCTCGACGACCTCAAGGAGAAGTACCCCGAACTCGCCGAAGGCATCGACAGGTGGATCGCCGCGAACCGCGGCGCGGTCGACGCCCAGAACGCGGTCACCGGCGCATCGGACTCGACCTCTGGGTCGTACGAGAAGCAGGCGCGCACCCTCGAGGATCTCATCGACCTCGAGCAGACGCGGGCTGGCGCGGTTGTCAGCCTGTCCGAGGCGCAGATCGGCTACCAGGAGTCCATCGTTGCAGCGAACGCGGCATTGGAGAAGAACGGCCCCAACCTGGATCTTGCCACGGCGGCGGGCCGCGAGAACCAGGGCTCGCTGAACGACCTCTCGAAGTCCACGTGGGACGTGATCGCGTCGATGGAGGCGCAGAACGCCACCACGCAAGACGTCCAAAACTACATGGTGGGGGCCCGCGGCGAGTTCGTGGCGATGGCCGACGCGCTGGGGCTGGACGCGACGCAGGCCAACGCGCTCGCGGACAAGCTCGGGTTGATCCCCGGCAACTACCAGGCGAGTGTCGAGGTCCTCGCAGCCGAGCAGGCGGCCGCTCGCGTACAGAACGTGCTCGACAAGATCTCCGCCCTGCCCCCTGAGAAGGTTGTCAACCTCCGGATCAACATCACGGGCGGTGGCGCGAACCAGGTGATCGGCGGCCACATGCTCGCGGGCTACGCGGGCGGCGGCAACATGCCGGCGCATCCGAAACGGCGGGCAATCGGCGGCGGAGTGGATCCCCAATTCCCTTACCTGGTCGGGGAGGAAGGGCCGGAACTGATCTGGCCGGACCGTGCCGGGTATGTGTCGACGGCCGCTCAGACCTCGGCGCTCGCGAGGCAGATGGACAAGGCCATGCAGTTCAGCTCGACCATGTTGCCGGCGCAGGTTCGGGGTCGCGCGTTGGGCGCGAGCAGCAGATCGGCCGCAGGCGACGGCAGCGGGCGGTCCTCATCGGGATCTGGTTCGTCCTATGTGGACCGCTCGATCACGATGCACGCCGTGCCCACCGTCCCCACGATGCAGCAACTTCGGGACCTGCAGCACGAGCAGGAGGCACTCCATGGCTGGTCGTGAACTGGTGTGGATCACACCAGACGGCGAGGAGTTCTTGCTCACCGACCGAGCGACGGGCTACCGCGTCACGAAGGGCGCGACCGGGCTGGGTATGCCGGCCGTCGAGTTGACGCTCGACGAGACCCCGCTGCTCGACGGCGCCGACGTGTCCGATGTGTACGCGCCGCCGCGCCCAATCCAGTTGCCGATCCTGATCCTGGCATCGGACGTGGCCGGCTACCGGGAGCGCGTGCTCGCGCTCGTGCACGCAGTCTCGTACGGGCAGCAGTGCCACCTCGAGGTGCGGCAGGCCGACGGGCAGCGGCGCCGCATCCCGGTCTGGTACTCGGGCGGGCTGGAGGGCGCAGAGGACAAGGACACTGGCGGCGAGACGTGGATGCGGCTCGTGCTCAAAGCGCTGGCGCCCATGCCATTCTGGTTCGACCCGGTGCCGATCGTGTACCGGTACGAGTACAGCTCCGGCACGCCGCCGGTGTTCCTCGGCGACCCGTTCCTGCCGATGAAGCTTGCTGCCGGGACGGTGCTCGGCAGCACACAGATCATCAACCCGGGCGACGTCAAGGCGTGGCCAGTGTGGACGATCGAGCCGCCGGCCGACGAGGTCACGCTCACGGACACCGACGCAGACCGGACGATCGAACTCGCAGGCGAGGTCACGAGTGGACAGACGCTCACGATCGTGACGCAACCGCGTTTCACCGATGTGCGGCTGTCGGACGGCACCGACTACTGGCCGACCCTCACCGGCAAGCCATCGTTCTGGCCGGTTCGTCCCGGCACCACAAACATTGAGCTGATGTTGACCGGCGCGTCGACTGGCTCAGCGGTCGAAGTGTCCTTCAACCCGAGGTATTGGTCCGCATGGTGACGACGCCCGAGTCAGAGATGCCGACAGTGTGGATGATCGACGCGGGCGGCGACAAACGCGGCCTGATCACCTACACCAAAGTGACGGCGATCGCTCGCTTCTGCGAGGTGGGGACATGGCGGGTCGAGTGCCAACTCACCCCGCAACACGTGCGCGCGGCGGCGGCCGGGTGGCGCATCATCATCGACGACGTGTCCGGCATGTACGGCGGCCACGTGAAAGAGGCCGAGATCGTCCAATCGGGACGGACACGGACGCTGACGCTGTCCGGCGAAGACGACATGATGTGGTTGCGGTGCAGCGTGGCGTGGCCGACACCGGCGTCCGGGGTCGGTAGCCAGACAGTGGCCTACGACATCCGCACCGGCGTCGCCTCGACGATCATCCGGCAGTACGTCGACGTCAACCGCGGCCCGTCGTCGCCGCACGTGGCCCGCCGTCTGCCTGGGTTGACGTTGGCCGCGGACCCGGTGCTCGGCGACACAGTGACCGGCCGGGCCCGCTTCACCAACCTGCTCGAGCTGCTGCAAGGGCTCGCCGTGACGGGTGGCGTAGGGTTCCGGATGGTGCCGACCATCGGCAGCGGGTACACGTTCGAGGTGTACGAGCCGCCGTCGGTGACTGGGCCAGCACGGTTTGGGTTGGCGCTCGGCAACGTCAAGAGCGTGCGGTGGCGGCTCACCGCACCCGAAGCGACGTGGATGGCGGGCGGCGGCCGCGGCGAGGAGACCGCGCGCGCGTTCGTGTCGGTGACCAACATCTTCGAGGACGACGACTGGGGCCGCCGCGAAGATTTCTTCGACTACCGGTCCGCGAGCTCGACGGACTCGAACGCCGAACTGTTGCAGGGCACCAGTCGGCGGCTCGACGAGCAGGCCTCAACCGGGCTGGTGGCGATCGAGCCGATCGACAACGCGCGCCTGCGGTACGGCATCGACTACCAACTCGGGTCTGAGGTGCTCGTTGAGGTGTACGGCGAGGGCGACGCCGACATCTACGTGTACGCGATCATCCGCGAGGCCGAGCTGACCGCGTCCCGCTCCAACAGCGGTCCTGTGAGGACATTGACGCCCCGCGTCGGTGATATCGGCGCGACCGCGACCAGCAAGCAAACGCTCGCGATCCGCGACGCGCTCGCCCGCATCGGGAACCTCGAACACAGGTGACACCACCCGTCGACCGTTGAGTCGTGGCAGAGACCAGTTACCCGTGGCAGACCGGGTCAGGCACGGCGGTCGACGAGGCCAAGTGGGCCAGCATGGGTGGCCGCTACATGCCGTCCGGTGTGATCGGCGCAACCACACGCGACGCCGCCGACACCAGCCTGCTGACCACCCTGGGGGGCGGCCCCGGCGGCCCGACCTTCACGGTCGCCGCCGGCGAAGGCGTGGTCGCGGGAGTCCGCTACGACAACAGCGCATCCCTGGTCAAGACGGGCACCAACAACGCCTCGGGCAACCCGCGCATCGACCGGCTCGTGCTGAAGAAGGACACCGCGGCCAAGACAGTCGTCGCGTTCATCCTGCAGGGCACCGCCGCGTCGACGCCGGTCCCGCCAGCGGTCACCGGGTCGGGCACCGTCACCTACGAGACGGTCGCGCGCGGCACCATCGCGGCCGGCGGCAACACCTACACCAACCTTGTCGACGAGCGCCGGTTCGTCGGCATACGGCACCTCGTCGCCCCGTCCACCGCACCGATCGTCGGAGTGCAGGCCGGCGACAGTTGGTATTGGGCCGACAAGCGGGAGCGCGTCGAGTACGACGGCACTGTGTGGCGCGGCACCCGGACCCGAAAGTACGCCGGCGAACTCATCGGGCCACTGATCCCGAACCAGTTCAACATGACGGCCGCGCCGGTCACCTCGACGTTCGCGAAGTGCGTCATCGCGGATCCCGGCTACCCGTACCTGCTCACCTGCTCGGCGCACGCCAACGTCGGCGCGCTCGGCGCCGGCAACTACGCCACGGCAAACCTGCGGCTCGGCGCGAGCCCGACGGTCGGGACCATCCTGGCCACCACCACAGGGACCGCAGTCGGTGCGCTCGACGCCGGCCTCAGCATTCCCGAGATCGAGCCTGTCGCGCTCACCGGCGCGCAGACCGTGTGGTTCAACATCATCCCTGCGGTCGCCGGGTTCTTCCTGTGGGACGGCACCACGAACTGGCTCAGCGTGACGATCACCCCCGACCCGGGCTGATCACCGACAGATGCTGTCGCCCTTGATCGCGGACAGCATCCGACCGAAGTCGACCCCAACGAGGGCTGGCCCGCTGCTGTTCTTGCTGTCCCGAATCGCTGACGTTGTGTCGTCGAGCGCAACCTCAACGCAGTCCGACTGTGACTGCGACCGGGACGACTTGCGCCACGTCACCGCTGATAGATCCACAGATCAGGTCTCCATCTTGTCTCGCTCCTGGACAATCCGACGTAGCGATTCTGTCTCATCGAGCGCAACGGTGGCGAGCCGGGCCACTGTCCGCTGGTACGGCTCGGTCAGCGCCGGCTCATCGAGGAACGCACCCGATCGGGCCAGCTCGACATGCACGACCGTCGGCGCCGGGCCAGGCTGGTCGAGCACGAGGAAAGCGCTCGTCCGCCCGATGCGCGGCATCGCGGTCATCGGCACCACCCGGATCGAGATGTTCGGGCGGGCGCTGGCCTCGACGAGCGCGTCAAGCTGCTCGTGGTCGATCGCGTCGTCGCCGATGAGCGCCGGCTCCCCGATGAGCGCGAGGTAGTGGACGTCCGGCCGCCGAAGCCGCGCCTGCCTCCGCAGCCTGGCCGTGATCCGCGGCTCGATCGCGGTCAGCTCGATGCCGTCCTCGAGCATGAACGCCCGGGCGTACCCGACCGTCTGCAGCAGGCCCGGCACCAGCAGCGGCGCCCAACTGGTGATCGAGGTGGCGCTGTCCTCATAGTCGGCGAGCGTCGCGGACTCCTGAGTGAGGCCGGGCATCTGGAGTTCCCACCAGCCGGGGTCGTCCTGGGTGCGGGCCATGGTGAGGAGTTGCTCGCGCTTGGCCGAGGTGACGACGCCAGCGGTCGCGTACAGCGCGACCAGGCCGGCGACCTCGTCGGAGCTGATCGACCGCTGTCCAGTCTCCAGCCGGGACACGACCTGCTTGGACTTGCCGATCGCGGCGGCGCCCTGCTCGATGGTCATGCTGGCCGCCTGCCGCAGCTTGCGCAGTTCGGCGCCGAGGCCCTTGGTCTTCGCGCCGGGACTCTTCCGCGGCATGACTGCCTCCGATCGGGTGACAGGGATAGTCGGGGTTGCGTCGTTTCCGGAAACGTCTTACCGTTCCCGGTATTAGCGGAACGTTTCCGGGAATGATCGCATAGTGGCTGGTCCGACGCATCGGGGAGGGATGGCATGGTTTGGCTCGGCGTCCTCGTCCTGGTAGCGGAGTTCGCTATCCCCGCGTTCGTGTGCGCGCTCGCTGGCCGCTCCTCGCACCGCGCGATCGACCAGCTACGCGCCCCACAGCACCGCCCCGCGGCCTCGGCCCCACCGAGCGGCCGCGGGGCGGCCCCAACCTCGGCGGGTGCCGACGCTTCCCCCCGACCGGCACCCGCCGAGCACCACATGTGCGCATCGTGATGGCCAAGCCACCGCCACCGCCACCGGTGCCCGCGCCGAAGCTGCCGTGCGGGAAATGCGACGACGGCGGGTGGATCATCCGCGAGCGGGCGACAGGGCCGTCGTACTCGACGAAGTGCTCGTGCGGCAGGGCCGGATGATGGCCATCTACCCGCGCCGCGTCGACGATCAGGGCCGCGACCTGTGTAGCTGCGGCCGGCTAGCCGTGCGCACGATCAGGGGCGTGGACGGCAAGCCGCAGCCGACCTGCATCAGCGAGGAAGAGGGCAGGGCGGCGGTCGCCGAGTACCTCGCGCAGCACCCTGAGTTCGCCAAACTCCTCCTGTGGACGGACGCCGGGAGTGCGGACGACAGATGACCCGCCCCGCCGGCCCACGGTGGCGGCGCGGCATGTTCCTGCATGCCATCGTCCACCTGATCGACCCCGACACCCGGATCATGGTCATCCGCAAGCGCCACGTCATGGCGACACTCTGCGGGCGGTTCGCGTTGCTCGACTCGTGGGAGGACGCTTACACCCACCGCTGCCCCGACTGCGCCCACCTCGACAACGGGGCCGGCGGGGAGCTACCCGCGTCCGGTGGCGGCGCCGGCCCGGCCGCGAGCCTTGGCTGATCGGGCCTTGGACGACTTCATCGCCATCTGTGAGAAGTGCGCCCTGCGGGCCGACTGGGCCCGCAGGGCGCGTTCCTCAGGCGACAGGACGCCGTCAGGGTCCACCTGCTTCGCGAACCGGTCGTTGGCGGCTTGGCGGGCTGCCGAAGTGCGCTCGACGCGGTTCGCGGTGCCGGCCCACGAGGTGTGGGCGGCGACCTTCGCGCGCAGCACACGCTGCGCCGGGGTCATGTTCTTCGGTGCGGCCATGCCGGCAAGCACAGTGCGTCGGTGTCACTCAGAACTGGTCGCCGAGCCGCAACCGTCGGGCGTTGTCGTGCGCGAGCTCGGTCTGCGCGGACCGCCCGTAGCGCTGCACCATCTCGGCCGTCTCCCACCCGAACAGCAACATCATGTCGCCGTCGGACATGCCCGCGCGCTTCGAGTGGTGGGCGGCAAAGTGGCGGCCGAGGTGGACGTGCAGGTTGCGGCCGATGACGTCTTTGATGCCGATGCGCTCACCGCGGCGCCGGAACATCAGCTTGATGCCGTTCGGCTTGAGTGCGCCGCGGTTGCGGTCGGCGAGCCACAGTTCGGGCAGCGCGGCGTGTGTCTGCTTGGCGCGGATCCGCAGGTAGCGGGACAGCGCCTTGCCGGTCTTCGGCGAGAACGGGATGGCGCGTTGCTTCCCGCCCTTGCCGGTGACGCGGACGACGTCGACGTTGAGGTCGAGGTCGTCGACGGACATGCAGCCGATCTCGGAGAGGCGGGCACCGGTGTCGAAGTAGAGGCGGATGAGGGCCTCGTCGCGGCGAGAGATGAGGTCGCGGCCATCGCAGGTCGCGATGACTCGTTTCATCACGTCCACGGCGACGACAGGGGCCGGCTGGTCGGGGACGTTCGGCGGGTTCATGCGGTCCATCGGGTGGGCGTCGATCTCGCCCTCTGTGAGCAGCCACGCGAACCAGGAGTGGAGGCCGCGGTAGTCGGCGTGCCCGTTCCCGGGGGAGGTGGTGGCGATGCGGTAGCCGATCCAGGCGCGACAGTGGCTGACGGTCACGTCGGCGGGTTCCTCGGGCGGGTCGGGCAGTTCGTCGAGCCACGCCTCGGGGTCTTCCTCGCCGGGTGGCGCGGTCGGTTCGGGGCACCAGACGTGGAACTTGCGGGCACTGCCGGTGTAGGCCTTGATCGTGTTCGGGCTCTTGTTCTCGGACTTGAGCGACCTGTCCCACTCGGCGATCAGGGCTGCGAACGGCTCGGGTGGTGGCTGAACGGTCATTGGCAAACTCTCGGGTTGAAGTGTCACCGAGCACTGTGCTTGCCAACTTGAGCGGGCCTGACCAGCCTTTCGGCTGGTCAGACCCATCGGTCGGGATGACAGGATTTGAACCTGCGACCCTTCGCTCCCAAAGCGAATGCGCTACCAAGCTGCGCTACATCCCGCCGTGCACCCCACAGGGATGCCACGACAGCCTATCGCGGCGCGCTAGGCTGTCCTCGCGCGCCGGGTCAACGGCGCCATGCGGGTGTAGCTCAATGGCAGAGCTCCAGCCTTCCAAGCTGGTCATGCGGGTTCGATTCCCGTCACCCGCTCGTTCGTGGGTGTCCCCTGCTCGCGGAGAGCGCTCGCCTAGCTCACTCGCCATTTCTCGTGGGGGTGCAACCCCCACACCCCGCCCGGCGGGCTCCGCCCCCGGACCCCCACCAGTGGTCGTGTGGGCCATTTGCGGGCCATTGGCGGGCGACTAGGTCACCGGCGCCAGCGCGCCGGCCGCACTGTCTTCGGCCCTTGGCCTTCTTCTTGGCCTTCTTCTGGGCCTTCTTGCGGGCCGCACGTGCGCCCGCAGGCTGACCGGCCTTGGCGATCTCCTGGTCTCTCTCGCTTGTGGCGTGCTGATAGATGAGTGCGGCCCACATGCTGCCGTGCCCCGTCCGGTGCATGAGTTCCTTCGTGGTCGCACCGGCTGACGCGGCGAAGTGGTTGCCGGTGTGCCGCAGGTCATGGAAGTGGAAGCCCTCCGGCAGGCGGCAGGCGCTACGCGCATCACCATCTCCGCGGATACGTCTACCGGCGGATCTGTCCCCAAGTGCTCATCGTGAGCGGTTGGACAACCTTCGGCCGTGGCCGCGCGTCCATTTTGAATGGTCGACATCAGGCTTGCTCTTGTCGCGGACGCTCGTGCGGTTCTCGAGGTGCACGTGCGGGCTCGCACAAATTACTACCAGGGGTTTCTTCCTGACGACGACATCGCGCGGCAGAATGATTGGCCGCTCGACGGTTATGTCAGGGCCATCGAGCGGCGTGGGGTCTGGTGCGCTGAGGAGGCCGGCGTCATCGTCGGGTTTGTCATGATCGGGCCTTGTCGCGGCTCGGTTGTGGGCCTGGGAGTTCAACGAGCGTGCTCTGGCGTTCTACGAGAGTCGCGGATGGGTTGTCGACGGGCATTTTCGGCGCGACGATTCGCGTATCGGGGAGTACCGGATGTTGGGGTACCGACTCGCGGTGAGCTAGGGCGATTACCATCCGCGCATGGAACTTCGCGGTAGGTCGGCGCTGGTCACGGGGGCCACGGGTGGGTTGGGGCAGGCGATCGCGCGGCGGCTGCGGGCCGAGGGGTGCGCGCTGACGCTGACGGGACGGCGTGCTGACGTGCTCGAACCCCTCGCCGAGGAGCTGGGCGCCCGTGTCGTCGTCGCCGACCTCGCGGATCAGGGCGACCTCGAGCGGGTGGCACGGGAGCGCGTCGACATCCTCGTCGCCAACGCGGGGTTGCCCGGCACCGGTGAGCTGACCGAGTACACGATCGAGCAGCTCGACCGGGTACTGGCGGTCAACCTGCGGGCCCCGATCGTGCTGGCGCGGCTCCTCGGCGAACAGCTGCTCGAGCGGGGCGACGGCCACGTGGTACTGATCTCGTCCCTGTCCGGGAAGTCCACGACTCCCGTGTCCTCGATGTACAACGCCACCAAGTTCGGGCTGCGGGGGTTCGCGTTGGCGCTGCGGCAGGACTGGGAGCCACGCGGCGTGGGCGTCTCCTGCGTCAACCCCGGCCCGATCGGCGACGCCGGGATGTTCCACGAGGCCGGCGGCGCCCTGCCGGCCGGGTTCCGGCCGCGCACGCCCGACGACGTCGCCGCCGCGGTGGTGCGCGCGATCCGTCGCAACAAGGCCGAGGTCGACGTCGCGGACCCGGTGTTGAAGGCCGGCACGCTGTTGAGCCAGGTGGCGCCCCAGACGGCCGCGAAGCTGACCCGGCTCGCCGGCGGCGACAAGATCGCCCATCAGCTCGCGGAAGGGTCCGTCGACAAGCGATGAGCGCGCTGTTCACCCACCGGCTCCGCGTCCGCTACAGCGAGTGCGACCAGCAGGGCGTCGTGTTCAACGGCCACTACCTCTTCTACTACGACGTCGCGCTGAACGAGCTGTGGCGCGACCGGATCGGGCTGTACCACGAGATGGTGTCGCGCGGCTTCGACGTCGTGGTCGCCGAGGCCACGATCCGCTACCGGTCGGGCGCGCGCTTCGACGACGAGATCGACATCGACATGGCGGTGCACCACCTCGGCACCACCAGCCTCGTGATTCATCCGGTGTTTCGGGTCGGTGAGCGGCTCGTCGCGGACGGGGAGATCCGGCACGTGTTCGTCGACCCGCAGACCCTCGCGAAGAAGCCGATGCCCGACGACATCCGCGCGGCGCTAGCGAGTTCCGCGTAGGTACTCGATCTCCAGCACCGGCCGGCCGTCGCCGAAGTCGTACTCGCGGGTGCGGGTCGTCTCCGCGAAACCGAACGACTCGTAGAAGTGCCGCGCGCGGTTCGCGCCCGCCATCGTCCACAGTCGCACCCTGCGGAAGCCCGCGTCGCGCACCAGCTCCCACGCGTTGTCCATCAACGTGCGCGCGACACCGCTGCCCCACACCGAAGGATGGGCGTAGCAGTCGAAAATCTCGCCGTCCGGCGCGCCGTCGGAGTGCGGACCGAAGTGGACGAACGCCACCACCCGATCGTCGCGGACCGCCAGCAGCAACGTGTTCCGCGCGAACTCACGGGCCGCCATCCGCTCGGTCCACAGCTCGCGCCGCTCGGCGACGAAGCGGCGCAACCACTCGGACTCGACCAGGTCGCGGTGCGCCACTCGCCACGCCTCGGCATGCACGTCGCCGATCGCCGCCGCGTCGGCCGCCGTGGCCTCGCGCACCAGCAGTGGCGCGTCGACCCGCCTCACGGCGCACCCCACCAAATGGGGTCCCGGAAAAACATTTCCCAACAATAGGTCAGACCAGTGACGTGCGACACCTCTCCGTGGCATTGGCCGCGAGATTCACTCACTTGGCACGTCGTGAGTGATCCGTCACCCGCTGAAGGCCCATGGAACTCCGGGCATAGCATCCCCGTTGTCGGGGAAAGGTCCGGTTCAGGAAGGGTGTGCCATGGCCGGAACGATCGTGGTCATAGTGCTGATTCTCGTCGTGGTCGCGTTGGGGGCGACCTACATGAAGAACCAGGCGGGCGCCAAGCAGCAGAAGCTCGAGGACGCCAAGGCGGAGGCCCGGCGCTGGGTGGAGCGGCTCGGCGGACAGGTGATGAACCTGGTCGGCACCAACGAAGCGTCCCAGCAGGCGATCGCCGACGCGTCCGAGCGCTACAACGCGGCCGGCTCGCAGATGGAACAGGCGGCGACCATCGAGCAGAGCAGGCTCGTCACCAAGACCGCCATGGAGGGCCTCTACTACGTGCGCGCGGCGCGGTCCGCGATGGGCCTGGACCTCGGTCCGGACCTGCCAGCGGACCCGGAGATGGAGCGAGCCGGCAAGGTCACCGAGGACCGCAGGGTCAACGTCGAGGGCCGCGACTTCGAGGCGTCGCCGGAGCCGGGCGACGCGACGCCGCACTACTACCCTGGCGGACGTGTCGCGGGGCGGCCGGTGCCGCAGGGCTGGTACAGCGAGCCATGGTGGAAGCCGGCGCTCGTCGCGGGCGCGTGGGGTGTCGGCTCGATGTTCCTGTTCAGCGCGATGTTCTCCGGCATGTACGGCATCCCGGACGCGCAGGCGTGGGAGTCGGGCTACGACGCGGGCCAGGCGG